>Ga0208459_1002216_pt1 | contig 16697 bp, 10 predicted proteins | sample AD_UKC087_MetaG_FD_184433 | JGI IMG/M metagenome (GOLD analysis project Ga0208459, IMG submission 184433) | Active sludge microbial communities of municipal wastewater-treating anaerobic digesters from USA - AD_UKC087_MetaG (SPAdes) (version 2) | ecosystem: Engineered > Bioreactor > Anaerobic >... | reverse complement strand
ATTCGATTGGGAATCGAGCTGGTATTTCGGGTGGCGCCCCACTCGAAATACCAGCTCGATTCCCAATCGAATGTCAGAGGGATATCTTGAGGGAGCAGTGGCGGGAAGGCGGCGGCTTGCTTGATGGTCACGGTGTTCAGGCGGTTCCAGTCCGTGTAGTCGGCATTGAACTCGAAGTTCCAGCGCGGGTTGGGGCGGTAAGAAACACCGACGATGGTCTTGAGGGGGAACGGGAAATCGGCCTCGGCATCGACTTTCTGTTGTGCAAACGAAGGAACGGCTGCGCCGCCGGGCAAAGGTAGAGTGACGCCATTTCGGAACGAGGTGCGGCCTTCGAGGTTGGGGGTTGTGATGCTGCGGAAAGACGCGCCGAAAGAGAGTTTCTCGCATGGTTTCCAGAGCACGCCGAGGTTGTAGCCCAGAGCCCATCCGTCACCCTTGACCCGAAACGCATCATAGGACTGGCTTGGCCAAAACAACCCCTGGCGCAGATCGATTTCGGCGTAGTTGACCGTGAGACCGGCGGCAACCGAGAGATTCGGGCGGATCGCCCAAGCCACGACCGGATTGATCGTCATGTAGGTCAGGCTGCCTTCGGTGGCCACGGTGCGGAAGCCGGTGTCCTGCGGCCATTCCATGCTTAGCCCAAAAGGCGAAAAGACGCCCAGCCCGAACGTCAGAGGCAGTTTCTGGGGGCCGTAGGTGTAGAAGACCTGCGGGACGGCGTGCCAGGGATTCTCGTTGTCGAACGATCGGCCCGCGGGCGAATCGTACTCGACGCCCAGGTGAAGGCCATACACGCCTCCCCGCAGATGATGGCCGTCCAGTTGGCTGATGCCGGCCGGGTTGTAGTAGATGGCCGACGGGTTATCCGCCGTGGCCACGAAGGCCATGCCCCGACCCGCGGCAAAGGCATCCTGGTCGGGCAGGTCGAAGCCGGTGGCAAATAGCGAGGTTGAAGTTGAGCTCAGTACGGTTGCCACATAGACCCTCAACGAGGTTGAAAAGGCAGGCTGCATGGCCGTGCTTTATAGTGGAACGTATCTGAACGTCAAGTCTTTGCAACGAGTGATACCGAAGGCCAAACTCGTGAATCTGATCTCGTGAACCACGATCTTGCGCCGCTCACGGTGAGCCAGAATGGTAGTGCTTTGGTTGGGGCAGCGGCTTGTTAGAGCGCCGACCGCAACGCTTCGGCGCTGTTGTACCGAGGGCTCCAGCCTGTGGATTTGAGCTTCGCGCTGCTACCCGTGAAATCGACCAGGATGTCCTGCACCCAGGATGGATGAACAGGCGATCCCAAGAAACGCCATCTGAAGGCCGTGATCGAGCGTGCTAACCATGCTGGGACAGTTCTGACCGATCGGACTCCAACAAGACGCCACACCTCGCTCATGCGCAGGAAATCGTCCGGAACAACATTATAGGCACCGGGCATCTCGAATCGAAGGGCCTGGCAGAACGCCGACGCAACGTCGTCCTCGTGCACAAACTGTCGGCGGGGATCGTGTCCCAGGAAGTTGATCGCGTTGTCTCGCAGGCCTGACACTGTTGCTCGGTTATGCGGCCCGACAATGTAGATTGGACGAAGACACGTCACCAGCGTTGAAGATTCGGCAAACACCTCTGCAACAATCCTCTCAGCAGCAGCTTTGTTGCTCCAGTAGTAGAAGAACCGATCCTCTTTCCCCATCGGGAAATCCTCAGTGACTCCGGACTGCCCGCGCGCCAGGTAAGGGTCGTAAACGGCCATACTGCTGGTCTGCAGGAACCGTTCCACCCGATTCGCGAGGGCGGCCAGAGCAACATTCCTGGTGCCGTTCAGGTTGATGTCGTCCCGCGTTTGCTCTGACATGCTGCGCGACCAAAGCACGACCGCGGCTGCATGTACGACCACGTTGTGTCCAGCCATCAGACTTGATAGCGAAGGTGACCGGATGTCCATTTCCCGGAAGCACACCTTGGCCGAGAAGCTTCGGGAAGGGCGTGAGCGATCAACCGCCGTAATCCGCTCCACCTCAGGCAAGCGCGCCAAGTGCTCGGTCACGACGCCTCCCACGTAACCGCTTGCCCCTGTCACAAAAACACATGCTCGCATTGTGTGCAGATGATGGCGTTAGGTTGACCCGGACGACACGCCCGGCTCTCGTTTGGAGGCCTCCACCACTCGGCGAAAGAACTCATGCGTGCCAAGCCGAGCGATCATCCACAGGCCCAGCCGGGGCATGAGGGCCAGAATCATGAGGATCGGCTGAACCGGGTAGCGACTGACCAGGACCTCCGGCAGGTCATACCAGATCGCTCGCAGAAGCGCCCGGGCCACCCGGTCCGGGCTCACGGGACTGAGCAGAAATGGCGCGCTGCAGTGTGTTCGGTCCTTGAGACGGGCGTAGATGCCCGTGTCCACGAAACCTGGCGTGATGACCGAGGCGCTGACCCCTGTGGACCGGTAGGTAGCGCGTAGAGAATAGGTGAAGGCTGTCAGGGCCGCTTTGGTGGCTGCATAAGGTTCCTGGAATGCAGGGCCGGACTTGCCGGCGAGAGACGACATGTTGACGATGTGGCCCGAGCGGCGGCGGAGCATGTCCGGCAGGACGAGGTGAGCGAGCATCATCGACGCGGTGAGATTGACCTCGATCACATCCTTGATCTGTGCAGGTGTCAGTTCGTGATAGGGGCACGAGTACTCGACACCGGCGTTGTTGACGAGCAGGTCGATATCGCCGAACTCCCGCCGCGCGGCAGCTACGACATCCCGGCGTTGCGACGCATCCCGAAGATCGGCGTGGATGGATTTCGCGCACACGCCTCGGGCCGTGAGGGCATCGACGAGAGCGGCCAAACCGTGCTCCCCGAACCCGACCAAGAGGAGATTGACGCCTTCGGCTGCCAGAGCGGTGGCGAGATGGCCTCCCATGCCGCCATCGGCCCCGGTCAAGAGAGCCGTTCTACCTTTCAGATGGGTCATGGAACACTCCCGTCAACTGATGTGGAACACTGAAGACACGGTGCGTCCACGTACTTTCTCCACTTTGCGCCAGGCGCTGTGGTCGTTGAGGGTGACCCAGCGGCGTTCTTCCTTGCGGTAATGCCAGTCGCGATCGGATTGGTAGAAAGCCTGGAGTCCGTGCCCTTCGATGATGTTGCAGATTTGGCTGTCATGATTGTTCAAGGCATCGTAATCGGTGACGGCCCGCTGGCCCATCTCTGAGTAGAGTTCGTTGAGTTCGAGCAACAGGTCGTTGAGCGCGTTGTCGAGTGGGCGGGCGGCCAGTCCGATCCGCTGGGCCTCGCGCAGGGTGATGGGGTAGCTGTGGGATGGGTAGCTCGAGTTGAGGCATTGGCTGATCGCCGCGGCCTTCTTCCGATCCTTCATGTGATAGGAGAGAATCTCCATGCAGAGTTTGACCGAGAGCGAGCTGATCCGGTGGACTGCCCCGATGACCAGGGGGTGGATGTAGGGGAAGACCGCCTGGTACGGATTCACGGCGTCGGCCTTGACCTCCTTTTGCCAGAGGCGGATGACGCGCATGAGTTCGTCCTGGCTGACACTGACGCGTTCGTTGTCCCGGTCGAGCGGGGAGAGGGCGTGGGCGAGCGAGGTGTCGACGGCCGAGAGGTGGGCCAGAGGACCCATCTCGATGGCGTCGGCGCCGAGGGCGAGCATGGTTGCGGCCGACTGGCATTCGAGCGGGACAAGCACGACCAGGCGTTTGGTGAACTGGCGCAGCAGATTCACCATCATCAGGGAGGCCTGGCCGGACCCGCCGTCGGACTTGACGAAGAGGGTGATTTGCGGCTGGGGCCCCAGTCGGCGCAGCAAGCCGTAGATCGCGATGACGTCGTTCTGGCAGACCGACCCGTTGTTCGAGTTCCAGTAGGTCAGGAAGCACCGTCCGACCTTACGCTCGATCCGCTCGACGATCTTCTGGGTGCGATTGAAGAGCACGGGCGGACGCTTGATGCGGGGGCGCGGCTTCTTCGAGATATGGGGTGGGTTGTCGGTCTGCATGAAGTGATGTATCCGAAGTGTCAGGCATCGACGAGCATGAACGTCACCTCCGCCTCGCTGACGACGTCCTCTCCCACCAAACACACCCCTTTTGCCCGCCCGATCTTCCCGCGCCACTTGGTGAGTTCGACCTGGATGATCAAGGTGTCGCCGGGCCGGACCGGGCGGCGCCACTTGACCACCTCGGCCGACATGAAGTAGGCGAGTTTGCGGGAATACTCGGCCTGACGCAGCATCAGGATTCCTGCCACCTGGGCGATCGCTTCGAGTTGGAGCACGCCCGGCATTATCGGGTGGCCGGGGAAATGCCCGGCGAAGAACGGTTCGTTGACCGTCACGTTCTTCACGCCGGTGATCGTGTTGCCCTCGATCCGTGTCACCCGATCCACCATGAGAAAGGGATAGCGGTGGGGGAGGATCTTGAGCAACTCGTCGGCATCGAGCGTAGAGCCATCGGTGAGCGGCGCCAGAGGTTTGCCGCCCGTTGCCGGGGCCGCATCCCGCGGATGCGGCGGTGGGGCGAAGGCCTGGGTGGCCGCCAGAACCTTGCGCATCTGAGCGCTGATGAGGCGGGCCAGTCCACAATTGGCGGCGTGGCTCGGGCGGACGGCCACCACGTGGCCTGCCACCGGCCGGCCCACCAGGCTGAGGTCACCCACGACGTCCAGGATTTTGTGCCTCACGAATTCATCGGCAAACCGCAGGGGTTCGGTTGTCAGGACGGCGTCATCGCGGATCACCACGGCGTTTTCCAGGCCGCCGCCCTTGATCAGGCCGTTCTTGATCAGGTGCTCGATCTCTTCGAAGAAGCAGAAGGTCCGCGCCGGCGCGATCTCGCGGGCCCACGTCTCCGCCGAGAGCTCGATCGAACGGCACTGGGTATGGCGGCCTTGCCGATCCGAACTCGTGCATGTCACCTTGAGGCGGTCATGGGGAAACACCGCCATGAACGTATCTCCGCTGGATATCTCGAGGGGCTCGTTGACCGAGTAGATCTCACGCGCCTCGCCCTGGGGAACAATTCCAGCCGCCTCGATCGCGCGCGAGTACTCCCGCGCGCTCCCGTCGGTCACCGGCGGTTCGCCAGCATCGAGTTCGACCACCGCATTGTCGACCCCGCATCCGGTCAGGGCCGCCAGGATGTGCTCGACGGTGTGGACCCGGACACTCCCCTTGCCCAGAGAGGTCGAGCGGGTGGTATCGACCACGTTGTCGATGTGGGCTTCGATTTCGGGCTGGCCTTCGAGGTCGATGCGGCGAAAGCGGATCCCGGAGTGGGGCGGGGCGGGCAGCAGCCCCATGGTGACCCGGTTGCCGCTATGCAAGCCGATGCCGCTCAGTCGCACCGGCTCGCGCAGAGTTTGTTGTTGGACCACGCGGCCATTAAAGAGGCGGCCCCCCTCGTTGGCAAGCGTGGTGATCGAAGCGCGCCGCCGCCATGCCGCGACCAACATGCCGTTCCCCCCCTCTGGCGCCCCCGTCAAGCCAAAGGCAGGCCGGCGTGCACTGCGCCGACGGCAGGACGGACGGCAGAGGCAGACGGTCGAGCTCCAGACGCTCGTGCGTGAGCGCATCCGCGATCGCCGTGGTTTCGGCTCGTGTCAACGTGCAGACCGCGTAGATCAGGCGGCCTCCGGGTTTCAGAGCCGAAACGGCGTGACGCAGCAAACGCAGTTGAATCTGCGCAAGCTCCGCCACATCTTCCGGACGCGTCGTCCAGCGGGCGTGCGGGTTGCGATGCCACGTCTCCAGAAGGTGGTGAGAAATCCGCGTCAGGCGTGTTCGGATGTCGCGGGGCGATAGCTGGTGACGACCCACTTGCTGAGGGTCTCGTCGGGGCTTTCCACCGCATCGAGGTCGAGCTGGAATTCGCGCTGGCCGGTGTTTTGAGTGATCAACTTGAGCCCGAACTGGTAATCGCGGAAGCGCTCGGCGCAGAGATCGCGCACCGGGCGGCCTGTTTCCGTGGCGAGCGCGACGAGGCGGTCGGCGGCGGCCGGCGTGAAGGCGATCTGAATCCCATGATCCTTGGTGAACCGTTCGGCGAAGTCATTCACCAACTGCCGCAGCACGGCCCGTTCGTCCTGGGCGTGCTCGGCCAGCAGTTTCGCCAGGGCCGGCATCGGTTGGTCGACCAGGTCCCGGGTGACGACGAACCGTTTGACGGAGGTGGATGGCAACTCGTACTTGAACTCGCGAAAAACGCGCTCGCACACCGTCATCAAGCCGCGCGCGCCGGTCTGTTCCTCGTTCGCCAGTTCCGCAATGCGTCGCAGCCCGTCAGCGCGAAACAGCACCTCGATGCCATAGGCAGCGAAGGTCTGTTCGTACTGGCGGATGATGCTGCCCTCGGATGTTTTCAGGATGGTGAAGAGGTCGTCGACGGAGAGCGGATGGCAGTAGACGCGCACCGGCAGGCGCCCGATGAACTCGGGTTCGAAGCCGAACTCGATGAAATCGCGCGTTTGGGCGCACGCCATCACCTCGTTGCTCTCCTCGACCGACGCGGTGCGGGCCGCGAAACCGATGGTCGCCTCGCGCAGGCGTTTGCGGACCACTTTGTCGAAGCCGGGGAAAGCGCCGCTGACGATGAAGAGGATATGCTTGGTGTTGATGACGTCCACGGGTTTTCTGCCTCGCTGCGTCATCTCCATCATCGCCTGCAATTGGCCGGCAATGTCGTTGGGCGATCGCGCCGCAACGTCCGTCTCCTCCATGAGTTTGAGCAGGTTGGTCTGAACGCCGCGCCCGCTCACGTCGCGCCCGGCATGGTTCACGGACGCCGCGATCTTGTCGATCTCGTCGATATAGATGATGCCGTACTGGGCCCGCTTCACGTCGCCGTTGGCGCGCCGGAACAACTCGCGCACCAGATCCTCGACGTCGGCCCCCACATACCCGGTCTCGGAGAACTTGGTGGCGTCGCCCTTGACGAAGGGCACTCCGATGAGATCGGCGATGCTCCGGACGAGGTAGGTTTTGCCGACCCCCGTAGGCCCGATGAGAATGACATTCTGTTTGGCGTAGTTGGGTTGGTCCTGTCCCTCGAGGGCCAGGCGCACATGGTGATAGTGATCGCACAAGGCCACACTCAGCACCTTCTTCGCTTCCTCCTGCCGGATGACAAACCGGTCCAGATAGGCCTTGACCTCCCGCGGCTTCTGATTGAATGCGAACTCGACCCCGCTCGCGGAATCACTCCCACCGCTCCCCCCGCGGGCCGGATTGGGTTGTGTGAAACCGCTCGCCCCCCCCGAAAAAGTCTGCCGCATCAACTCCGCCAGTTGGCGCTGGAACTCCTCAGGCGACGGCGGGCCGCCTGGCACTGAATCTGTCATGGGCTGTCAGGCGCCGGCCTCCTCCTCGCGCTGGGCGCTCAATTGGGAGAACGGATTGTTGGTGAAACCCGAGCGCCCGCTCTCGTTCGTCACCCCATTCGGAGCGGGGAAATCGACGACACGGTCGTCTGTGTCGGGCGGGGCTGCCCTTGCCGTGCCGCGGGCTTCGGTCTTCGGGGCTTGGGCAGGCTCGGTCTGTGCCGGATTCTTGGCGCGTTTGCTTCTCGGCAGAGGAGTCAGCATGACGTGCAGGTTGCGCCCGACGAGTTTGGGCACCTCGACCGCCTGCCCGTAAGCGGCCAGTTCCTTGACGAAGCGCTCCATGACCTGCATGCCAAATTCCTGATGGGCCATCTCGCGGCCCCGGAATCGCAAGCTGACCTTCACCCGCATGTCCTCGCACAGAAACCCCGTCGCATGCCCCAGCTTCACGCCGAAATCGTTGTCGTCGATCGTGGCGGTAAGCTGGATCTCCTTCACGCGATTGGCGTGCTGGTGCTTTTTGGATTCCTTCTCTTTCTTGGCTTGCTCGTATCGGTACTTGCCGTAGTCGACCACCCGGCAGACCGGCGGCGTCGCGTTGGGGGCGACCTCGACAAGGTCCATGGCGCTGCGGCGGGCGAGATTGATCGCTTCGTGCAGGGAAACGACACCCACTTGCTGCCCGTCAGGACCGATGACACGAACTTCGCGGGCACGTATCTTTCCATTGATCCGGACGAAGGAACCTGCAGATGGAGGGTAACGATGTGAGGAGAAGGGACGGCTCAAGAAGCCCTCCCCGGTTGAAGCTCATTCATGCGTTGTCGACTCAACTTGCATGCCGTCAATTGGACAGCGAGAACACTGTTACTTATTCACCATCATCCCTTCCGACGCAAGTCAAAATCGTCGTTCGCGGATCGGCCGGCCAAGCAACACGCTGGACGGCCCGCCCGACTTCCCCTATCCTGCCCGCCTGATGTCGAAAGCGGCCAAGAAACCGGAGGCGTCGGGCGATGCCCTGAGCGAGATGCCTTTCGAGCAAGCCCTGCAGCACCTCGAATCCGTCGTGGAAGCGATGGAGTCGGACGATCTCCCCCTGGAGACCCTCCTCGCGCGGTATGAGGAGGGCGTTAGACTGCTCGAAGCCTGTCAGGTCAAGCTTGCCGCCGCAGAGGTCAGAATCAGCCAACTCGAACAAAGCGCGTCCGGTACGTCGGCGCTGACCCCGATGACTCCGGAGGGCGGCAAGGACATCCAGTGACGGGCGGAGCCACACACACGCAAACACCATGAGTCGCTACCTGGACATGGTCGACAGTCCGGACCACGTGAAGAAACTGACGCTCGATCAGCTCAACCTGCTGGCCGAGGAGGTCCGCCACGAGATGATCACCGTGCTCTCGAAGAACGGCGGACATTTGGGTCCCAACCTCGGCGTGGTGGAATTGACCATCGCGCTGCACCGGGTCTTCTCGACACCCAAGGACAAGTTCGTCTGGGACGTCAGCCACCAATGCTATGCCCACAAGCTGCTCACCGGGCGGAAGAACCGGTTCAATACCATTCGGACGACCGGCGGGTTGAGCGGGTTCGCCATGCGGGCCGAGAGCGAGCATGACGCCTACGGCGCCGGCCACGCCGGGACTGCGCTGTCGGCCGCCCTGGGCATCTGCGCGGCGCGGGATCAGCGGGGCAGTGACGAGCACGTGGTCTGCATCTTCGGCGATGCGGCGCTTACCAACGGGATGTCCTTCGAGGCGCTGAACAATATCAGCCACACAACACGCCGGTTTATCGGCATCCTCAACGACAACGAATGGAGCATCGCCAAAAACGTCGGCGCCATCGCCTCTTACCTCAACCAGTTGATCCGGCATCCGCGTTACGGTCGGCTGCAGAAGGATTTCGAGCGCCTTTTACGGCGCATGCCCAAAGGGGAGCTGGCCATCAAGCTCGGCCACAAGGCCGAGGAAGCGCTCAAGGGAGCGGTTTCGGGTGTCGCCCTCGAACCGGGCACCCGCCAGCCTGGCACCGAGGGGCGTGGAGGCTACGGCAGCAGCCTGATCTTTGAGGAAATGGGCCTCCATTACCTCGGGCCCATCGACGGACATAATCTGCCGCTCCTGATCGATTCCTTCACCTACGCCAAGGAGTGCGATCGACCGGTCGTCCTCCACGTGGTCACGCGCAAGGGACAGGGGTACGAGGCCGCGCTCAAGTCGCCGGAGAAGTTCCACGGGGTCGGTCCCTACGACCTGGTCACTGGCGATCCGATCGCCGCCGCGCCGGGCACACCCCAGAACTACCAGGACGTGTTCGGCCTGGCGCTCGTCCGGTTCTGCCAGCGCGATAGCACCCTGGTCGGCATCACCGCGGCGATGCCCGCCGGGACCGGCTTGAAGTTCCTCGAACAGGCCATGCCCCAGCGCTACTACGACGTTGGGATTGCTGAGGGCCACGCCGTGTTGTTCGCCGCCGGCATGGCCACACAGGGCTTTCACCCCGTCGTCGCGATTTACTCGACTTTCCTCCAGCGGTCCTACGATGGCATCATCCACGATATCGCCCTCCAGGATCTGCCCGTGATTTTTGCCATGGACCGTTCCGGCCTCGCGGCCAATGACGGCCCAACCCACCACGGCCTGTTCGACATCGCCTTCCTGCGCTGTGTGCCCAACATCATCGCCATGGCGCCCAAAGACGAAGACGAACTGGTCGACATGCTCTTCACCGCCACCCACCAGAACCATCCGGTCTTCATCCGCTACCCGCGCGGCGCCGGCGAAGGCGTGGCCATCAAGGACCAGCCCCGTTTGCTCACGATCGGCCAGGCCGAGATCACCCAGCACTTCAGCCAGTCCGGCGGGCGGAAAGTGGCCCTGTTCGCCCTTGGGAATCTGCAGCGTCTGGCACGCGACACGGCTGCGGGTCTCAAGGCCGTCGGGTGCGACGTCGCCATCGTCAATCCGCGTTTCATCAAGCCACTTGATGAGGCGACCACGCTGTTGTTGGGCCGGGCGTCCGATGCCGTGGTCACGTTCGAGGATCATGTGCTGGCCGGCGGATACGGCAGCAGCGTGATCGAGTTGTACAGCAATCACGGTGTCACGACTCCGGTCGTCCGGATCGGCTGGCCGGACCAGTTTATCGAGCATGCCTCGACGGCGGACGAGCTTCGCGAGCAGTACGGGCTGACCGCCGAGCGCGCCGTTGCCGAGGTGAAAGCCAGGTTGCAGCAGCGGCTGCCCGCTGCCGCGGTGACCGCTCTGGCCTGACCCCCTCTTCAATTATGACTCCACCTCGCGGTTCGAGTATCGGCATACGAAACGGCGCCTTGACTGTCCCCGACGACCCGATCCTGCCGTTCATACGCGGCGATGGAACGGGCCCGGACATCTGGGCGGCCAGCCAGCGGGTCTTCGACGCCGCGGTCGAGCGGGCCTACGGCGGCAAGCGCAAAGTCGCGTGGTTCGAGGTCTTCGCCGGCCAGGCGGCCAAGGACAGGTTCGGCGATTGGCTGCCGGAGGAGACCATCGCCGCGTTCCAGAACTTTCTGGTGGGCATCAAGGGCCCTCTGACCACGCCTGTCGGCGGGGGCATTCGATCGCTCAACGTCGCTCTGCGCCAACAACTGGATCTTTACGTCTGTCTGCGTCCGGTGCGCTATTTCCGCGGCGTGCCCTCTCCCGTGAAACATCCGGAAAAGGTCGACATGGTGATTTTCCGGGAGAACACGGAGGATATTTACGCGGGCATCGAGTACCCGGGCGGCTCGGCCGAAGCCGGCAAGATGCTCGAGTTCCTCGCCCGGGAGTTTCCTCAGGCCTTCGAGAAGATCCGGTTCGGAACCCGCGCCCAAGCCGATGAGTTCTGGCGGCGTGCCGGCGCCGCGCTCCCGTCGGACGTCTGCGTTGGCCTCGGGATCAAGCCGGTCAGCCGGTCCGGCAGCGTTCGCCTGGTCCAGAGCGCGATCGCCCATGCCATTCGATTCGGGCGCAAGAATGTCACCCTTGTTCACAAGGGCAACATCATGAAGTACACCGAGGGCGCGTTCCGCGACTGGGGCTACCGCGCCGCCAAGGAGTTGTTCGGCGCCGTCGAGATCGACGGCGGTCCCTGGTGCCGCATCCCCGAGGGCCGGCCCGGGGCGGGCATCGTCATCAAGGACGCCATCGCCGACATCACGCTCCAGCAAGTGCTGACCCGGCCCGAGGATTTCGATGTCATCGCCACGCTGAACCTGAACGGCGATTACCTGAGCGACGCGCTCGCAGCCCAAGTGGGCGGCATCGGCATCGCGCCCGGCGGCAATATCAACTTCATCAGCGGCCACGCCCTCTTCGAGGCAACGCACGGCACCGCGCCCAAGTACGCCAACCAGGACAAGGTCAATCCGGGCAGCATGGTTCTCAGCGGCGAGATGATGTTCCGGTATCTGGGCTGGACTGAAGCGGCGGACCTGATCATCCGAGGGCTCGAAGGGGCCATTGCCAGCAAGCGTGTGACCTACGATTTCGCGCGGCTCATGGAAGGGGCGACGGAAATCCGGTGCTCGCAGTTCGGAGACAACATCATCGGGCACATGTGAAGCATCAGGGCTGCGGCCAGGGCAGACGCGCCAGACGAATATCGGCTTGGTTTCTTGGGGGATGCCGTGTGGCCTGGGAGCGGCTGCGGTTGTCGGACCACACCATATAGACATAGTGCGCGTCGGCGTAAGCCTGATTGTGCTCGCCGCTCTCGTGCGAGTAGATGTCCGAAGTCAGAACCTCCTGACCCCAATCGTCGAATTCAGGATACCACGGGTACCACCAGTGGAGGTTCACCCCGCCTGGCGCCCAGACCGGGTCGTAATGGCCCGGCTGAGTCTGCTCGGGCAGTGAGCCGGAGAATACCGGTGGAAACGGCTCGGATGTGATCGTGAAGTCGTTCGTGAAGAATGAAACCACGCCATCGGCTCCAATCGCGCCCCAGCGTCCGCACACCTCGATGAGCGAGTTGTCCGGATCGTTCCGGCGGTCGTGCCATCCGACGAACAGCATTGCGCCGTCGGGCCGAACGGCGAGAGCGGGCATCCACTGATCATTCAGGCCGGTGTCGAGGTTCACACGGATCGGTTTCGTGGTCCAATGAACGCCGCCATCGGTCGACTGCACAAAAAAGACGTCGGCGCGATCGCCCTGGTCGGCGCTCTGGTCGGCGTAGGCGACGTAGAGGTGGTTCGAGCGGGCCGGATCAGGATTCACCGCCAGCGTCGCCAGGCAAAAGGCCTTGAACCAGTCGCTCGGATTCGAAGTCGTATTGCTCCTTCGAAGCGGGATGGGCGAGACCGGCGCCCTGAGCCTGCAAATGGTGTGTGTGGGGCCGATCCTGGCGCCGCGTTCCGTCACGGCACAGATCTCGAGTGACTGCGGCGTGCCCCGTTCGTTCCACGCCACATAGACGACATGGTCGGTCCCCACCGCCATCTGCGGCATCATCGAGTGCTCGGTGCCCAATGCCACCGGTCGGGACCAAGCCCTGACATCGCCGTCCCTGGACACTGTCAGCCACTGGCGCCGTCGCGACCCGGCGACGCTTCCCTGAATGACTGCGTACACGTCGTGCTGGCCGGAGCCCGGCCAGTCATCGACCGCAATCCACGGGTAGTCCGACCCCTCGATCTCCTCGGCCAGAGGCGGGCAGCGGACAAAACGGGCGCCGCGATCGACCGACTTCCACAGAGGGATTCCCTTGAACGTGCCGGCCTTCCTTTCCGAAGTGGCCGCGTAGTAGATCACCCCTGACACCCGGTCCACGGCCAGCACGGGATCGCCGGCGTCTCCGCTCGTGGCGCCCTCGGGCAACGGCAGCACGTCCCGATCCACAAAGGTCCGACCGCCATCGTGAGAGACGGAATACGAGACCATGCGGCACAGACGGGGCGGATCGTCGAGGCTGGCCAGTCCGTAAATCCCCCGGTTGCTGTCCCAATAGCCGACGACCACTGTGTTTTCGAGGACCACGACTCCAGGCTGGTATTGGGTGTTCTGTTCGTTGGCGTAATCCTGGGCCGGATCGTTCACAAGAATGTTCGACGCCAACTCGAGCCGCTGCAGATCGGTGTAGCCCGTCGCGTCCGGTTCCGTGGCGGCCTCCGTCCAGTCTGTCCGGTCATCAGCCACGCCGTTGCCATTGGCGTCCTCGACGTAATCCGGCAAACCGTCCGAATCCGAGTCATACGGACGCCCGTAAATTGTCGCAACCGCGTGGTACCCGATGTCAACCTGAGAGTCGGCTTCCTTCGAGGCCCCGTCCACCGTGGCGTGATGGTAGAGCCCCGCGTCCGCCGCACTCCGGCTGCCCGCATCGACCAGCGGGGCCGGATTGGCGAGCCCCGCGAGTGACGCGCCGCGGGTCGACCCGGCGGTCCGGGTGCTGAGCGCAAGATGTGTGACGTCCCCTCCGGCGGATCCCGAAAGGGCAACCTCCCCGCTGTAGCCGTTGTGCGCGTTGGGCACCCCCTCGGATGCGACGCTTTCCAACGTGTCAAACGTGTTGTCGTATGCCCCCCACGAATCCGATCCCGAGTAATCCGCCAGCCTCAGCCTGCCGCCCTCGAACAGGTTGTTGCGCAAATGGACAACCAGCAATGGACGCTGCAACTCCGTGTCCTGATCCAGACTCAAACTCGACCGATGAAACAGGTTGTTGGTCAGTCCAAGGCTCGCAGGCCCTGCCGCACCGGGCGGATACAGCGACAAGTCCAGGCTCACCCCGTAGAACCGAGAGTCGCGCAGAGACAGAAACCCCAGCGGGAGGAAAGTCGTGTTGTCAAACAGCGCCCGCTTCCCGGGAAGCACCGCAACCTCCGTGAACCGGAGGTGAACCTCTTTCGAGATGGACCGGGTGCCCGCAGCCGAGAACAGGGCGGCCGTGCGTCCCGTCTCGTTACGGGGCGCGGGCTGTTCCTGGACCGTTTCGCACCGCACCAGGCGGTTGTAGCGCGATGGCGAGCCCTCACTCAAAAAACGGGCTCCATCGAGCAGGATGGTGCCGACGCTGTCGTGGATGCCCACGGCAACGCCGTTGGTGAGCAGCAGCGTCGCCGGCCCGTTGGTGCCCGCCACCGTCAGCCCCGTCCAGCACCAATCGAGCGGGGCATAGTGCCACCCCAGGTCCGGCCGCCCGTCGTTGTCCCGCGGCGCGGTCGGGCCGAGCGTCGTATCGAGTGCGACCGGCTTCGCGGCGGTCCGCGCCAGCGGGGGCCAGACCGTCCGCTCTTCGAGTTCCTTCATCAGTTCGGGGTCGATCTTGTCGGTCCCTCGATCCAGGAATGGGCTGCCGGCTCCAAGGTAGTAGCGGCCGGCGCCGGCCCGCGTGAACGGATTGCTATGAATCTCGATGCACTGGTTGCCGAAGTTCGGCGTGGCATAGAACCCATTCCACCCGCTGCCCTGCAGACGCAGGCGCGGCGTTGGGCTCGTGTTGACCACGTTGGCGAGGACGGAGTTCCGGACGACCAGCGAACTCGAGGATTCGCCGGTGGCCTGGGCCATGTAGGTCCAGCCGTCCAGGGTCAGATGCTCGGCTGTGCCTCGGAGATAGGCGCCGACAATGGCTTTGCTGGTCCCCCTCAGGCCAGCCTCGCGCGCGAACAGCCCGTTGCCGAGGTGGAGGGTCCGCCTCAGAACCATGTTGTAATACCGGATGCCCGACGCAACGACCCCGTTCTGGCAGTTCACCACTTGCACATGCTCGACCCGGTCCCTTGGTCGGCTGTTGATGGCCGGCGGGAAATACAGCGCGGTTCGAGCGCGAAGAATCCGCACGTTGGAAATGGCCGCCCCATCGGCCGGCATCTGAAGCGCCACCGCCGCGTAGTAATCCGTCGCCGCGCCCCGAGGCGTGATGTCGCCGACACTGTCATCGGCGTTGGCGGTGAAAACAGCCGGGCGATACGGCGCCGTGGCGCAGACCAGGTCGCCTTGAACATTCAGCCGCGCGAGGCCGTTGTTGGTGTACTTGACCACCGCGCCCCCTTCAATGGTCGTCGTCCCGCTCAGGTTGACCACGCCCGCCACCAGGTACGTCGAGCCGCACCGGAATGTGACGTCCTTCTGGCTCCCATTGGCCATGGTCCAATCCAGCACCAGACCCCGCGCCAGGGGTAGGGGAGACGCATCGGACGCGACCGCCGGATCGGTCTGATCGAAGCCGGGGGGCGGCTCATGCGGAGGCAATGGCTCGAGCAGAATGCGGATCGCATCCAACTCGACGCTCTCGAGAAGCATGGCGCGCCCGTCCATCATGGCCCAGCGATGCAGCACCGGAAGCTCGAGCCCGAGGTCGCTTTCGGGATTCGTCCCTTGCACCCAGAAGACTTGTCTCGCCGCCATCCCGTAGGCGCCAAAAACGAGTCGATCGTGCGTAAGAACCGGCTCGCGCATGCGGGCGGCCCGGATTGGATCCGATTCTTGCCAGACCTGGACCCGATCGATCCTCGGCTCGGGCGCCGTGAGAAACTCGGTGACTATCTCTAGACGCAGGCGATCGGACTCGAGGCCCCACTGCGCGGGATTCGGCAACTGGGTCCGCAGCACCACATCTTGGGCAAACGAGGCCTTTGCGTACTCGAAGAGCAAATCGGCTCTCACCCCGTCGAAAGCGTCCCGATACACAAGCTTGTTCGGTGCGGCCAACTCGGCATGGGCAGAGCGAGTCCTGGCGATCCAGACCCTCCGCCCGCTTTCCGGGTCCCAGTATTGCAGTCCCAACACCTGCCAGCGGAACTTTTGTCCGTCGCATGTTTCGAGCGCGTGAACCCGATTCGCCCCGAGATACAGCGGGCACTCGATGCGGTGCGGACCGGTCTGGGCCACCGCGGCACGCGGGGTGAACACGATCTCTTCTCTAGACGGGAGCCACCGTTCGGCGTCGCGATAGAACAGGCCGGTGGCGAGCACGGTCACGCGGTTGGTCGTCGTGATCAGTGCGCCGTCCCGAGTGCGCCAGGTGGCAAGGCTGTCGATCACCTGGTGATGCGGGCCGCGCTCGCGCTCCTCGCCCACGCATGTCCCGATCAACACTGATTCGCTCGACAGGGTGGCGGGCGACGCCGCCGACGGACTCAGAGCCAGCGTGGCGAACACCAGGCCTGCGATCAGTCGGACCGACGCGCGAAAAAAGGAAGACAGTCTCCTCGCCGGCACGGCAGTCATCTTGCGGGGTCCGACCGCGACGTCCGCTGAGGATGTGTCAATATGCGGGCCAGCGAAGCAACCGCGGACAGCAGGATTTGAACCTGAGCATTGGACGCTCTTCGCCGCGGGCGTCTTGCCCCTTGTTGCAGGTCCTGCTTCGCCCATCGCAGCCAAACGGTA
>Ga0208459_1002210_pt1 | contig 16737 bp, 16 predicted proteins | sample AD_UKC087_MetaG_FD_184433 | JGI IMG/M metagenome (GOLD analysis project Ga0208459, IMG submission 184433) | Active sludge microbial communities of municipal wastewater-treating anaerobic digesters from USA - AD_UKC087_MetaG (SPAdes) (version 2) | ecosystem: Engineered > Bioreactor > Anaerobic >... | reverse complement strand
GCATATGCGTCAACTTAATTTATTTTCTTCTTGCTGATTAAGGACCTGCTTTTCTTTATACGTTTCAAAATATAGGTATCCTTGTCGTGAATAAGCCATTCCATCTCTTCACTTTTTAAGATGTTACCTGCTTCTGCCACTGCAGCAGGAAAATTAACATAGAATGATTTTGTTGAATCACGTTCAACTCGCTGAATTTTTACTTTATATCCCATATTATTTGTTTTTAATTAATAGTATATATACTATTGCAAATTTAAACAAAAAACATTAAATATTATGAAAAAAAACACCTGGAAAAAATTTCTTCAACTTTATAAATGTTGAAGGATTATCAAAGGAGGACATTCTCACACTGGCTTCACAAACACAATTTATGAAGCGTAAGCCTAAGAAAATCGATCCATATTATTTTCTTGGTCTTGTTTGTACTTTGTCCGTATTGGATACGCCAAGTTTCAACTCTATTGCTGCGAAGTACTCTATGGATTATAACATACTTATGAGCAAGCAAGCGATAAGTAAAAAAATGAAAGTAGAATGCCTCGAGTTTTTTATGTCAATACTTGCCCTTACAATTAACAATAGGCTTAAAAAGACTGACGTAGAAAAAATACTATTAGTAAGGGGATATAGGCGTGTATTAGTGCAAGATAGCACATTAATAAAACTTCCATTACGATTGTTTGATACTTTTTCCGGAATGAGAAATTTGGCTGCATCAACTTGCGCTGCCCGGATACAAGGGGTTTATGATATTGTGTCAGGTAGTTTTCTTGAATTCTCAATAGACCCCTATTCAAAAAATGATTTACTGGCAGCTCCACAATTGTCTATTTGTAACAATGATCTTATTTTAAGAGACAGAGGATATTTCACCATTGATGAAGTGCAAAGGCATATAGATGCAAAAGCTGATTACATATTCAGATTCAAGGCAAGTACACTAATACGGTGTCCACAAACAGGAAAACCAATAAATCTTGTCAAATTATTAAAAAAGAAAACCAATATTGACATGGAAGTTTGTCTCAATAATAAGCAACGCACAATAGTAAGGCTGGTAGCCATTCCTGTATCCGACGATATCGCAAATAGCAGGCGTGCCAATGCAAAGAAGAAAACCAACAGGAGTAAACAGCCATCAAAGTCTGTGCTTCAATTAATGTCGTGGACTATTTTTATTACTTCAATATCAAAGGAAAATGCATGTAGCAATAAAATATTTGCTTTGTATTCACTTAGGTGGAGAATCGAAATTATTTTCAAAGCATGGAAAAGTCACGCTGCATTTTCAAAAATCCATAATATATCTGAAATCCATTTAAGAATATTGCTCACGGCAAGGTTTATCATGATTGTGGTTTTTGTTCATAACGTTTACACTCCATGCTTACCTATTATAAGATCACGATATAACAGTGAGATAAGTTTACTGAAATTGTTTTGCTTCCTTACAAATAATATTGAACAACTATTTGTTGTATTACAATTTGCTACCCGCAGAAACCATTGCATTGCAGAAAAATATCTTCTAAAATACTGCACCTATGATAAACGAAAAAGAACAAATTTTAATCAGCTTCTTATGACGGACTCTTTCTTAAGTTGACGCATATGCGCACCCTGACTAGCACTAAAAGGTTTGCTGAACCTGAAATAACTACAAATTTTTATTTGCCTGAAGCAGCCACTTCCATACCGGCATAACGCGGATGTTTTTCCCGTCCTTTTTTAATCTGCTTTCCTGATCGGCTGTCAAAATCAGTCCTTCAGATAAATTATACGCATTCAGGGCGTCCATAAGCCCGGCTGTCTCGCGCTGTTTAGTAATTTCATCCGACAAGGAATAACAAACCTGTATGGCTTCTGTAATTTTATAACCTTCCCGGATAACAAAATCGCACTCTGTGGCGCCCCAATGGTAAAAAACATCTTTACGGCGACGCTTCAGCTCAATAAATACAAGGTTTTCTAGCCATCGGCCCTGATCGGGAGAAGACTGAAACCCCAACTTCATAGCTAACGCATTATCAATAAAATATACCTTCTTCGGGTTGATATGTTGTGCCTTAAGTGAGTAATCGAATTTCAATATCTGAAAAAGCAAATATGTATCTTCCACATAACCCAGATAATTTTTTACGGTGGTTACATTTTTAACCCCGATTACTTTTGCCAGCGAGGTATGCGTGAATGGGCGCGCTATGCTGCTTGCAAGATAGTTTACCATCTGGAGCATTTCTTTTTCGTTTACCAGTTTGTTACGCACAAGCACATCGCGGTACAAGACCGACTCGTAGAGGTATTTGAGGTATTCATCAAAATCGTCCGACAAAAAAACCGGAAATCCGCCTTTCTTCTGGTATTCGGCAAACAAGGCCATGATCTTTCCTTTTTCGACTGTGGTCAATCCGGTAGTTCTCAGGGTTGGGTATCTTTTGAATTGCAGAAACTCCCCGAAAGAAAACGGGAACAACTCATACTGAACGTACCTCCCGGTAAGATGCGTACCCAGCTCCCTGCTCAGCATGGATGCATTTGACCCGGTAATAAAAACTTTGCAGCCGCTGTCGTACAACCGGCGCACAAACATTTCCCAGCCCCGGATGTTTTGTATCTCATCGAAATAAAATGTTTTCTGAACACCGAATAATTCTACAAAAACCTCATGCAATTCCTGAAAATGTTCCATCTTAAAATCAATCAGGCGCTCATCATCAAAGTTAAGCACATAATCCCGCTCTTTCTGTTTTTTCTTTATCTGATGTAGCAGCACCGACTTCCCGCAGCGTCTCACACCCGATATCACGAGTATCTCTCGGCATCGCATATAAGCCGCCGGCACCTGGCGTTCAACTTCATTTTTAATGGTGGCCCGCTGCCGTTGTTCCCTGATGACTGTCTGAAGTATTTCTTTCATAGTAAACTTTTTGCTTTCACAAAGATACAAATTATTCTATTACAAATAGAGTTTTCCATGAGTTTTATTCCATTGAGAATAGAATAATTAATAAATATGCTGGTAATAAATGTCGTGTTGAACACCAACATCAACATCAACACACTCATACCCCGGGGAGGAGGTGATATGGCTGAATAAGATAAAGAAGCTGCTGAACCAGAAGTAAGACAGTGCCTGGAGTAGCCAGGGTCTGCGCAAAGACTATCATTAAAAAGTTTAAATCTGACTAAAGTCTGGCTGAGCCATTCAGACAGGTTTGCATCCTTCTGTCGTTTAATCTGAGATTATGCCAACACCGATATTCTCTTTAAACAAAACACAATAATTTTCTTCTGCATTTCCATACAGGATAGTATAATCGCTTAGTTTTACCAAATAATCAGCCAAATGAATATTCTGTAAATTATTTGAAAGAGACAGGCCTGGTATCGAAAATGGAAAAACGCTGCTGTTAGGGTTTGGCGTATTCAGGAATATTCCGTCATTTGCGCTGTCAAAGTCATGAATAACGGCAAATAATTGAAAGTCAGTTTTTACATTTAGGGTCATTTCTGCCAGCAGGTCAAAATGCCTGAATAGTTTGTCCAGGTGGGGTTTCCGGCGTTTAAAGCTTACATTTCCATATCCTTTTCGGTCAAAATGCAAATGCCAGTTATCAAACCAAACACCGGGCTGGCGAAAATCGAGCCAGTTCATTTTATCAAAATCGTTACGAACAGTCAGATTTTTATAATATCGTTTCAGCCCGCGTTGTTTTTTACCGTTCATGCATCCGGTATCTTAATATGTAGCACAATCAGTATTAGATGACTATGAAAATACGTATTATTGCTCATTATAAAATATTATCTTGAAATATTTGGCCACAAAATAGCAATTCTGTACATTATTCTTAATCTTCATCTTCATCACCCCATCTATTTATATAAATACATTTGCCTTTTTCGCAGACTTCTGCAATTCCATAATAGAAATCTGATACTTTATCATATTTTAATTTAATAACTATTTTTCCGCTTTTATCAATAAAACCCCACTTTTCGCTTTTACTATGCTGAACAGCTGCCAACTCCTCCTCTATGGAATATTCTCTGATTTGCTTATAAATTAAATCAACTACCACCTTTCCGCTTTTATCAATATAACCCCATAGCCCGCTTTTACCATCCTGAACAGCGGCCAACCCATCGTCGTATTCAATGATTTGCTTATAAATTAAATCAGCCACCACCTTTCCGCTTTTATCAATATAACCCCACAACCCGCTTTTACCATCCTGAACGGTGGCCACCCCATCGCTGTATTCACTGATTTGCTTATAAATTAAATCAGCCACCACCTTTCCGCTTTTATCAATATAGCCCCACAACCCACTTTTATCGTCCTGAACAGCAGCCAAACCCTTATCGTAATCCTTGATATCACGGTAAATTGCCGGGGCTACAAGTTCTCCTTGCTGGTTCACCACACCATAAAGAGAAGAGGTGCTTTTAACTATACCCATGCCCTCTGCCAGCTCGCGGGCTTCCACATATTGTGGCGGCACAACCTCTTTTCCTGTCATGTCAATGTAGCCAAACATTTTTGATTCATTTTGCACAACGGCAAGTTTATTTTTACATGGGTCTGCTTCGATATACTTTATTTCAGTTATCTCTTTTCCCTCTGTGTTTATATAACCCCATCGCACTTGATCATTTATTTTAACCGCCACCGGCGCTATCTTCTCCCGGAAGAATTTATAATCGGTGTATTTTAAGGGTGTAATTGCCTGCCCATTAATATTGAAAAGGCCAGCTTTTTCGCCATCTCTGAACCATGCATTACCATTCCAATCAAATGCCTGGTATTTCTCATCATAGGGAGTTAATAACGCGAAGTCATCATACTTGACCGGAATGATAATTTTTCCTGTTTTATCTGCAGTGCCCACCTTATTGCCCTTTTTTATGGCAAACAACCACGCCAATAATGAACCGTTGGGTTGGCCATTAAACCGAAAGGATTCTATTTGAATACAACGATTAATTTGATCATACTCAAAATTCAATACTACCTGGCCTTTTTGGTTTATGATGCCCGCCTTTCCGTTTTTGTAAACAATAGCAAGTTGGTCAATAAATACTTGATGCTGGTAGTCACATTCTATGGAATCTATTCCGCGGTACACTATAGTGCCGTTTGTATCTGTCAGCGCGCCATTATTGTCTGTAAACGTCAACGCATAAGCACCCATAAATACCTGAAGCTCGTCTGGGCGGCTATCCCAATCATAAAGACGGTCACAGGGGGCAATAATTTGTTTGCCGGTGTTTGAGTAAACGGCATATTTACCTGTTTTGGTTTTTATGGTAAACTTTTTATTTTTATATGATAAGATTTTTGAATCATCCGGCAACAACGTTTGATTATCTATAGTGAAATATTTTCTTGTCAGGGTATCGCCTGTTGAATTTAATGTCCCAGCATAATAAGTACATGTCCCTATTGGCTTTATAAAATTATACTGTGCCGGCACCTTTATTTCCAGAGTGGGATAATCAATTAGTCCGGATTTTTTATCTTTGGTATCAACCCGATAAACATTTTCACACATCATTTTAGGCCAATAAGTTACAAACCCATTATCTTTCATAAACTTATTAAAATTATCAGGAGTTTGGCATTGTACATCGTAATAAATGCTTATTATTATCACTAATGATAAAAAAACTTTCACAAATAATTGTTTGGTTAAAACTGGTTTTGAAAATGCCGAAAATAAATAAATATTCATAATTGTTAAAAATTTTTTGGTTATATAATTTTCATCAAAAATAAATAAAAATAGAATTTATTTTAACTATTTATTTATTCTGGTTGTAAAAAAATCAAACCAAAGAAAAAATTTTTGCCTAATCGGTGATAAAACAATCAAAATCTTGTAATCTTTCTTTTGCGTAATCGGATTTGCCTACACCATTTTATTTAAACAGAATGCGCCTGTTGATAAATGATTTTAGCTTATTTGTGCCTTATTGCCACCCGAATTCTTGCTTAGGCGGATGCAGTAAGGGCAGAGTTTAAACAAAACAAGGCCTGTCTTTTTATTTTTTATTAATTTCGATGTACATGTCGCTGTTACGACATCATACAATCATGCGAAAACAGGGCGATGACGGGGTAATACATAGAAACGAAGTAATAATAAATTTATACTTTTACCACCAATTTTATAAACATAAAAAGTACATCTCCCCAAAATGAAAATCCCCGAATATTTTAAAAATATCGCCAGCCTTTCTGCTGAGTCAGAACGGGCTATTATCAGTGCTTTCAAGCGGGAAGAATTGCCAAAAGGCCATTTTTTATTTCAGCAGGAAGTTATTTGCCGTCACATTTATTTCATCGAGCAGGGCCTTGCCCGTACCTATGCTATTTCCGACAGCGGGCGCGAGGTTACCAACTGGTTTTTCCCCGAAAACTCCTTTCTGACAGCGATAAATAGCTTTTATAACAGCTCCCCGGCACGTGATTTCTGCATCCTTACCGAAGACTCGGTAGTGTATTCCATGACGTATTCCGAATTTAAACGGATAGTGGATGATCAGCCGGAACTGGCAAAATTCTGTTTTGCCGTTTTGTTTGAGCTGGCAAAACAAATGACCGAATATATTAACAGCAGCAAATTCCAGACTGCCGAAGACCGTTACCTGGAACTTGTTAAAATGCACCCGGCGATACTACAGCGTGCTTCGCTGGGCCATATTGCCTCTTTTCTCGGCATTACCCAGGAAACGCTCAGCAGGATAAGAGCCAAAAAATAGTTTTCCTTTTTTTTGATTTTTGTCAAAAGCCAGGGTTTTGTTTTGGCAGAATTTTGCATCCCCCAAATAGATGCATTAATGGCTGAAAATCAAAATAACAGTACAACTAACAAACCGGGAAACGATGCTCATTATGTACTGATCGCGGATGAAACCGGTATAGCCGCGGCTTTTAACCGGCTTAAAAAAAACCTGGCCGATCACTCTTTTGGCTGCATCACATTAGTCTATGCCTTTCTCAATGATGTGTCCAATCCTTTATATAAGGCTGAATTACAGAGTCTTGAAAAACGATTTTCCAACTTGTTGGAGGTGTTTATCATTACTCACGAAGCAAAAGCTTCTATCATGAAAGCAAAGATCCAAAAATCGATCGAGGTGATCATAAACAGCAACATCAATACCGTCATGGAGTTTTATGCCGGTGGCAATGCGGAAATGGTCGGGCAGGTAAAGAAATTATTGTGCTTCCTCGGGGTCCAAGAATCACAAATAACCACAGAATATTCTAATCAATAAAAAATACCTTTTGGCTGTTAAAATAAAAAATCATGAAAAAAAATAAATTAAAAACCTGGGCGCTGCTGCTGTTTTCGTGCCTGTTTTTGTCATCCTGCCAGAAAGAAGGCGTAAAAGTTTTTAAAGGCGATTACACCTATAAAACTTCAGGAAAAATAACCGTTACCATCAGCGGCGTCGCCAATCCCGTAAAATTGCTTAACAGGACAGGGCAGATGGATATTATTGACATTGGTGAAGACGACAGGGTGATGGTGGTTAAAACATCATTAACCGGCGATGTTACCAGTGGTTACGCCACTATCGAAGGCGACAAGATCATCTTTGACCCGGTAACATTTAACGAAACCCTGATTTTGCTTGTTGAAAACGGTTTGGCAACGATAACCAGTAATGCAAGCGGAAAAATTTATGAGAATAATACAATCATTATCAACGAAACCTATGAAGGAATTTTTGCAGGACAAGGGTCGTATTTAAATGTTTTGGGAACCATAAGCGGAGACAGCATCCTGACCGTGGCCGACAGAAATGAGGATGATTGAAAAATGTATGATTAGAACCCCTGTCGTTATGGATTTTATGGGGAAATCATCAGGCGAATTATTATTAAAAAAAAACGGGAAACATGATGAGAAAAAAAGCTTTACCTGCTATGCTCATAATGACGCTCTTTGTGGCAGGGTGCGGAAACCAGGATAAGTCGCTGGAAAAGGCCGCTATCCCTGTAAAAACATTGACGATGGAGCAAACAACCACAGGCGCAGATAACAATTATGTGGGCACCATTGTCGAGTCGTTTGGTACCACCCTCAGCTTTGAAACGGCCGGAAATGTGGAACATGTCTTTGTTAAGGAAGGCCAAAGAGTCAGCAAGGGACAGTTGCTGGCAACTTTAAATGAAAGCAATGCGCAAAATGCTTACAATGTGGCTAAAGCAACGCTTGAAAAAGCCCGGGACGGCTATACCCGTGCGGAGCAACTCTACAAAAACAAGAGTCTGTCGGAAATAAAGTGGGTAGAAATTCAAACGGCTCTCATTCAGGCACAATCGCTGTCGGATATCGCTAAAAAGAATTTACAGGATTGCAAGATGATAGCGCCTGTTTCTGGCGTGGTCAGCTCGCTCGACATTGAGCAGGGTATGAATGTTATTCCTTTTCAATCTGTAATTAAAGTTGTGGACATTGAAAAACTAAATGTCAATGTTAGTATCCCTGAAAATGAAATTGTCTCGGTCAATATCGGACAAAAGGCAACAGTAACCGTGTCGGCATTAGGCAATGCTACATATACCGGAACCATCACGGAACGTGGCGTGGAGGCTGATGTTCTTTCGCATTGTTACGATATAAAAATCGAATTGAATAACCCCGAAAAGAAACTGCTCCCGGGCATGGTATGCAAAGTTCAGATTGAATCTGCCGACACTACGCAACGGGCTTTTCAGGTCCCGGCAAATACCGTACAGATTTCAAACGATGGAAAACGCTACGTGTGGGTTGTCATGGATGGAAAAGCACAGCGCAGGTTTGTTACGATCGGGAAGCTGTGTAATAAAAACGTCATCATTGAATCGGGAATAAAAGAAGGAGACATGGTCATTACAGAAGGCTGGCAGAAAGTGAGCGAAGGAAGCCCGGTGAAATGCCAGCAATGATTTCCGGATATGAAATAATATATACGCGGTTTTGAAAATTTGAGGTGCTAAAATGAAAAAGAACAATCAAGGGATCATAGAATCAATGATGAAACACTACAGCATCGTGTGGCTGATCGTAGTGCTTTTTGTTGGTTTTGGAATTTTCGGCCTGATCAATATGAACAAACAGGAGTTTCCGGAATTCACGTTACGCCAGGGCGTTGTTGCAGCTGTTTATCCCGGGGCCACACCGGAAGAAGTCGAACAGCAACTTACCAAGCCTCTGGAAAATTTCCTTTTTACCTACCAGGAAATTGATAAAAAGAATACCTATTCCTATTCCCGTAATGGAATTGTTTATGTTTTTGTTGAACTGAACAAAAGTGTGCATAACAAAGACGAGGTTTGGTCAAAAATAAAACACGGGCTGAAGGATTTTAAGATGCAGTTGCCTTCGGGTGTGCTGGCCATAGTGGTGAATGATGATTTTGGAAATACCTCTTCATTATTAATCACCATGGAATCGAAAGATAAGAACTACAGGGAACTGGAAAAATACATGGACCAGTTATGCAGTAAATTGCGTACGGTTGATGCCATGGGAAATATCAAGGTGTTTGGCAAACAGAAAGAAGAGATCGGGGTGTATATTGAACAGGAAAAATTGGCTTCTTATGGAATCAGCTCAAAAACACTCATGCTGAATTTGTATTCCCAGGGCTTTTTGAGTATGGGCGGCAGCCTCGAAAACGACGATATACATATTCCGATCCATATCAATACGCCCTTTACTTCGGAAAAAGAAGTTGCCGAACAAATAGTTTATACCGATCCCGACGGAAACGTAATCCGGCTGAAAGATATCGCTAAAATAGAACGGGAATATGAAAACCCCGACAGCTATATCAACAAGAATGGGGAAGAAGCCCTGGTGTTGTCGGTGGAGATGCAGTCGGGCAACAACATTGTGAAATTTGGGAAAAATGTGGAAACCGTGTTGCAGGATTTTCAGAAAACACTGCCCGCCAGCGTTTCGTTGTACCGGATTACAGACCTGCCTAAAGTGGTTAGCACGTCTGTGAGCTCGTTCATGCGCGACCTGGTATTTGCTATTCTGGTGGTAATTTTAGTCATGTTGATGTTATTTCCCGTGCGCTCGGCATTGGTGGCCGCATCAGGCATCCCTATCGCTATTGCTATAACCTGGGCATTTATGTTTGCCTGCGGCATGGAATTGAACACGGTAACCCTGGCGGCATTGATTGTTGTTCTTGGAATGATTGTAGATAATTCTATTGTAGTTATTGATGGTTATATCGACAATCTGGAACACGGCTATTCGCGCTGGCACTCGGCTATAAAAAGCGCAAAAGATTATTTCCAGCCGCTTCTCATCGCCACACTGGCTATGAGTGCCGCTTTCTTCCCTTTTATGTTCACACTTACCGGCCCTTTGCATGATTTTATCAAACACTTTCCGTGGACGTTTGGCTTTGCACTTACGATCTCACTGGTCATTGCCATGCTGATGACGCCTTTCCTTGAATACCGTTTCATCAAAAGGCCACGGGCCAACGCAAAACTTTCCATAGCCATAAAAGCCCAAAACAAATTCTTTACCGGCCTGCAGGGCGGTTATGAATGGTTGCTTGAAAAATGTTTTTTGCACCCGGTGAGGACAATAGCTGCCGGTATGCTGGCTATTGCAATATCGGTTGTCATGTTTCTGTTTACACCGGTGCAGATGATGCCTGTGGCGGAACGCGATTGCTTTGCCGTCGAAATTCACCTGCCTGCCGGCAGTTCGCTGGACCAGACACAGATGGTGAGCGACAGCATGCAAAAAATATTAATGAAAGATTCCCGTGTTGAATCGGTAACCGCTTTTGTCGGCACCAGTTCTCCCCGGTTTATGGCAACCTATGCGCCTAACCTACCCGGCAAAAATTTCGCACAGTTTATCGTCAATACCAACTCAAACAAAGAAACGGAAGATTTGCTCCGGGATTATTCTGGAAAATACGCCAACCATTTTCCTAATGCCATCATTCGCTTTAAACAAATCAATTATCAGGTGGCCAGAAATCCTATTGAAGTCCGTTTTACCGGTGATGATATCGAACAACTGCACAATGAATCTGATAAGCTGGTGGCTTTTATGCATACGCTTGACGGCGAACTTTCGTGGATACATACCGATTTTGACGGTTACCAGCCTTGTGCCAAAATTGATCTGGATCAGGTAGAAGCCAGCCGTTTGGGAATCACAAAATCGATGCTGGCCGTTGATCTGGCGACCAGTTTCAACGGCATGCCGCTAACCACGCTGTGGGAAGGCGATTATGCCGTTCCCGTAAAACTCAAAAGAGACCGCAAAAGCAGTGATACCGACTTTCAGTCGCTCGAAAATGAAATAATCCCCACGCTGATCCCCGGTGTGTGGGTGCCGTTGCGCCAGGTGGCCAGCATCACACCCGACTGGCAGCCGACACAGATTGTCCGGCGAAACGGCGTACATAGCCTTACCGTTTCCTGCGACTTGAAGTTTGGCGGAAGCGAGCCGAAAAGCCTGGCTAAAATCAAGAAATACATCGACAAGACTCTTGTTCCGCAGTTGCCACCTGATATAAAAATTTCTTATGGAGGGTTGGAAGATACCAACAAAGCACTTATCCCGGAAATTATTGCAGGACTTTGCATTGCCATCATGATCATTTTCTTTTTCCTGTTATTCGCATTCAAAAAGATCAGCATATCTATTCTGGCTATTGCCTCCAGTTCGTTTAGTTTGCTGGGCGCTATCATCGGCATCTGGATTTTCGGCATCGACTTTGGCATCACCTCGGTCCTTGGTGTGGTCAGCCTGATCGGCATTATTGTCCGTAACGCCATCATCATGTTTGAGTATGCAGAGAAATTAAGGACTCAAAAAGGTTACAGCGCCAGAGAAGCCGGCCTGGAAGCAGGGAAACGCCGCATGCGGCCAATTTTCCTAACATCGGCGGCAGCCGCTGTTGGCGTTATTCCAATGATCATAAGTAAAAGCACCCTTTGGATGCCAATGGGAGTCGTGATCAGTTTCGGAATGCTCTTCTCGGTCGTACTCGTGGTAACTATCTTGCCGGTTGTCTATTGGCAGGTTTATAAAAATGTAAAAATAAAAAAGGTAAATACACATTAAGAACACAGGTATTAAAATACTTAAAACAGGTAGAAATATTATTTGACCTGATTTTTTTAAGAATATAAAATGAAAAAAACAATAATCACTATTATAGTCCTGTTTGCCATCCTTCCCGTAAAAGCACAGTTTTCGCTTGACAGTTGCAAGAAGATGGCTGTGGCCAATAATGCCAAAGTGAAAAATGCCTTATTGGAAATTGAAGCGGCAGGGCAGACTAAGAAGGCGGCGTTCACCAGGTATTTTCCCCATGTCAGCGCTGCGGGAAGCGCCTTTATGTCGAACGAATCATTTATTGATGTTGATCTGAACGACGTTGACCTGAATGTAACATTTGAAGACCAAAGACTCAATGAGATACTGCAAACGCTTTATTCTAATTATGGGAACTACCTTCCCGATGCAACTTTAAATGCACAAATGATGGACAAGGGCATTGTGGCAGGGGTTACAGCAGTTCAGCCGGTTTTTGCAGGAGGTAGGATTGTGCATGGTAATCAGCTGGCAAAACTCGGTGTTGAAGCATCGCACTACAAATACAACATGGCCGAAGATGGCGTGTTGCTCAAAACCGAAGAGTATTACTGGCTGGTTGTTTCGTTAAAGGAAAAACTAAAAACCATAGCAAGTGCCGAAAAGCTTTTGGATACGTTGTACAAAGATGTAAATGGCGCCTTTGAATCGGGAGTAATTATACAAAATGACCTGTTGAAAGTAAAACTTAAACAAAACGAACTTAGCTCCAATCGTTTAAAATTGGAAAACGGAATCGCCTTAGCCACCATGGGGTTGTGCCAGTATATTGGCTTGGCCTATCAGGAACAATTACAACTTGCCGACTCTGTTGATTTTGACAATGAGATTCCGGCGCCCTGGCAATATAAAACCAACCATAACGAAGCCGTAAAAAACCGTGATGAGTTTAAATTGCTTGCACTGAGCGTGGATGCAGAACACTTGAAAAAGCAAATGCTCCTCGGTGAAACCCTGCCACAAATAGGTGTTGGCGCCGGCTATCTGTACAATAACCTGATGGAAAAAAACAATACCAACGCTGTCGTTTTTGCCAGCGTTAGCGTGCCAATTTCGGGTTGGTGGGAAGCCATGCATACCCTGAAAAAACAAAAAATACAACAACAAATTGTTGAAAACGAGCGGAATGATAAAAATGAGCTGCTCCTCCTTCAGATGCAACAGGCATGGAATGCTGTTGAAGAGGCCTATAGCCAGATACAGCTTGCAAAAGAAGCTATGAACGAAGCCAGGCAAAACCTGAAAGTTACCACCGACTATTATCGTTCCGGCATGAAAACTATTTCTGAAGTATTGGAGGCTCAGACGCTGTTACAGCAGGCCGGAAACCTATACACAGACCAAGCTGTTCAATTCAGAATCAGGCTGACTGCGTATTTGCAGATGGTGAAAAATTAGCATGATGTACATTAAAGTACCCGAATAAAAAAAGTCCACGCACGGGATTTTCTGGTTTTACAGGACTTTTTATTACGGGATGCCATATTCGAGCCCAATAATTTTTTTTGCATTCCAGCTGGCAAATGCAAAACTGGCTTTTAAAAATGATGGTGGACCGAATTTTTCAACGGCGTTGTTTGAAAAACCATAACCTTCGGTGGGAATGCCAAAAAAATTTTTATCCAGTTTTCCGTCTTTATTGATATCGTGCAGCACTGCAATGGCATAATCGCCATAAGGAATGTTTTCGAATTTTATCAGTTCAACATCGGCGCTGATTTTTGTGGTACTTCCCTTGTAAGGTTCCTTATTAGGAAAATCTGCCGCGTTGTTATACAGAGCAACCATCAATTGCCCTATTTTACTTTTAAAACCCCTGACAAGGACAAACAACGTACCCGTTTCGGGTTTCAGTAATTCTTTTTCGCTGTGTACAGAAAAAGTCCCCGCAGTACAAATAATAATCAAAACCAAAGCTATTTTTTTCATGATTTCTGAATTTATTTTTCCTTTAACCTTAGTGTAAAGGATTCACTTTGTTTTTTATTACGTATAAGGGTTCAACTCTTTCTGAATCATATTTTTGTGTTGGTTACTTTTTACTTGTCAAACGTATTAGGGAGGGATGTTATTTTTGTTTTGACGCAAACAACTCAACTTTTTATTGTCTCTAAATAAGGATTCTACACAATAATTTTATTGTGCAATTTGAATATTTTTTTGAAAAAATATTCTGTAAAAAAAACTGACTTTAAAAGACATTATTTTCCAGTCGGGATATCTCTAATTCTTAAATTCTTACTCGGCGGCAAAAACAGCCGGTTTTGCTTTTTCCTGCTTTGAATTATCCACAAAAAACACTATTTTTGTAAAGGATATTTTATAAGCATGAAACATCAATTCTTACTTTTAACTATTATTTCTATGACCTTTATACATACCGGATGTAATTCGCAGGGGAAAACCGACCCTTCAGAAAAAAAATTTCTGGTCGCTTATTTTTCGCATACCGGAAACACACGGCAGCTTGCCGCCCAAATCCAACAGGCGTTGCAGTGCGATATTTTTGAAATTGTGCCCGAAAAACCGTATCCCGACGATTACGATAGTTGTGTGTATCAGTCCAAGAAAGAAATCAAAGCCAATTACAAGCCGGCCCTCAAGACTCATATCGGAAACATAAACGATTATGATGTAATCTTTGTGGGTTCCCCTTGTTGGTGGCATACCATAGCACCGCCTGTGGCAGCCTTTTTGGCCGAAAATGATTTTAGCGGAAAAACCATCGCCCCGTTCATGACACATGAAGGCTCGGGCATGGGTGTCAGCATGGATGACATCAAAAAACTTTGTCCGCAGGCCATCCTGCTGGAGCCTCTTCCCATAAGAGGCAGCAAAGTAAAAAATGCAGGGGAAGAAGTTTCTGCCTGGCTGAAAAAACTGAAATTATTAAAATAATCCTCTCAAAAAAATCAATAAAAATCTCATTTACAAAACATTAAAAAATAAAAAATATGAACTCAACACCAAAAAAAGGTCCTTATGCCGTTGACCTTGAAGCCGGAAAAGAATATTACTGGTGTGCCTGCGGAAAAAGTAAAAAACAACCCTTTTGCGATGGCTCCCATCAGGGAAGCAACATCGTGCCATTAGCATTCAAAGCTGCAGAAACCGGTAAAGTTTATTTGTGCGGATGCAAACACACAAAAAAACCGCCTTTCTGCGACGGCACCCATACAAAACTTTAAGGTATCAGAGGCCGATAAACTCCTGCAGGCATATCTTTATGCGCTGCTCATCGCCCACTATCCAAACTTTATCCTTCAACCTGATAATTTCATCCGGTTCGGGATTTAAAAGGCGCTGACCGCTTCTTTCAATGCCCACCACCAGGCTATGGGTTTTTTCCCGTATTTTTGATTGACGCATATTCAAATTCAGTAACACCGACTTAGGCCCCACCGTGAAATGATGCAGCGACACTTTGGGCCGTGATGTCAATACAGCTATATCTTCCGATGAAATTTCGAGAAACCCGCTAAACTTTTCTATCTGTTCATCCGTTCCTATCACCGAAAGTATATCGTGCGGGAAAATGCGTGTTTCGCGATCAGGAACATTAATATACAGGTCGTCCCTGACTATCATCACCACGTTAACGCCAAATTGTTCGCGAATTTTTGCCTCCGACAGGGTTTTTCCCACTAGCGACGAATGCTCTTTTATTTCCACGGAACCTATATGTATATCCCATGTAGTCAACACATTATCGGCATCATTTTTAATGGTACTGCATTCATTTAGGTTGATCAGAAACCTTGTTTCAATTTTTCGGTAAAATTTCTTTATTTTTTTTGAAAAAACTGCCAGTAGCAGCAAGGCTGTAACCATACCTATGATGGCTATCCCTGTGGAAAACAACAAATAAAACAACAACCCCACATAAATAACCGCCAACACGATCCGCGATACCAGTAATACCAACAAAGGCCCCCGGCTTCGAGCCCGTTGCCACACATTGGCATAGGCCTGACGTTTGGTTCTTCTAAAAGCCAACGCCCATAAAAACGGCGACAACACAAAAAGAGTCACCACTGCCGTAATGACACGGCTGAATTTATAATCGTAAAATAGCGGCTCTATATACCTGGTGCTCAAAATGATAATAGTAATTATGATAACAGAAAAAACCGTGATACTCAAAAAACTGGCGCGTAGCACATTTTTCCAGTCACTGATTTCAGAAATATCGCGGGTACTCAGGCTGTACTTCTCGATGGCCTTGGTCCACTTTTCGGGCAGGGATGCTGCAAAAAATCTATAAACGGGTTCCGAAAAACGCATCATGTAAGGAGTAAAAAATGTGGTAAGTACCGATACGGCAACCGCAATAGGGTATAAAAATCCGCTGGTTACTTTCAGTGTTAGTCCCAGTGTGGCGATAATAAATGAAAATTCACCAATCTGCGAAAGGCTCATACCCGACCGTATGGCAATATTTAGTGGTTGACCTGAAATAATAGCCCCGGCGGCTACAAAAAGGGGCTTCCCGAGTGGTCTAGCCCCCTATTAATCGGACTTTTTTATAGACGGTTAAACAAAGGTACATAAAATGATATAATTTTGTATCAGCAAGGAACAACCGCTGGCG
>Ga0208459_1002205_pt1 | contig 16753 bp, 13 predicted proteins | sample AD_UKC087_MetaG_FD_184433 | JGI IMG/M metagenome (GOLD analysis project Ga0208459, IMG submission 184433) | Active sludge microbial communities of municipal wastewater-treating anaerobic digesters from USA - AD_UKC087_MetaG (SPAdes) (version 2) | ecosystem: Engineered > Bioreactor > Anaerobic >... | reverse complement strand
CTTGACATACAAGATAGCGTCTCTTATGCTGCGTGCCGGAAAACGAAATTTCATCAGTATCCATAGCGTGTTTTATCTTTTTGACGGAGAATTATATCTGCAATGAAATATAAATATTTTACGATGCGCATCCTCTCATGCCTATGCCTGATCGCCGGTTCTTTATTGTTGTCTTCGTGCGCGCATTTATCTGATTATCAAGAATATTCAGAAGAATATGTGGACAGCGAAGATATTATCACGGATCAGGAAATAAAACGTGTTGAACAGATCAAGCTGAATTCAACCGGTATGCTCAAGAAGGCTTTTGGTGTTGAAGAGCATCATCGGAAGTTGACCCTGAAAGAAACAAAGCAATGGCTGGGTATTTTAAGTGAGCGGTTTAAAAAAAGCGGTTTATCCGTCGGCGACTTTGAAGATCGGGTGCTGGAAAGAATAAATCGTGATCTTGAAATCATCAATGCATTTAATAAAAAATTAGACCAGGCAAAGAACTCCGAGAAGGATGCCGCTTTTAAATTATGCAAACAAAATGAACTGCTGGAAGTGATCAGCGGTTCCGAAGATATCGTGAGTGAATATATCGACGACATGGTCCATGGCATTTTACCTGAGGAATTTGAAGAATCACTGTCGAAGATCACGACGCTTGAACGCAATAAAGCGGACGAAATGATCAGCGGATCGTTCAGGCCGACGTGCTTTAAAGGCGCTATCCTAACCATGCTGGCGACGCTGAGCGGTGAGCGCGCAAATGCTTCAAAGCTTAATTTATCCGGAAAACATAATCCGGCGTGGGTCAACCACGGTATCGTTTTTCATAGCATGCCGATGCCCGGAAAAATCAACAAATCGTCGATTCATCCGGACTTTGAATCGTTTACCTATTTTTATAAAGACGCATCCAGCCCGTCACAAGGAGAGTTGGTTTTTCCTCACAGCGGGTATTTCCCGGATGGTCAGGGCGTCAGAAAGCCCCATAAGGGCCTGTCCAATCCGGAGGATTGCTCGTCCTGGGTATTCCATCGGATATTAAACGCCCCCTACTCGGTGACATCCTATGATGTCATGCAGTTTTATAGAATCAAAACCGGGGTTGGAGTACGCGACGGGATTTACGCCCAAACGCCTGAGTTTGGCTGGCTCAATGCCGGGTTCATTCCTGCGCTGAAACCCAATGTGAAGGCTTTCATAAAGCCCGGCGACATCATATGTTTACGCCGTCCCGAAGAACAAGGAAGAGTGGTTCGCAATAGAAACTACGGCATTTCCGGTCATGTCGCAATCGCATTGTTTGCGACAGACACTCATATTATCGCGTTAGCCTGTACGCGTGACGTTCCTCTTATGGAAGGGGTCGGCATTCAAAAGCTCAGCCTGGAAGGAGAAAAAAACAGCGATTTGATGATCTTTCGCCGTAAATGAGCGAAGATCATTTTTTAGTCCAGACGACATGGAAAAATAATTCGTTTTTAGGTCAGCAGCGTAGATCGCTGATTTTGCAACCATCGGTACTAAACCATCAAGAGGATCCGGGAATTTATAGTGAGAATAGCAATTATTGGTATTGGCGGCATCGGGGGATATTTTGGCGGGAAACTGGCCATTGCGAATGAAATAAATAATCAGCATGAAATTATCTTTATTGCACGAGGGCCGCATCTCAAAGCAATGCAGGAAAACGGTTTGCGATTATTTACACGTGAAGGCGATTATGTTATCAGGCCGACAATCACCACGGACAATCCCGCTGAAGCCGGCGTGTTCGATTTGGTATTTTTCTGCACGAAAAGTTATTCACTGACGGACGCCGCACAAGAATTCAGCGCCTGCATCAAAGAAAATACCGTTGTAATTCCTCTGCTCAATGGCGTCAGCAGCGCAGAAACACTTCGCGCCGTTTTACCGCAGGCGAAGGTTTTAAGCGCCAGTGTTTACATTATTTCCGTCATTGAAAGCCCTGGTTCTGTGCGTCAAAAAGAGGGTCCCGGAACGTTGATGTTCGGAACGGATGATCAAACGGCTCCTCAATATCGCTATATTCTGGATGTTTTATTGCAAGCGAAAATCAAAGCGATGCTGACAGATAAAATATCAGAAGTTTTGTGGGGAAAATATATGCTGATATGCCCTCTGGCCACCCTCACGTCAGCGACCGGTAAAACCTATGGCGAAATTTTGGAGGATAAGAACCTCCGGCAAAAGTTAAAAAACATGATGGAAGAAGTCGTGGCAGTCGCGCGCGCCCGTAAGGTTATCCTCCCCGAAGATTCCGTGACTAAAGCCATGAAACTCATCGGAGGAGTTGCTTGCGACAACAAAACGTCCATGCAACTGGACCGGGAAAAAGGCCAACAGACGGAAGTGGACATATTGCCCGGTTATCTCTGCAAAACGGCCAGAGCATTGGGAATTGCTACACCCCTGCATGACGAAATTTACGCGCAATTAAAATGACCATCCGGAATGAAATGGACTTTTCATTACTTAGGATATTATCATGAAAATTAACAAAGAACATATCGCATATCTGGAAAATAATTATGGCGGGAATATTCTTCCGTTGTCGAAACTTGAGAATGAATACTATCCCGGCACAAGCCCGCTGGAAATATTGTTTTTTTGGAATCGAGAATCTACCGTGTCAGAAGTTAAAGCAAGCCTTCTGAAAACCATTGAGCATTACAATCTTTTTTCTAGCCGTTTGATTATGATTGATGACAATAAATTTGCGCTGCAATATTGCACGGACGGAGCTGAACTTCATTTTTTGCCGCCGATTCACGCTGTTTATGATGATCTTAATATTGATGACATAAAGAAGATGATCGTAACGTTTAAAACTCTACCGGGTAAGTCTCTTTTTGTGGTGACAGATATACCGATCATCGGTGGACGGTTTGTCGGCATTCGCTGTTCTCATGCGGTGGGAGACGCGTTTTCGTTACTGCTCTTCTGTTTCGCCTGGAAATGCATCATAGAAGGGAATGATTTTCCACGCCCTTCTTCTCAGAGATTATTCAAAGGAAAACCCATTCATTCGGATAAAATTGATAAAGTATTTATCCCGCCGTTATCTGAGCTGAGCAGCCAAATTCATAATCGCATTCATCGTGGAGAGAACTTTAAAAAATACATTACGCGAGAATACTTCACTGATGAATATTTCAATGACGTTAAAAATCAGGCAAAATCGGAAAATGAAAAATATATAATTTCAAATAATCAGATCATGACATCTTTTTTATTGAAAAAATACCATAGACATATTCTTCCTGATGCAAACAGAATTAGATTAAGAACGCCTGTTAATCTTAGAGATGTGCATCCTGATATTGATTCATTATATATCGGAAATGCCTATATCGATAGTTTTACCGAATTTACCGGAAATGAAATCGATGAAATGTCCATCCCTCAGATTGCCTATCGCTTGAAAGAATCAATTCATAATGCGCGAAACGAGAACCTCATTAAAGGAGTATCCTACGTATCGAAATACGGGATCGAGTTCAAAACCGACGCATTTGAAAAATTCCCTCCTTACAGCGTTGATACGGATATTGTTTCAACCAATTTATCCCATGTGAGCGATCCCGACGCACTCGGTATGAGTTCAAATCTTGTAAGAGTTTTAGATATGAGCGCGACAGTCCCAACGAGCTTTATTGTTTTGAAGGAGAAAAGCGGCGAGATGTTTGCTCAGGTGACAAGCAGATATCCATTGGATCTAGTATAGAATATAACTCAAGATTGGAAATGGTCTGGCAAGCATTAATCTTTATGTTTTGATTTAAAAGGTAAAGGTTCATTGTTAGGAGACGATAAATGAAATACGTATATTTATTCCTGTCGATTGCTTTTAATGTTTTATCTTATATCGTCTACAAGAGTATTGCCAATAAGGAAGGCAATTTCCTCTGGTTCGCAATATTTTCACTGGGTCTGATTCTCGGCGGCATTAACATATTATTCTTTACAAAAGCGTTGAAAAATATAAATTTGAGCATTGCCTATCCTGTATTTTCTGGAACGTCCATCTTGCTTATGGTGGTCTTATCTCATTTGATTTTCGGTGAAAAAATAAGCGGGATAAATATGGCCGGGGCGGTTGTCATTATTGCAGGTATCGCCTTAATATCACATTAAGACCATTGAGCGGTAAACCTGTTTCTCAATCCGGATGCTTGCGGATTCTGCCAGAGAATCTGTTTATCCGAAAAAACAAATCATCTTCTGTGTTACGATATCTGAAAGCAGGCGTAAATCCTTGTTCCGAACGTCGTAAACATAAACCACTTTAGCGAACCGCGCGTCGTCCGGCATCAGATCCGTCAGCACATTCGGCTGTTTTTTCATCCAGGCGGTGTTGAAGATCACGTCTTTCTTTTCAGGGTAGATGGCCATGTAAAAAATATCCATTTCCACCATGTCCTGGAAAAAATGCGTACCGAAGGACAAGTCGGGAATCAACGAACCGTCCTGATAGGCGATTTCACCGATAGCCGTAATGTTGTTGATTTCCGAAAATGTCACGGGAACACCCATGGCCGGCGTCGTGGTTCCCCATCGCCCCGGACCCAGCAGAATAGTCGGCATGACGTCCCGTTTCCCGATCTGTTTGTTTAATTTCCCGGTGAGTCTGGCAACGTCGTGTTTTTCAGACAACGGTAATTTCGCGTAGCCTTTGGGGTCAATATAAATGATGCGGGAGATGGCCTGATATACACTGCCTCCCATGAAATTTGCCTCCTGCTGCAGCAGAATCTGGGATCTGTTGATTTTTTCAGGAAGTTCCACGCGGCTGTAATGTCCCTTGGTCTGGAAAGGCCGGCATTGCAGAAGATTGATCTTGGGTTTGTTCTGAGCATTAAAATTGACTGTAAATTCGATGTCCACCGGATAGCGATAGACCTGTTCCAGTTTTTTGAGCAGTAAGGACATGGTTTTGGCAAAAGGCGTGCTTTGCAGCAGTTCATCGAAGGTCAGAATCCAGGCGTTCTTTGCATCCTTGCCCAGGGACTGCAAATATTCTGCCGCAGCCGTATCGCGGGTGGCGATCATATCCAAATGAGATTCAAATGCGCTGGTGAGCAGATCCGCCGCCAGTAAGGTTTGAAACACATTTTCCTTCAGATTCAGGACGTCTGCTTCGTTTTGAGAGAAGCGTTTAATGTCTTCCTGTTTGGCGTAAGGCTTGATCAGCGGGGCATCAAGCGCGACAATGCGTGGATAATCGTTCTCTACGCGATTGACCGCCCGAGTGCCCAGGCCGAAAACAATACGCAGCATTCCGGCTTTCGGATCCATGCCTTTCTGCCAGACGAACGTGTTGTAAGAAAGCCCCACTCCCGCCAGATCGGGGAAAAAATACGTATGGCGGTGGGAACCGGAAACGCGTTGCACCAGCAGCGCCATCTGCTCGTCCTGCTGGGCCATGCCGCGTTGGAGGCGGTAGGTCAGAGCGTCTTCGTTCATGGTGGACGCGAAAATTTTACGAACCGCTTCTTCGAAATGCCTGTATCGTAATTCCGGCGTGCCCTGGTTGACGCAGAAATAACTTTCATACTTTCCGGCAAAGGCATTGCCGAAAGCATCTTCCAAAAGTGAACTGGAGCGCACAATGATCGGCGCCTGGCCGAAATACTCCAGCATCAGCAGGAACTGCTCCTTGATTTCATCCGGAAATATGCCGTGCAGCATTTTGTTTTTGAGCTCTTTGGCGACTTCAAAGTAGCCCGGCTCGGTTTTTTGCTCCATTAAGAGCTTCCACCAGCCGTTTTGAACCATGTAGGAATAAAAAATATCCGAACCGATATAAAAAGAATCATGCAACTCCAGCTCGGCATCCCAGTCGAAGGTCGGATCTTTCCGCAGAATATTGCGCGCCAGCAGCATGCCGACGGATTTGCCGCCGATGAATCCGGTGCCGATCAGACGCTTTTTGATTTCCACCAGATCGTCAAGGGTGAAATATTCCTTCACCAGCGCCAGCATTCTTTTTTCCCGCCCGATCAACACCCGCGAGAGCGATTCCACCATCTCCTGTTTTTCCTGCACCGCTTCCGGGTCCTCCAAAATGGTGGCGGCCTTGAGGAATATCCGGTCCCAGTAGTCGAGGTTGCGCACGCCTCCGGTCGAGTTTTTGTTGGTCAGATAGGAAAGAAAACTGGCCGCGTCCGCGCTGTTGAGAATGGGAACAAACCGGTCGTCTTCCATAATGTGCGGCAGAAACATGGTCGGCGTATAGCGTTTCCAGGCTTTAAGCGGATGGACGCAGAGTGTGCCGTTGTTGTTATAAATATCCAGCATGACCTGTGTGGTTTCCCGGATTCGCGCCACGGTTTTAAAGGAATGATTGCTGCGCAGAATGGCAAAGTAGGCCACGGTGTTCAATTCAAACAAATAGGGACAGGTGATGACGAAAAAATTGCCGATCATCAGGTCGGTTGCCCAGGCCATCAGCAGATCGGACAGACAGTCGAAAACATAAAACACGTCACGTCCTTCATCCCGGATAATATTGTGAACCTGCGTGGAGAAGGATTCAAACCCCTTGTTGGCGTTCAGCTTATAGACTTTAACTTTTTTGCTGGGTTCCACAAGCGGTGGATGGTTGGCAAAGCGCATGTAAACAAGGCGGTGATGGCGTGCCAGCGCGCTTTCCACGTAAGGATCAACAAATTTTTTATAATCATCAATATCGTCAACCTGGAGAACGACATTGTCGCCCATCTGCAGATAATTGAGAATTTCATCCAGGCTGTTCATTCCCGTGCTGACTCTGGCATAAGGTGTCATAATGCATCTTCCTTTATCTTTTTATCGATGGAACAAATTTGTACTTCACTAAACCGCAGGTAATCTTCTGGCGGTATGCGAGCACATCATCCATGTTTTTAAAATACCAAGCTTAACCGAATACTTACAGCAAAAAAGTTTTCTTGGAAACATCTATCTGCCTTTCAACGGCAATATTCGAAAGGCAGTTGATATTAAGTATATCAATTTTTGTGCCATAAGCATTTAAAAGAATGTTTGTGTACTCTTTCGCGTCTTTTTTTGTATCCTTTGATGAAACATTTTTGATCTTTTTTAAATCCATTACAGCGGACCGGTTTTCTTCCGACAGGGAAAATTCAGACACATATTTCTGTCTTCTTTTTTTAATTGACACAATATTGTTCTATTTTTAAGAACGGTTTGTTTCATTATTATTTAGTTATTACAATTACTTAAGTGTGATTGACGGTTTTGGCATTGTCCTTGCCATAATACAGGAGAGGGATAAATTCATCAGGAGGTTTTATTATGGATTCTGGAAATACAGCGTGGGTTTTGACAGCCAGCGCCCTGGTTTTATTAATGACCATTCCCGGGCTGGCATTTTTTTACGGAGGACTGGTTCGCCGCAAGAACGTCCTCTCCATTATGATGCAATGCTTTGTCATTGTTTGTGTAATCAGCCTGCAGTGGATGCTGTTCGGTTATTCGCTGGCGTTCGGCCCGGATTTTCACGGCATCATCGGTAACCTGGACTGGATGGGGCTGGCCGGAGTGGGCGCAACGCCGAATCCGGATTATTCCGGGGCGATTCCTCATTACGCCTTTATGATTTTTCAGGCCATGTTTGCGATCATTACGCCGGCATTAATCATCGGCGCTTACGCGGAACGCGTGAAATTTTCCGCCTTCCTGGTCTTTACCTTATTATGGGCGACCTTTGTTTATGATCCGCTGGCCCACTGGGTCTGGGGTGTCGGCGGCTGGATGAGAACGCTGGGCGCCCTGGATTTTGCCGGGGGAATTGTCGTGCATGTCAGTTCGGGAATTTCGGCTCTGGTGCTGGCGTTGCTGCTGGGGAAAAGAATCGGCTACAACCATAAACCCATTCGGCCGCATAATCTGCCTTTTACCGTTCTGGGCGCCGCTCTTTTGTGGGTTGGCTGGTTCGGCTTCAACGCGGGCAGCGCGCTGGCTGCTGATGGCCTGGCCGCCAATGCTTTTGTGACCACACATATCGCCACGGCTGCCGCCGGTATCACCTGGGCTTTGATTGAATGGTGGTACAGCGGCACCCCGACCATTCTGGGCGCGGCAACCGGGGCCGTGGCCGGTCTCGTTGCCGTCACGCCCGCCTGCGGTTTTGTCAATCCGATGAATGCCATGTTTATCGGCATGATCGTTGCCGTCGTCTGCTACATCGCGGTTGCGATCATCAAGGGAAAACTCGGCTACGATGATTCTCTGGATGCTTTCGGCGTGCACGGCGTGGGCGGAACCGTCGGCACCATCGCCACCGGATTGTTCGCGGAAAAAGTTGTCAACGCCGCCGGAGCCGACGGTCTGCTTTTCGGCAATGCCCATCAGCTTTACGTTCAGTCTCTGTCGCTGGTTGTCACCGTCGCCTTTGCCGCGATCATGACCTTTATCATCTTCAAGATCGTGGATGCGCTCATCGGCATGCGCGTGGAAGAGAATAATGAAGTCGTCGGTCTGGATTTAACGCAACAAAGCGAAGCCGCTTACACTGTGATCGAATAGGAGGAATGCATTATGAAATTAGTCATAGCCATTATTCAGCCGCATAAACTGGAAGCGGTGAAAAGAGAGTTAGAGGCCGTGGACGTCAACCTGATGACTGTCACCAATGTTCTGGGGCAGGGACGGCAAAAAGGCGTCACGGAAATTTACCGCGGCGCGAAGGAAGCCGGAGGCCTGCTCAATAAAGTCAGACTGGATATCGCAGTCAATGAAGATTTTGTCGAACCGACCGTTAAAGCGATCACGAAAGGAGCTCATACCGGCTCGGTCGGCGACGGGAAGATCTTTATCGTCGAACTTGCCGAGTGCATAAGAATCAGCAGCGGTGAACGGGGCGGCCTTGCTATCGGTTGAAATTAGCCTCCGTGTTTTTAAAATGAAAAGGAGAAAAAATATGAAGAAAATAATGACCGTTTTTTTACTCGTTATGATTTTAGCATCACTACCATTGATTGCATGGGCGGAAGAGGAACGAAAACCCATAGAGCAGACGCAGGAAAGAGATAAGGTAACCGGTGAGGTCGCCGCGGGTTTGTTCAGCGCCTATATCTGGCGCGGGCAGGAACTGACTCGTCACAGCGTGGTCATTCAACCCTCCGTCACCGCCGCTTATAAAGGCTTTGCCGCCAATGTGTGGGGAAATCTTGATACAAAACCGTACTCTGCTCTGGATGTGGATTATTCATCCAACTTCACCGAGACGGATGTTACTCTGTCCTATTTGCATAAATTCGGGATTTTGCAGGCGGGCATCGGCTACATTTATTATGGCCTGGCGGGCGCCGTCCAAGGCGGCGCCGATCTGCCGGATTCACAGGAAGTGTTTGTAACGCTTGGATTTGACACGATTCTTGCTCCGACGCTGACTGCTTACAAAGAGTTCGATTACTATAATCAGTGGTATGTTACGCTGGGAATTTCTCATACTTTTGCGTTGCACGAAAAAGTTGGTCTGAAATTTGCTGCTCAAGCAAGTTATTTGAGAAGCGAAGATGAGGCAACGTATCCGGAATTTGACAGCGGTTCATTGGCCACGACCGATAAATTTAATAATTTACACGACGGTGTTGTCTCCGTTTCTCTGCCGATTGCTGTAACCGGCCATCTGACAATCAGTCCCGTGCTGACGTACGTCTTTCCCTTGTCAAATGATGCACGATACGAGATGAAGGCACGTGGGCTAGAGGGAGCGGCCGATCCTACCAATAAAAAAGGTGACTTTCTTTATGGCGGTATCATGTTGAGTTACGTATTTTAACGAGTAATATTTTTCGCAGGAAATGATTAAAGAATGTTGCTGATGGGTCGTCTAATGGTAGGACAACAGGTTCTGGCCCTGTGAATTGAGGTTCGAGTCCTTGCCCATCAGCCATAATGAATAGGTGTGAGGTCACCTGTGCGCGCACATTATTTGCAGCATGTCTCTTTTGAAGGGCTCGGCAGCATAGAATCCTGGCTTAAAAAAGCCGGATACGAAATTACCAGCACAAAATTGTTCGATGGCCCTGACTTCCCTGATCTCGGGAAGATAGACTTTCTCATCATCATGGGCGGACCGATGAGCGTTAATGATGAGGATAAGTTTCCGTGGCTGGTTGCCGAAAAACAATTCATCTGGAATGCCATCGCTAAAAGTAAACCGGTGCTGGGAATCTGCCTGGGCGCGCAGCTTATTGCCAACGCGCTGGGCGCGGGAGTGTATCCCAATAAAGTAAAAGAGATCGGCTGGTTTCCGATCCAGGGGATTGAATCAAACGACCAATCTATTTTTGAGTTTCCAGAGTCCATTAACGTATTCCACTGGCACGGCGAGACGTTTGATTTGCCGCTGGGCGCGATTCGATTGGCAAAAAGCGATGCCTGCGAAAATCAGGCGTTTCAATTCGGCAAGTCGGCTATGGCCTTGCAGTTTCACCTGGAAACCACGCCTGTAGCGGCACAGGCGCTTGTTACCAACTGTCGCGATGAATTGATCCCGGCGCCCTTCATTCAGACCGAAGAAGAAATTTTGTCGGCAAATCCCGAACACTACAAATCCATCAAGGCTCTGATGGATAAACTTCTTTCTTGCCTACTGCAAAAGCACTGATGACTAGCGCTTCTATAAGGCGCTTCGCTATCTGACCATCCGGTACGCAGTCTGAAATAGTTATAACTATTTCAGACTGCGGGATAAAATGGTCGCCATGAGCTAATTTAGAAACCGGCTGTCCGACATGCGTTTGGAAAAATAATCGTAAATGCGTAAGAAATGAACACTTAGTTTTTTACGGACGTCTCATCCTTGCTCGATTTATACAGTCTATCTAAATCGGAAACGAAAAATGATAAGTTATAATTTAAACCGACCCCGATATTTCCCTTTTTTATATCGAGGAATTTCTTATCGGTTGGAGAGGAATTCCCCACTTTTCTTCACGTTACGATCGTCCATAAATGAGTACCGTGAATGAAAATCTGCTTCCGGCTCATCTTCAAAACGCAGTCATTTAAAGTCTTTACGCTTTTCACTCTTACCCTTTTTAATATTGGCACAGTACTTGCCATCAAAGTCCGCATCATCACCGTGCATGGAGGACGCCATGGCCAGAAAACAACAGGGAATTTGTTTGACCTGCCTGCATTTTACAGAATGCGTATTGCGGCCGGCAGGCTGTTCAACAAACGGCATTCAGTTTTGTGAGGAATACCAGACTGTTTGTCTGGCGCCTGCCGTTGTGACTGACGAGAAACCTGAAAATATGATGAAGAAAGCGCCATCCGGCATTCTGGGTCTTTGCGGCGACTGCAATCACTCTTCCTACTGCAGTTTTCCCAAGCCGGAAGCGGGCGTGTGGCACTGCGAAGACTATCAGTAGCATTGATGGAAAATAGGTGAAGATGTCGGCAGAAACTTTGCCGGGAAAGGAATAAAAATGACCTCTGAAGAGATCGAAAAAATTGTTGTGGATCATGCAGACAGGCAGGGATCGATTATCGCGATCCTCGAAGACATCCAGAATAAGTTTCGCTATCTGCCGGAAGAAGCCCTGAAAATTGTCGCCCGCAGGACCGGGCGGTCTCTGGTGGATATTTATGGTGTGGCAACCTTTTACAAAGCTTTTAGTCTGAAACCGCGAGGAAAACACCTGATTTCTGTTTGCCTGGGGACGGCCTGCCATGTCCGGGGCGGTCAGGGCATCGCTGATGAATTCATGCAGCAACTCAATATCGCGGCGGGTGAAACAACTCCGGATCATGAAATCACCTTTGAAACAGTCAATTGTCTCGGAGCGTGCGCGCTGGGACCGACCGTTGTGGTAGACGGGCATTACTACCCGCACGTTGCCAAAAGCCAGGTAAAAAAAATCATTGCGGAAACCCGAGAGGGGCGGGGATTGATGGATGCATCGACCGACCCAAGAATCTTCCCCATCCACGTGGCCTGTCCCGTCTGCAAAAAAAGTCTCATGGATTACGATCATCGCATCGAGGATCATCCGTCGGTCCGGTGCGATATTTTTTTTGACGGACAAAAAGGCTGGCTGCGCCTGTCATCGCTTTACGGCAGCACGACTATCGCTTCGGAGCATGCCGTCCCGTCAAACAGTCTGGCCCGGTTTTACTGCCCGCACTGCCATACAGAACTGCCGAGTTATTCCAGCTGCACGGAATGCGGCTCCCCCATGGCGGCCCTGCTCATCCGTGAAGGGTGCTCCTGCGAGGTCTGCACGCGCCGGGGGTGTCACGGACATCTGCTCAATCTGGATCAAACCAATATGTCATAAGACCGATGAAGGGAAGAGAGATGAAAACTTTTCAATCTGTTGCTGAATTCAATGCGTATCGAAAATCAATACTGGATGGTGAGAAAAATAAAAAACCCTGCCTTGTCATCTGCGGGGGCACCGGCGGTCAGGCCAGCGGTTCCAACGATTTAATCCGGATCATCAAGCGTCGGATTCTGGAGCAGGACCTGCACGACAAACTTTCTTTGAGAGTCACGGGCTGTCTGGGTTTCTGTGAAATGGATCCGTTTATTATCGTCGAGCCGGGATATAATCTGTATCCGAAGCTCAATATGGAGGATGTGCCCAGGATTATCGACGCGGCCGTCAAAGGCGAGGTGGTCGAAGATCTTCTTTACAGGGAACCGGGCTCCACGGTCAAACGCTACTCGGAAAAAGAAATTCCGTTTTTCCAGGGGCAAACCCGCATTGTTCTGGGACAAAACCAGAATCTCGATCCGATACGGATTAACGATTACCTGAAAATGGGAGGATACGCGGCGCTGGAAAAAGCGCTGGCCAAGCCGGACCGGCAATGGATCGTCGATGAAATTTTGAAATCAAACCTGCGCGGACGCGGCGGCGCCGGATTCATGACGGGGAAAAAATGGGAATTCGCGCGCGGCGCGATGAGTCCCTCCGGCAGGAAGTATCTCATCTGCAACGCCGACGAGGGAGACCCCGGCGCCTACATGGACCGGAGCATGCTGGAAGGAAATCCCCACGCCATTATTGAAGGCATGATCATCGCCGCCCTCGCCATGGGCGCCAGCCACGGCATCATTTACGTGCGCACGGAATATCCTCTGGCCATCAAACACGCGACCGTCGCCATCGGCGAAGCCGCCCGCTTGGGCCTGCTGGGCAAAAACATTCTCGGCACCGGCGTCGATTTCGAAATCGAGATTTTTCACGGGGCCGGCGCGTTTGTCTGCGGCGAGGAGACGGCGCTCATCAAATCCATCGAAGGGTACATGGGCGAACCGCGCCAGCGCCCTCCCTATCCCATCGCCAAAGGCCTTTTCGGTTACCCGACCTGCATCAACAATGTCGAAACGCTGGCAAACGTTCCCTACATCATCAACCACGGCGCGGACGCCTATTTGAAAATCGGCACGCCCAACAACGCCGGAACGAAAATCTTTTCGCTCGTCGGGAAGATCAAGAACACCGGCCTGGTCGAAGTTCCTCTGGGAACGGCCATCAGCAAAGTCGTCTATGAAATCGGCGGCGGCCCCGCAGGCGCCGCGAAGATCAAGGCCATTCAGACGGGAGGGCCTTCCGGCGGGTGCATTCCCGCATCCATGTTCGATCTGCGCATCGACTACGACAGCTTGGCCAAGGTCGGCTCCATCATGGGGTCGGGCGGCATGATCGTCATGGACCAGAACACCTGTATGGTGGACGTCGCCAAATACTTCATGAACTTTCTCAAAGACGAGTCCTGCGGCAAATGCTTCACCTGCCGCAAGGGAACGCAGAGGATGTATGAAATTCTGGAAGACATTACGCTCGGAAAGGGAACGCCTGAACATCTGATTCTTCTGGAAGAACTGGCGCAAACCGTAAAAGATACAACGATGTGCGGTCTCGGCCAGACGGCGGCCAACCCCGTTTTAAGCACACTGAAATATTTCCGCGACGAATATGAACGGCACATTAACGATAAGCGTTGTGACGCTTTTGTCTGCAAGCAGCTGACGGGCGCTCCGTGCCAGTCCGCCTGTCCTGTGGACACGGAGCCCTGGCGGTATGTCGCCATGATTGAAAAAGGAGATTACGAGGAGGCCTACCGGGTTATCCGCTCCGCCAACCCGTTTCCCGCGGTCAGCGCCCGGGTGTGCGATCGCAAGTGCGAAAGCCGCTGCAGTCTTGGCGTCAGCGGCGGGGAAGCCGTCTCCATCCGCGCTCTGAAGCGCTTCGTTACCGACCGGGTAAAACCGTCAGTTTATAACCCGGCGCCCGCGAAAAAGAAGAAACAAAAGGTGGCGGTCATCGGCGCCGGCCCGGCGGGCATCAGCGCCGCTCATGGGCTTTCCCTTCTGGGATACGGCGTGACGGTATTCGAGGCGGAGGACCGGCCCGGCGGCATGCTGGCCTGTTCGCTGCCCGCCTACCGGCTGCCCCGGAATATTGTCGAGAAGGAAATTAAAACCCTTTTGAACAAAAACATCAAAATGGAATACGGCCGCGTCCTGGGCAGAGACTTCAGCCTTCATGATCTGTTTGTCGATAAATATGACGCAGTCTTTCTGGCCTTCGGCGCGCATGAAAGCATGCGCCTGGATCTTGCGCATGAAGATGTCGGCGGCATCTATCCTTCCATTCAGTTTTTGAAAGCCTTCAACATGAGAGGCGAACAACTGGCGCATGGACATGTGGGCGTCATCGGCGGCGGAAATTCGGCGGTGGATGCGGCCCGCGTCGCGCTGAGGCAGAAAGATGTCACCGCCGTGTCCCTTTTCTATCGGCGAACCCGCGAAGAAATGCCCGCCTATGAAGAAGAAATCGAAGCGGCACTCGAAGAAGGCGTGCGGATTGAAACCCTGATTTCGCCCGTGAAGATTCAGGTCCGTCAGGAGGAAATCGAAGCAGCCGTCCGCGAAGGCGTCGAACTGGAAACTTTAGTTTCTCCCATCAAAATCCATTCCCGCAAGGGCCATCTGGTGGACATTGAATGCATCCGGAACCGGCTGGGCGAAGTGGACGCCTCCGGCAGGCATAAGCCCGAACCTATTCCCGGAAGCGAGTTCAGGGTCAAGCTCGATACGCTCATTGTGGCCGTTGGCGAAAAACCGAAAAGTGAATTTCTGACCTCCATGGGTCTGGAAATCGACAAGAGCGGCCGGATCAAAGTGAACACTAAAACGCTCGAAACCAACCTGCGCGGCGTTTTCGCCGGCGGCGATCTGGTGACCGGTCCGAACACGGTGATTGACGCGATTGCGGCCGGGAAAAAAGTCGCCCAAAGCATTGACCGGTATCTGCAAAAGAAACCGCTCTCCCAACCTGCGACACCGAAGCTTCCCGGCGTTTATATTGAACCCGCCCGGGTCGATGAATCCGGGGAGACAACGGCGGCTCGCGCCGTGAATTCTTCGCTTGCACCTGCCGAAAGAGTGAAAAATTTCCGGGAAGTGGAAGCGACGCTGCCGGAAAATTCAGCCAGGCTGGAGTCCAGGCGCTGTCTGCGCTGCGATCTGGCGTTTACTGAAAAATTGTCCCCCGACATCCCCCACGAAGGCTGTCAGGGAAGGAGCAAAACATGATAAATCTGAAAATTAACGGTTTGTCCGTATCCGTCGAAAAGGGAACCACGGTCCTGGAGGCCGCCCGGTTTCTGGGGTTTCCCATTCCGACCCTGTGTCATAAAGAGGGGCTTACACCTTATGGCGCCTGCCGGCTCTGCGTGGTGGAAATCGGCGAGCCCCCGAGAACGAGGCTTGTTTCATCCTGCACCTATCCCGTCGAAGAGGGGCTTATCGTGCGAACTGCCTCGGAGCGCGTGGTGAAGGCACGGAAAATCATCATCGAGCTGCTGCTCGCGTCCTGTCCGCAGTCTAAAATCATTCAGGACATCGCGTCGGCTCACGGCGTACGCAGGCAGCGTTTCCGTCAGGAGCATGAAGACTGCATCCTTTGCGGATTGTGTGTGCGCATGTGCAAGGAACAGATGATGGCCGGAGCCATCGGATTTCGCGGCCGCGGGCAGACCCGAAGTCTCGGAACGCCGTTTGATGTCAAATCCGACGTCTGTCGTCTCTGCGGCGGTTGCATGGAGGTTTGTCCGGCCTGCCAGGCCCGGTGCACCTACAATGAGCCGGACAAGGCGATCTGCGGCGGCTGCGCGAATCTGAGCCCGCCCTGTGTCGAGAAGGAACAGTTCCACGATATGATGTGTTACATGTCGCCCTGCGTGGCATGCGAAATTAAAAAATGACCAAATCCAGAAAGGAGCATGAAATATGTCTTTTTCAAGAATTAATACCTCCAGCGCGACGCTGACAAAAAACAGGACGGAAGAGTCCATCACGCCTTCTTCAGGCATGTGCGTCACGTGCATCGACGGCTGTGTCGGCATGTGTGAAATAGGAAAATCCGCCTATCGCGGCCACGAGGTCATCTATCCTCAGCCCTTTGGCGTGATCACCACGGCAGCCGAAAAACACTATCCGGTCGACTACTCGCATTTCAACATTATGGGAACAGCCGCCGGCGCGTACGGTATTGAAGCCGACAGCGACAAGGCGATCTTTCCGGCCGTCAATCTCGAAGTGGTCATCGGCCATGACAAAGGCATCAAATTCCGTCTGCCCTGGCTGATTTCCGGCATCGGCTCCACCAATATCGCCAAAAACAACTGGGAAGGACTGGCCATCGGCTCCGCCCTGGCGGGAACAGGTCTGACCATCGGCGAGAACGTCGTCGGCATGGATCCCGAA
>Ga0208459_1002203_pt1 | contig 16763 bp, 11 predicted proteins | sample AD_UKC087_MetaG_FD_184433 | JGI IMG/M metagenome (GOLD analysis project Ga0208459, IMG submission 184433) | Active sludge microbial communities of municipal wastewater-treating anaerobic digesters from USA - AD_UKC087_MetaG (SPAdes) (version 2) | ecosystem: Engineered > Bioreactor > Anaerobic >... | reverse complement strand
CGGCGTAAAAGGTGGCGGAATATTCACGTTTTTTGGAAGAGGCGGGGGCACAGCAGCAAACAAAGATTTAAGCTCATCTAATTCTCCGGCAGCTTTCCAGGTTTCCATGCCCTCGCACCACACCAGACTGTCCCGTGTAAGTTTACTGTTTTTCAATTGTTCAAAATCAAAGGGACCTTGCTGGTTTTGCCCGTCGTGAAAATAATATTGCTTCATATAGATGGATTTAATTATTAATTTATTATGACTAGTACACTACTTAATCGAAATGAGTCAAAGCGAAATTTGATAATGGTTATGCCCAAAAAGTAATTGTATGAGTTCCATGTGCAAATGCATAATCAAACTTTTTACTGATACAGTATCGGTGTTCAAATATATAACAAAAATCTTAAAAAAGCCATTTTCATACATTTACCATACATTTTTTTATAAAAATATGGAAGGAAGCAGACAAAAAAAAGGCCGGCAGTTTGCTGCCGACCTTTTTTAAATCTTGTTGAAATTATTATTCAACCACGATTTTCCGGATAACATTCACGTCTCTTCCGGTGAGATGTAAATAATACACTCCTTTGCCAAATTCAGAAATATTAACAGGCAGAGTCATATTGTCCGAATCGATAGTAATTGTTTTATTTAAAACTTCCTGACCGGTAAGAGAATAAATAGTCATATTAATTTTCCCCGAAACAAGCTGGTTTATAATCAAATTGAAAGAACCATGGTTGGGGTTTGGCGAACAAATTATATTGTTACCGGACAAATTATCATCTATACCTCCGACAGAGATCGTAATATTTTGAGTTATTGAGTCGGCTCCGCAGTCGTTATAGGCTACCAGCGTAACAGCATAGGTTCCTGAAGTGGGGTAGGTGTGCGAAGCGTTGGTGTTGGGGCTGGTGGTGCCATCGCCGAATTTCCATAAGTAGCTAAGGGCGCCGGTGGAAGTGTTGGTAAAAGAAACCGCGGCCCCGTTAGAAGTATAGCTAAAGGCAGGAACAGGCATGATGCAATCGAAAATATGAATATCGTCAATGGCAATACCTTCTTCGGGTGTCATGGCAAACTGGCCGGGCATATAATGTATTCTGAGTTTTACACCGCTTTGGTTGGCGCAGTTATCCAGAAGATGGGCTTTGTAAACCCAACCTGCCGAGCTGCCTGTCCATGCATTGGTGCCGGTTAATCCGGCTGAATACCAGTCGGTAGTTTCGTTGGGGCCGACCACAAACCAGTTCACGCCGCCGTCAATAGAAGCTTCCAGGACGGCAGTTGCGCCCATCATCATCATAGTTTCGTGCCAAACATATAACTCAATAGTGGGGCTGCTGTATCCTGTAAAATCAAGGCAGGGGCTTATCAGGTACGATTCTTCGCCGCTGAGGGTGTTGCCGGTAAGGTTGGTCTTCCATGCTTTGGTAGGCGAATGGGCGGAGTTTATTACCGGTGATGCAGGAACACCCCATGCCCACGATGAGGTGCCTTCGGTGTACCACCCGCCATCGTTGGCTTCAAAATTTTCGGTGTAGGGAAACGTATTGATACCTGCACTGTTGGTTATCGTTACGGTAATTGTGTCATTGGTGTTGTCTTCGTCGTTGGTTAAACCTGTGGTAACTTTAAAAACATAAGCACCGGGAGCTGACAGGTCGGCAGTTTGGCTAAAACTGTGAAACAGGGTTTCATTATAATATATTGGAGTGTTGATGGTATCCGTAACCCATTGTCCGCCGTTAATCTGATAACTGATCGGGAAATGACTTTGTGCATTTTGTCCGAAATTGGAATAATATACGCCAACAAATTCGTGGTTCGTCATATTGCAGCCGTTAACAGGTGAATACAAATTGGTAACACCCAGGTCGTTTACCGGTGCTTCGTGGATATAGATATCATCAATGGCTACTCCTTCGCAAATAGTAGCGTAGGGGCCATAGTAATACAGGCGTAGGCGGACATTGGGCTCGCCTCCGGCCGAATCAAGCGTGTGGCGTACATGTGTCCAGTCCGAAAGGTTGCCACTCCAGCCATATTGCGTATTATACCAGTTGGCATCAAACATGGTTCCCACGCGCGTCCAGGTAGCTCCGCTGTCGATGGATACCTGCAGGATGATACTATCCATGCCCGGTGCCATGGAGGCCGTATTATACCATATGTTGAACTCAACTACAGGCATGGTGAGTGTAGTGAAATCAAAACATGGGCCCAGAAGGTTCGACATTTCAAGCATATTGGCATTGGTGGTCAGGTTGGTTACCCAACATTTGTCAGGGGAGGCTGCATGGTTGATAATGGGTTTTGCCGGTGTCCCCCATGCCCATGAAGAGTTTAATCCGCCGCTTACCCAACCTCCGTCGCTGGTTTCAAAATCTTCCAGATAAGGAAAGGCGCTGATGCCGAGCATATTATTTATGGTAATGGCGGTGGTGTCGTTGGTAAGATCAGCATCGCCCACAAGGCTGGTGAAGCATTTGATATCATATTGCTGGACCGCGCTTAGGTTGGCTGGTGTAGTAAAGGTATATTGCAGCGATGCTCCGGGGTTGATGGCAGAAGTTACCATTTCCGGCGTAGCATTAACACCGTTAATGGAAAATCCTATGTTGAAATTGCTCTGTACGGCAGTGCCGAGATTTTCGATAGTAACCTGCATGTGTTCGTTGTTGGTTAGTCCGCAGGAAGTGCCCGGATATAGAATTTCGGTGATGCTCAGGTCGTTGGCCGGAGCCTGGTAAATATGAATATTATCAACGGCTACGCCGTCGGACTGGCTGAGGAGACTACCATAGAAATAAATCCTTAGTTTGGCGTTGGGGTTGCCGGCCAGGCTATCCACTCTGTGGCGGACAGTAATAAAATCTGTTCCCGGGGTAGCCCAGCCGTTGGCGCCATCATACCAGTTTATAGGATCATTTTGTTGTCCCAGTATTTGCCATGTTGTGCCGCCGTCTTTTGAATATTCCACGCGGCAATAGTCCAAAGTACCGGTAGTGGCCACCCAAAGGTCAAATTCCAGAACAGGAGCTGTTAGACTGGAAAAATCAAGACAGGGAAAGTCGAGGTACGAGGCTTCACCCTGGTTATAGCTTACCACCAAACCGGTGACCCAGCAATTGACCGGTGAAGAGGCATGTGTTATGACCGATTTGTTGGGTGTTCCCCATGCCCACGAAGATAGTGTGCCGCTGGTGCCGTATCCGCCGTTGCCGGCTTCAAAGTTTTCGTAATAAGGAAAAGTGCTGATAACAGGCGCATTGGTTACCGTCATGAAAGCAGTATCGTTGGCCGCATTATTATCGGCCAGTTTGCTGTATGCCATCAGGTTGTATGTTGTGTTGACGGTCGAGAAGTTGCCTTTTACCGTAAAAGTAAATTGCAGGGTGCTGTCAGGAAGTATAGGGCCATAAACGGTATCTGTAACGATGGTGCTGCCGTTAATAACATATTCCACAAGAAATGAATCCACAGGTGCAATGCCGTTGTTAAGCAGTTCAATGGTAACATCTTCTGCGGCTGTGAGGGCGCAACCCGAAACAGGGCTGATAATACTTGTTACTGCCACATCATAAGGGTTGAGCATATCCATTTGTATATCGAAAGCTGTAGACGGATTAGGAACAATATATATAGGGTCCATGGTAGAAACAATGATGAAATAGGTAGTACCCGCGTTGAGCTGAACATTTGCCAGTGACGGGTTTCCCATCATGGCTTCGCTGGAGGCCACGCATAAGGTGCCGGGCAGGTCGGGGCAGCCGTCGGTGACAAAAAGTCCTACCGCATTACCTGTGTTGGCTAAAGCAATATTCACATATTGTGTGAAAGCCGGGGTATATGAAAAAATAAAATCATTGCCAGTCATGTAGTTGCTGGCACAGGCAGCGGTATTATCAAAAATATCGGGAAACCCGACTGTGGTCATGGCTGCCTGGTTAAATGGCAGGGCAGTAATCACGTAAGGTGTGCTGCACGAGGAGCCGGGTTGCGCAAAGGCAGCCGTCTGAAACAGCATCAATGCTGCCACAAATAAAAGATAAAAGATACAGGGTAAATTTTTTCATAATTTTTTATTTTTAATTTTACTTTTTGTTTCCAATTTACAATAACTTGCTCCTAACTTCTTATCCGCCTCAGCGGTTCAACTATTAACTATTAACTACAACTACTACCTACTGACCAATGACTAATGACTTTCAAATTTCAACTTTCAACTTTTAACTTTCTACTTTTAACTTTCTACTTTCTACTTTCCACTTCCAACTATTTCCTCATCATCTGTCGCATATTCCGCATTTGTTTTACCGGGTTTTTGCCTGCGTTGGTCATCGAACGCATGATTTTGCGGGTGTCTTCAAATTGTTTTATCAAACGGTTTACCTCCTGTATGCTGTTGCCGCTGCCGGCAGCAATACGTTTGCGGCGGCTGCCGTTGATGATGTCGGGGTTTTCTCTTTCCTCAGGTGTCATCGAGCCGATGATGGCTTCGATACCTTTGAAGGCGTTTTCGTCAATGTCCACATCTTTCATGGCCTTGCCCATGCCGGGTATCATGCCTACGAGGTCTTTGACGTTACCCATTTTCTTTATTTGCTTTATCTGACTGATAAAATCGTTGAAATTAAACTGGTTTTTGGCAATTTTTTTCTGAAGCTTCTGGGCTTCTTCCACATCGTATTGCTCCTGTGCACGTTCAACGAGTGACACGATATCACCCATGCCCAGGATACGGCTGGCCATACGTTCAGGATGAAACACATCAATGGCATCCATCTTTTCGCCAAGGCCGATAAATTTCACGGGTTTGTTCACCACCGACCTGATGGTCAGGGCTGCACCGCCGCGGGTGTCGCCGTCGAGTTTGGTCAGCACCACGCCATCAAAATCAAGCCTGTCGTTAAAGGCTTTGGCTGTGTTCACGGCATCCTGGCCTGTCATGGAATCCACCACAAACAAAATCTCATGAGGAACAACGGCGTTTTTAATATTGGAGATCTCGTTCATCATTTCTTCATCAATAGCCAGACGTCCGGCGGTGTCGATGATGATAACATTATGGCCTTTATCTTTACCATAGTTGATAGCTTTTTTTGCTAACGAAACAGGCTTTTTATCTTCTTCCTCGCTGAATACCTCCACACTGATCTGCTGTCCGAGCACTTTTAACTGTTCAATAGCGGCCGGACGGTACACGTCGCAAGCCACCAGCAACGGATTCTTACCTTTTTTTGTTTTCAGGTAGTTGGCCAGTTTGGCGGCAAAAGTGGTTTTTCCAGAACCCTGCAATCCCGCTATCAGCACAATGGCAGGACTGCCCTTCAGGTTGATATCCGACTTTTCGCTGCCCATCAGCAGCGTCAGTTCGTCGTGTACTATCTTCACCATCAGTTGTCCGGGCGACACGGAGGTCAGCACATTTTGCCCCAGCGCCTTGGCTTTGACATCTTCGGTAAAACTTTTGGCAATTTTATAACTCACGTCGGCATCGAGCAACGCTTTTCTAACTTCTTTCAACGACTCGGCTACATTGATATCCGTAATATGACCTTGGCCTTTTATAATCTTAAACGCGCGGTCGAATTTTTCGCTCAGGTTTTCAAACATCTGCAATAAATATTATAGTTTCCGGCAAATATATAAAAAAAATCCCGGAGCAAAATGATTTCAATTTTTATCCGGCAGATTAACTACCTTTGCGTGAATTTAATTGAAACAATTATGGTTTTACTTGATGGAAAAAAAATCTCAGACGAGATCAAATCCGAAATAGCTGCTGAAGTGAGCAAGATGATTGCAGACACAGGTAAGTCGCCGCATCTGGCAGCGGTGCTGGTAGGAGAGGACCCTGCCAGCCAAACCTATGTGGCCTCAAAAGAACGTTCCTGCAAGGAAGCAGGTTTTATTTCTTCGGTATATAAATACCCCGAAAACATTCCTGAATCTGAACTGCTTAAGGTAGTGGATTTTTTAAATAACGACGAAGAAGTTGACGGTTTTATCGTGCAACTGCCTTTGCCAAAACATATCAACGAGCAAATAATCATCGAAGCCATCAACCCCAAAAAAGATGTTGACGGTTTTCATCCGGTGAATGCCGGCAGGATGTTGCTCGGATTGCCTTCTTATCTGCCTGCAACACCATACGGTATCATGCTTTTGCTGGAACGTTACAAGATTGAGACCGAAGGAAAAAACTGCGTGGTGATAGGTCGCAGCCATATTGTTGGCACGCCAATGAGCGTTCTGCTGTCGCGCAACAATAAATCGGCCAATTGTACGGTAACCCTTTGCCACAGCAAGACTCAGCAGTTAGCCGAAATATGCAGCAAGGCAGATATTCTGGTTGCAGCCATCGGCAGGCAGGGGTTTGTTACTGAGGATATGGTTAAACCCGGAGCCGTGGTTATTGACGTCGGCATCCACAGGGTCCCCGACGAAACCTCCAAATCCGGCTTCCGTCTGAAAGGCGATGTGAAATTTGATGAGGTGGCAAAAAAATGTTCATATATTACGCCTGTTCCGGGGGGAGTTGGCCCTATGACCATAGTGGGGCTGCTGATGAATACCCTGAAAGCGGCAAAAAAAGAATACTACAAATAAATTGGATACCAACCAGCTTTTGAAAGAAGGTAAACTGCTTCCGCTGATGGAAGAGTTTTATACTTTGCAGGGCGAAGGCACACACACCGGCAAAGCTGCCTGGTTTATCCGCATAGGCGGCTGCGATGTGGGCTGCCGCTGGTGCGATGTCAAAGAATCGTGGATTGCAGGCTATCATCCCCTGACTTCAACGGATGCTATTATTGCCAAAGCCGCTAAATGTGCTGCCAAAGCCGTTGTGGTTACCGGCGGAGAGCCCTTGCTCTGCCAGCTCGATTATTTATGTGCAGGGCTTAAAAAAGAAGGAATCAAAACCTATCTTGAAACATCGGGCAGTGAAAAACTAAGCGGTGCCTGGGATTGGATATGCCTGTCGCCCAAACGTAATGCGCCGCCGCTGGCTGAAATTTTTCAACTGGCCGATGAGCTGAAGGTAATAGTGTACGATGATGACGACTTTGACTGGGCTGAAGCCAACGCCCGTTTCGTCAGGAAGGAATGCAGACTCCTGCTGCAACCCGAATGGAGCCGGTATAAGACAGTTATCCCCCGCATTGTCGATTACATTTTGAAACACCCGCAATGGGGCGTTTCGTTGCAATCGCATAAATTTATGAGGATTCCCTGAAATCAGCATGGGCTTGAGCAACCCACTTTTATATTCCGGTCCGCTATTTGCAAAATAATTATACATTTGTCAGGTTATAATTATAAATCATCATACTATGCAACAATTCAAATCGCTGACAACCATAATTATTCTACTTCTTTGCATGCAGTCTGCCTTTGCCCAGGGAAAATATACGACCACCAATCAGAAAGCCATAAAACTTTTTGATAAAGCCATGGAGAGCTTTCAGGCGAAAGACATGCTGAGCTGCGAATCCAACCTGCTGAAAGCCATTAAGGAAGACGAACAGTTTCTGGAAGCACACATGTTGCTTGGTAATATTTACGACGAACAAAAACTTACCGAAAAGGCCATAAATTCTTACAAAAATGTTGTGGACTTAGATCCGGAATTTTATGAAGGCATATATTTCAACCTGGGTACTAATGAATTTTCAATCGGGAGGTACGATGATGCAAAACAACATTTTGAAAAATTCCTTTCGTACGACAAACAGAACCCCAAATACGTAAAACGTTCGCAGTTTTTGCTGAAGTCGTGTAATTTCGCTATCAATGCCATGAAGAACCCGGTGCCTTTTACCCCTGTAAACCTTGGCGACAGCGTAAACAGCGAAAACAATGAATACTCGCCCTCCCTTACCGTTGATGAAAGTAAACTGGTGATTACTGTGCTCAGGCCCCGCGATGCCAACACCATTCACTCTTCGGACAAGGAAGAAGATTTTTATATGTGTGTTAAAAGTTCTGACAGTGTGTGGGGAAAGGCGCTTAAAATCGGCGCACCCCTCAATTCGCACGGCAACGAGGGTGCACAGAGCATTTCGCCCGATGGTAATATCTTGTATTTTACTATCTGTAACCGTGCCGACGGTATGGGTAGCTGCGACCTGTATGTATCGGAACGCAAGGGCGCCGGATGGAGCACCCCAGTAAATATGGGGATACGGGTAAACTCTGGCGCATGGGATTCGCAGCCAAGCATCTCGCCTGACGGCAAGACCCTGTATTTTGCCAGCGCCCGCGAGGGTGGCAAAGGACTGATGGATATTTGGAAAACTACCAAAAATGAAGCCGGCGTATGGACAGCGCCTGTCAACCTGGGAGACTCAATAAATACGGGTTATTCCGAGATGTCGCCTTTTATACATTCCGACGGCAAGACGCTTTATTTTACCTCTACCGGTCATCCGGGCATGGGAGGGATGGATATTTTTTACTCAAAACTGCTGGAAGACGGACAGTGGTCCACGCCAAAAAACCTCGGCTATCCGATAAACACATTCAATGATGAGGGTTACCTGATTGTAAACGCACGTGGCAACAAAGCTTATTTTTCGTCAGATAAATATGGCGGAGTAGGGGGTATGGATATTTATGCTTTTGAACTATACGAAGAAGCGCGCCCCACAGCGGTTACCTACATGAAAGGCACGGTGTATGATGCCAAATCGAAAAAAAGAATAGGAGCTAAATTTGAACTTATCGATCTCACCAACTCGGAAGTGGCCGCGCAGTCGTTTTCCGATCCACAAACCGGCGAGTTTATGGTGAGCCTGCCCACCGACCGCAACTATGCACTGAATGTTTCAAAAGAAGGGTATTTGTTCTATTCCGAAAACTTCGAGCTAAAAGGCGATCATTCCAAACTCAAACCTTTTTTGAAGGACGTGCTGTTGCAACCCATCGAAACAGGCAGTGTGGTGGTTTTGAGAAACATCTTTTTTAATTTCGACAAGTTCGACCTGAAACCCGAATCGCAGGTGGAACTGAACCGCCTGGCTGAGCTGCTGAACCAGAACAAAACCATGAAGATAGAGATTGGCGGGCATACCGACAACAAAGGCACGGCCGAATACAACCAGAAACTTTCGGAAAACAGGGCAAAATCGGTTTATGAATATCTGGTAAATAAGGGCATTGACAAGACCCGCTTATCCTATAAAGGTTATGGGCTTACCAAGCCTCTCGAATCAAATGACAGCGAAGAGGGCAGGGCCGTAAACCGCCGGACGGAATTTAAGGTTATTGGTAATTAATGCCGATGGGCGCCTGGTGTCTTTAGATCTTCCTGAACTTCAAAGATCAGAAATCCCTGCTTGCTGCAGGCAAGGTTGATCGATATTTCATTTAATTACCACCAGCTTATCCTTACACAAAATACTACTTCCATTTTTTAATACAATTGCATAACAGCCCGAAGCTATTGGCGCTATATTAATACTTGTGGGTGCGTCGCTGCTTAAAATTTGTTTGTTCATCACCAATTCTCCTAAAATATTGTATATCTCGAGGTCAATGGCTTGTAATTGATCATATCCATCAAACAAAACAAATAAATTATCACTTGCCGGGTTCGGATAAACTTCAAGCACCGGAGTTACTGTGTTTACAGTATCCGGCGGTATAGTATCTTCACAGGGGCAAAGAGAAAAATTGTCGAAAAAATAGTACGAATAGTTCGTTTGTGGTGTGCCAAAATAAATTCTATTAATTTCAAATTCTTTTTTAAACGTACCAACAGTAAAGTACTTTTCTCCACCTTTAGCATAAAATGTACCTGATATTTTTGTCCAATTAGTTGTATCAGAAATAATATTCCCCGGTAGATTATTTACTTGTGAATTAAAAAGCATTACTTTTTCATCATTCATAGTCCTGTTGGGAAGAGTATCCGAGAAAAAAATCCCCAAAGCATCAATTGCACAATATGGATTATTATTATTGAAATTAAATGGCTTTACCCAAAATTCACAATAATATAATTGGCCTGATACTAAAGAGTCTAATAACTCTCCTTGAATATATTCTCTTAACTCTACTGTGGGATTTACATTATTATTAAACAAGTAATTCACCATTCCTGCACAACCATTACCAAAATAAATATTATGGATTAGAAAAATGTAATCATGGTCAATAATTATTGAACTTAAAGCACAGGTATTTATGTATTCAGCATTGCTATAAGTCGGTTGTAACCAATCATTAGCACAAAATAGCATTTCTAAATTATTTGCACAACATGAAAAATCTTCTAATTCGGAATTTTTAATAAAATTAATAGATAAACATTGGCCAATGCACATCTGTACATTAGCCAATGTTAAAGCAAATAATAATATATACTTTATCAACTTCATCTACTTACTGATGACTAATCGCCCATTCTTAATGTTTAACCCTTTAATATTAATGATTTCGTATAAGTAAAGTCCATTATTCAAATTGCTTATATCAATAGAAATTAGTGATTCATTTCCTCCAATTTGCTTTTCTAAGAGTTTTACCCCAAGAATATTTCTTATTACAAATCTAAATTGCCGGGTTGCTATACCTGATAGTTCCACATTGATATTATTTTCGGCCGGATTTGGATATATTTTCACTGTAATATCAGAACTATTGTTATCATCGTTTTCCAAGTTCTTCGGTATAACAACAGGTTCGGTATATCCCACGATAGCTCGGGCAGTGTAAACAGCATCACCGTTTACGAATGGTGATGTGGATGCTAATGTTTGCAAATCATTAATTGTAGCCTGTGGTATTACTTTTTGCGGTACAATATAATCGAAATAGACCGAATTTACCCATTTACGATATTGTTCAATGTAATTTAAAGGAACAATTTGATTATTTAAAAGCATAGCATCATCAATATTTCCTAGTTCTGTATTCCTATAAACATCATCAAACTTGCCAATATTCCCGTTCTTTAAATCATAATAATATTGCTCGGTTAGCGCATTTAACTCTGCAATGTTTGCATCAAGTTTGTGGTAGGCATATTGCTTTTCAAAGTATTTGAACGACACATCTAACTCGGTGTAGTTGTTGCTTTCGTTCACTATTCCGCTCATTTCAGCACTGTCCAGTGTATTTGTTGTTTCACTAAGGGTAAATGTCGAGGCACTACCTGACATTCCTATTGTTCCACAAGATGAGCAAGAGGATTGGGTTGGGTTACCCGCTGAAAATTTATTGATTCCATAATTTGCGTTAGAAGATATCGTCGGATTATATTGAGTACCAACACTTCGATAATACCATCTTTTTAAGGGTGTTATTGAAAACCCAGTAGCAGCATCAATACAATAGAAATTTGTAGGCACATTATACCACTTGTTATCATTAGGTAGGGTAGAAATTCCCTGGTCAGAAATTTTAGTTTGCGAAGCCCCATAGGCGGCATCAAAATAAAACCCGTTGTAACTACCATTTGAGGTGTTGCATTTGAACTGTGTACCCAGCAAGGAGCCGGCGCCTTTTATGCTTAACCCTATGCGTTCGCTGGTGTTATCATGTATCAGCGCGTTTTCGCATTGTTCTATATGAATTCCTCTGATTAATAAACGGTAGGCAGTTGCAGGTATGGCGGTTCGGGCAATCTTATTACAATATGCTTCAATATAATTACATTTTTCTAACCGTATGCCATAAACCGAACTGTTTTTAACATTGGTAATATAATTATTACTTACAGTTGTTTTTATTAAAAGATTCGTCGCGTGTGAGGTAACATTCGATAAATAAATTCCGCATGTCGGGTTAAGAATGCTATCATATTTAATAGTAATTTTCTTTATTAATGGTAAAATATTGATAAACTTAATACCTGCTGAAGTATTATTAAATGCGCTGTTTATAACATAGCTCCCGGAAGTTGCTTCGCGGCAATAAACCCCGATATTAGTGTTTTTTACCTTGTTGTTATTTACGGTAGTTAATGTAGTGTAGGAATAAATAGCCGTGCTGCAAGTGTCAAAGGTATTACGGCTGTTGGCGCCTGCACCACTTTTTAGTTGCGAACCATTGTAATATCGGCGGTCGTTGCTTGTTGAAACACTGTGTATGGCCGTTTCGCAATAAAGGCCTGTATAATCGCCATCAGGACCACCCTGACATGCAACAGGGATTTTAATATTCATGAAATTATTATTATATACATTGGCCGATGAATTAAAGCTTGCAATACCGCAAAACACCTTCCAGTATGTATTAGTCATTTGAGTACTATCGCCAATTGTAATATTATAAACATTATCCAGGTATATGCCATGCCGTGGTTTGATATTAAGATAAGGCTCAATCATTCCTGTACCGGATTTTTCAAAAGTACAGCCATAAATTTTACCTTTATAGGCAGGAAGCGACAATAAACTGAAATAATTTCTTACCATTACCGATGTATAATTATTTTGGAATATCGAATTTTTCAATTCAAATTTACCACCATTTTCTGAATATATGGCATTTTTGGCATCTTTTACAGTTGAATTGTTTTGAATTTTAACTGTAGCATTGCTGTCAGTTACATAAATACCGTCCCACATATATTTACAACCTGCATGAATATTTGAACTTGTAATAGTAAAAGTATATGATGGATTTACAATAAATTTTGCTTCAGGGGCCATAAAAATGTCATAAATATTAGAAACATTGATATCGGCATTTATCACAATGGTACCATTGAAAAATGGTGTGAGGTTGGGAGGATTGGTGAAATAAGATGCATCTGTTATGGTAACATTACTGATAGCAGGTGTGTTTTCATTTTTTTTACAACACTTCCAAATTCTAATACTGTCAATGGAACTACAACCGGTTATCGAATCAGTGGCTGTCACATAAATCCAGGTAAACTCCGCATCGGCAGCAACCCAAAGAGGTTCCCATAGAACAGAAATGGTTTTTCCTGTTTGAGGAAAACTATTACTATAATTAGCATCACCAATTGACCAATAATAAGTACAATTGTCTTGTGCATTCGAAATGGAATAAGTAGCATTGGTATCACAGGTGTTGTTATTTCCGGTAATAATTGGTAAGTCAGGTAGTGGGGTTATTGTAACAGTAACTGTTGCAGATCCAGTACAACCAGCTTCTGAAGTTCCGGTAACAGTATATGTTGTTGTAGTTGTCGGACAAACATTAACCGTTGATTCTGTTAAATTGCCTGGCATCCATGTGTATGTTGATGCTCCGCTTGCAGTTAAATTTGTACAACCGCCAAAACAAATTTGCGGGTTGGATGGTGTTACATTTATTGTAACTCCTTCAACTAAAACATACCCTACTATATGATACAGATATTGTCCTTGTGTTTGATCATAAACCCATAAGTCGACTCTATATAATCCCGGTGATGTGTAATGCATCATAACAGGGTCATTTGTGTCACATGGCGGATCGGCAGGGGGTGTTGGTGCACCGTTAAAATCATATTGAAGGCATATAGTATGACCAACCAGTACATAATTTGAATAATAATAATTCCAGCATACCTCATCTAAATAAAATGAAATATCTTCAAATGGGCATATTGTATCTAATATACAAGTATCAGATATTGTGTGACATTCGCTAATACTTGAATCGTCCTTATTTTCAGCCATTAACGAGCAATGCGGGATTAACAATTGAGCTTTCGCCTCATTACCCGCGATCAGAAACAACAGTGGTATTATTATTTTTTGTAAATATTTACGAATTTTCATAAATTTCTGTTTTAATTTTTAATATTAAATCACCTGCCACTATCGCAGTCCGGCTTTGCTTCTCTGGCGCATAACTTATTTCAAAAATGCCGTGGCGGGGTTTTTAAAATAAAGTTGTTATTCAGCATTCTTTTTTATCTTTGCCGCTTGCCTCCTTGTGTTTGGTTAAAATTTGTTGTTTATTCGCAGTATCAATATTTTTCAGCCCGCTTGGAGGCATTTTTATATTTTTTCATTATTTTGTGGCAAACATACAAATAATGCAAATAAAAATCAAGTTTTATTAAATAATTGTTTTTAATTTATACATGTTTTACCACTCAATCGAAAAAATAATATTTTCTATGAACCATTTGTCATCTCATTAATATATTGTATCTTTGCACCCCAAATTAATTTTTTATAATTAACTTATTTATTAACCCCTGTCTGCGAGCATATTGCAGGCATACAAAGAAAAAAAACATTACATGACCGACGAAACAAATTTGAACGATCAGGAAAACGTTCAGGAAAACATGGAACAACAGGAAAATCAGGCTGAAACCAATTTTGAAGCCCAGGCACAGGAAAAGCCGGCCGCAGAAACAACAGAAACAGTTGTTGCAGAAGAAAAACTCAGCGGGAAACCTAAGAGAATTGAAAGAACAGTAGATGAAAATTTTGATTGGGAAACTATCGGAAAAAAACACGATACCTATTCCGGCAAAGAACGCAAACAGTTGGAAGACCTCTATGACAAAACCTTAAGCTCTGTTGTGGAACAACAAGTTGTGGAAGGAACTATCGTAGGAATGAACAACAGGGAAGTTGTGGTTAATATCGGCTTTAAATCCGATGCCGTTATTGGCCTCAACGAATTCAGGGATTTACCCGACCTGAAAGTAGGCGACAAAGTGGACGTATATGTTGAAAGCCAGGAAAACCTGACCGGACAACTTATACTTTCTCACAAAAAAGCCAAATTACTCAAAGCCTGGGATCGTGTAAACGAAGCCCTCGAAAAAGACGAAATCATCACAGGATACGTAAAATGCCGTACTAAAGGCGGACTTATCGTGGACGTGTTTGGTATCGAAGCTTTCCTCCCCGGCTCACAGATAGATGTGAAACCCATACGCGATTACGATGTTTTTGTAGGAAAAAATATGGAATTCAAAGTGGTGAAGGTGAACAACGAATTCAAGAATGTGGTTGTTTCGCACAAAGCCCTTATTGAAGATGAACTCGAACAACAGAAATCGCAGATTATTGCCAAACTCGAAAAAGGACAGGTACTCGAAGGTATCGTCAAAAACATCACCTCCTACGGCGTATTTATCGACCTGGGCGGCGTTGATGGCCTTATCCATATTACCGACCTTTCGTGGGGCCGTATCAACCATCCCGAAGAAATAGTAACCTTAGACGAAAAAATCCAGGTAGTAATCCTCGACTTCGACGAAGGCAAAAAACGTATCGCCCTCGGTTTGAAACAACTTACACCGCACCCGTGGGAATCACTCGATGCCAACCTGAAAGTAGGTGACAAGGTAAAAGGAAAAGTGGTTGTTATTGCTGATTATGGCGCATTTATCGAAATTGCGAAAGGTGTTGAAGGACTTATCCATGTTTCTGAAATGTCGTGGTCGCAACACCTGCGCACCGCACACGATTTCCTGAAAGTGAACGACGAGATAGAAGCTGTTATCCTGACATTAGACCGCGAAGAACGCAAGATGTCCCTTGGTATCAAACAACTGATTCCTGATCCCTGGACCAACATCAGCGAAAGATATCCGGTACATTCAAAACACGAAGCCATCGTTCGCAACTTTACCAACTTTGGTATCTTTGTTGAACTCGAAGAAGGTGTTGACGGACTTATCCACATCTCTGACCTCTCCTGGTCGAAGAAAATAAAACACCCGGCTGAATTTACCAAAATCGGTGAAAAGATCGAAGTTGTGGTTCTTGAGGTCGATACCGAAAACCGCCGTCTGAGCTTAGGACACAAACAATTAGAAGAAAATCCCTGGGACATCTTCGAAACCGTATTTATGGTTGACAGTGTCCACAAAGGAACTATTGTCAGTGCCAACGATAAGGGCGCTATCATATCGCTGCCTTACGGTGTGGAAGGCTTTGCACCCGCACGCCACCTGCTGAAAGAAGACAACAGCAACGCCCGTACCGACGAAACTTTGGATTTCAAGGTTATCGAATTTTCGAAAGAAAACAAAAAAATCCTTGTTTCTCATTCGAGAATATGGCAGGATATCATCAATGCCGAAAAAGTAAAAGACGCCGCCGATAAGAAAGCCAAAGATACCACAGCCAAAAAAGTAGTGAAAAAGATTAAAGACAATCTCGAAAAAACTACCTTAGGTGATATCGAAGCTCTGGCCAACCTGAAATCGGATATGGAACAGACCGAACGCGATAATTTCGAAAAGAAATACAAGGAAAAACAAAGCAAAAAAGCTGAAAAGAAAGAAGAACCTAATAAAGAAGAACCGAAAGAAGACAATAATGTAGCTGACGGAGAAATTAAGTTCGAAGAATAAGCTTTGCTTTATGATGTTAAAAACCGGCCCCACAAGAGCCGGTTTTTTTTATTACCATGAATGCCTTTTGCTGATTTTCTCAGTCCTGCAGGTTCAATTAGGATTGTCATTAGAAACGGACCATGTTAATGACAATTGATTCAGATTTAATGGTGTTTTCAAGTTAATTTTAACTTAGAAACTGTTTTGAATTTTATATAATAAAGAATTAATATGAAATTTTTTATTTCCAAAAGTCACTCAGAGTGGTAATTATGCTGCGCACAAAAATAACATTTAATGACAAAAATTCAGGTCACGTTGAGCCGTCCCGATAATATAAATCATTGTGGCCAAAGGTATAGGGACTTTCGGGACGTGTCGAAATGGGGCCTGATTGTTGGTGAATTTCATCGAATTTTATTTCGGTCGACTTCGACTCGTTGTTCAATAAATTTTTTCAACAAATTCATTTTTATCCAGAACAACGGCTCTGCCTGAC
>Ga0208459_1002182_pt1 | contig 16884 bp, 9 predicted proteins | sample AD_UKC087_MetaG_FD_184433 | JGI IMG/M metagenome (GOLD analysis project Ga0208459, IMG submission 184433) | Active sludge microbial communities of municipal wastewater-treating anaerobic digesters from USA - AD_UKC087_MetaG (SPAdes) (version 2) | ecosystem: Engineered > Bioreactor > Anaerobic >... | reverse complement strand
AGGCGTTTTGCTCGGCATTACGAAAAGCAACACAAGAGCCATTTCGGTTACCGTCAATAATGGTTTGGCTAATGTAAGTACTATCGCCATCTATAGCTTCCAAGCTGCATACACTGATGGATTTTCCAATGTAATCGATATTCTCTATGTATCTGCCGGGATACACAAGCACTGTATCGCCATCATTGGCAGCTTCAATGGCAGCCTGGATAATAGTTTAGTCCCCGCTACCGTCCTGCTTTACGGTCAGAGTGGCACTAAAGGCCAAGCAGGGCAGGACTATCATCAGGATCAATATATTCACACGCATCATCGTCTTCCTTTGTTTATTATACCGGGGAAGGATTTACCGCCTTCCCCGGTATTTAACTAACGCAGCTTTAGCTGCCCATCTCGTCCGAAGGACACATTTCGCGGCGAAGCCGCCTATTTCATCAGTATCATCTTTTTCGTGATGCTTCCATCTTTGGTGATCAGTCGATATTGATATATACCGCTGGCTACCTTTCTGCCATATTTATCCGTTCCGTTCCACACCACTCTATGGGGTCCGCTTACTTTGTTATCATTCACTAGCGTCTTTACCAGTTGACCCTTAAGGTTGAAGATATCTATCCTGGCATTGCCATCTGAGGCAATCTCATAGCTGATTGTAGTCTCCGGATTGAAGGGATTAGGATAGTTTGGAGATAAGGCGTTTTTAGAGATGATGGGACTAATATCCGTCTCTGCGTTTATTGCAATCTCATAATGCCTAATGCCAAACTCATTACTGAGCTTTACATCATTGGAATCCAGCTGGCAACGCTGCTTAACATTTTCCATTGCTTTGGTATCAAAATACAGTACCAATTCCCAATCCTCAGGATTGATAACCTCATACTTATCCAGATACGCGCATAAATCGGTGTAATTGCCCTCAACCTTTACCGCACCCTTACATTCTCCATTCACATACAGGCCGATTTCAGATGGTAACACATCAAAGCCGCTAAGGTCGATAAACATGGAAGTGTAATCCAGTTTCTCCACATATTCAAACGCAGTTGCTTTGGATCTAAGCTTGGGGTCAACCGGATACTCATTGCCCCACGCGAAGCTGCAATCCTCACTCACGGTTATTATTACCATATCGCCATAGTTTAGGGTTAAGTTCGCCGAGCTGACCTTCCAGAACCCATTGCCCTTAATGGCACTCCAATATTGCGTTTTTATGGAAGTTACTTTATCCAGAATGGAGGCAAGAGCAGTGAAGGGATTGGAACTATGAAGCAAGAAATAGCCAATCCAGTTTTCGTTTACACCCGTGGAAGACCCAGCGGGATGGGCATATAAATTGATTACAGTATTGGGGGATTGGATGAAGCCGGAGGTTGGGATTTCAAGTGCTTGGGTAACTCCGGATTGGAGGTTAATCTTGTAACCAAGCACACTGCGTACTTGTTCATCATAGTTTTGAAGTTCTGACATATGCCAACTCAAGTATTCCGGTTCTTCATTTCCATCTTTCCAAATCACTTGATCAAGAATAGTGCTTGGTACTATCGGGGCAAAGAAATTCTCTGCTAAATCGTATTCCTGGGTAATCCTGTTCAGCACTGGGAAGCTCATCCATTTCGGGGTTCCATTCGTTGGCATGGTATATACATCACAAACATGGTTCACTGCAGGATAGGCTCCAATATCAGCTGGAGTATCATCTTCATCAGTACCATGGCCGGAATCGATGCAAGGCGACATAATGCTTGCTGTCCAGAGAAGGTGATAATAAGAGTCGAGCTGAGGATCTGTGGCCACAACTGGGTTGGATATTGAGAATACCTGATATGTATTGCCCTGAGTATCCACGTGGTTATTCAGATCATTAAAGAAGCAGTTATTGATGATTAGGCTTTCAGTGGCATGGTTGGAATTTCCGGAATGACCACCCCATTCCACATCATAAGGAGAACAGTTGTGGAATATATTGTTTTCAATAGTATAGTCTGAGCCTTTGAAAAGCACTAATCCCGAACTTGTCAAGTTCAGAAGTGTGTTGTTGTTAAATTGGAAGTAATCAGGATTCTGAGGAGCCCCACCATAGTAATGAAGCTTTAAACCATAGGTTAAACCCTCCAGTCCATTAACAATGTTATTATTAAACTGCATACTACAGCGTCCGGCATAATCATGGAAGTCCACAGCGCCTTTGCCTAAGAGGTAAAACTTGTTCATGGTTAATACAAAATCTGTGGTTGAGGCCTCATAATATGGCATATTATCATAAAAAAGGCAGATTAGGGGTTCAGAAGAATAGCTGGTATCTGGATTAAATGTACAGTTATCAATAGTGAGTTTGTTAATGCCTCTACTTCCTGCTACCCATATGTCATTGGCTCTATATTGACCACTGTTACCAGTAAAGGTACAGTTATGAATCAGGATTTCTCCATTGTAATCATTACCATATATCAAGATGGCACCGGCTGCAAAATAAGCGGAAGGAGGGTCAAAGCCCACAGCTGTCTCTGTCCAGTTATCCGTAAATGTGCAGGATAGAAATGATGCAGGCCCAAACAACGCGACTGCCCCACCACCATTACCATTAGCCGCTGCGTTGTTGGTAAAAGTGCAACTCTCAAACCTCGGTGAATTTAACTGATTTGAACCACCCTGAATGAACACAGCACCACCATATCCAGATGGATTATTGAATTCCATAATGTATTCACCCTGCACCCTGTTAGCATCGAAAGTACAATTTGAAACTAGAGGTGATGCTCCTTCAAGTAACATAATTGCAGGGCCATTATCATAACCATAACAGTGTTGGAATGTGAATCCATGAATTCGATCAGTATTGTTTATACCGCTCCAATCCAACTTGATTGCATGCGAACCGCTCGTGAGTACTGGATTATTGGATCCTATTAGGCGTACATGCTTGTTCGCCCATGATAATTCATTCACACTATAGGTACCACTTGCGACTATTACTGCTCCCCCGTCAGCGACTAAATCTATCCCTTCCTGAATAGTAGCAGCTTGAGCAGGTACATGGACCAGAGTTGGTCTTGATTCCAATACTATTGGCGTTGATTGAATGCTATTTGAACCTTTATGCATTGGTATCCATCCAGTTATATGAGGAATATATGCCCCACTTGTATGATAAAAGGTGAATTGGTAATTACCTGCTTCCGCCAAATCTATGTTGAACACACCACTGTAGTCGGCAGAATAAGTAGTTGTGCTTCCACCAGCCCGATGTGCATCAACAAGTATTTGTGACAGGGCTCCAGTTCCACCACCTAAAATAACTGCTTGATTTAGGTTAATTTTGGGACGTAAACCATGATACATCTGGTGATGATAATTATAACTGTTGGAAGTACCATTAACGTTCAGTTCCGTAAGTAAATAGTATCCAGAATTGTAGCCTGCACCCCAGCCCCAGTTGATTTTAAACTGGGTTACGCCACTCACAGTCCTGTAACCATGAAGGATAAATACATGTCCTGATCCTCCAGTAGGTGCTGTTCTGCCAACGTACTGGACAGGTCTGTCGGCGTTCAAATCTTCCAATATTAAGTTCTGCCAATCTGCAGCTGATGAATAACTGCTTCTAGACAAAAGCTGAGAGTTGTAATTTAGATTAATATATGCGACTTGAGCATCATATGAAGTTGCGCCGGACGCCAGAGAAGAATAGTTCGTTCGGTCCATGATTCCTGCAGCAAAACAAAGTGCAGCCTTATCATTCGAATTCAGGGGTGAGTTATTGTTAAACTTGTTTACTACGGCGTTCATGTAGTTGTTCAGAGTATTGAAATTAGGGAAGTCATCATCTGCTGAAGAACCATCAATATTCGTAGTAAAGCCATGATATATAGATGTATATCCATCTGCTGTAGATAGCGTGTGATCCCAATATTTATGGTAGTTAATTATCTGTGAAGTAGCCGTAGCAGTACAACCAACGACACTTCTTCCTAAGTTAACATCATCATAAGGACAATAGTTGTTATAAGGTGCATTCTGATCCCAATCAGCACCCAGATCGATCAAATGAGTGACTACGGAAGTTGCAGCCTTACTAGATATCGCTGACCAGATAGGAAGCGTATAAGTGTTGGCGAGATTATTAGCCTTGATTTCAGATATCTGGTTTGAGTATTGACTGATTAGGTCTTCCCTGGCAGGATTTGCGGTGTCGAGGATTGATCCTGTGTAGGAATAAGCCAGGATAGGAAGACTGCTGTTATCGGCGGCAATAAGAACATATCCATCAGGCTCGAAATCTATCCTGTAGAGGATGGCTTCACTAGACCCATTTTTGATAACTTGATAGTTGTCAATGGTGCAAGCGGTACCAGTATACATCTCTAGCCAATTATCCGCTACCTGCAGAATGGTTGTTTCGGGAACTGGAGCGGCTATCAGAAAAGTGGCAAGTGTGACGGTAACGATGAGTAATAATAGCCTTTTCATTTTGTACTCCTTTTAGCTTCATCTAAAGTCACTTTAATCGGTCGCAAGTTATGACTCTTGCGGTTGGTAAATGCTTTGTAGTATATGTTATCTCCTATTTGTCTTCTTGCATTTGCGTAAGGGCAACATTGACAGGAAGAACGAACGAGCATTCCCTGTCAAGTTGCTTTTTGCATATGGCATAACCCAAAAAACCATGTGGATTCGGAACCCCGATTCACGCCAATTCAATGTCTATATCATGTCAGGGCTTTGCAGTCCTGGCCTGTTATTGTGGGATTATGGCCTATAATATTCACAAGATTAGAAAACATTGCTACTTCTCTTAACATGTCAAGTGTTTTATTTATTCCGCCCTATAATTCATGTTTTACTATGTAATAGACGCTTACTTCAATTTGTCGATAGTTTACAGAAGATACCGTTCTTTGCGTTTACCTTTGATTCTGAGACGACTGTACAACCGGCAGCCATACAAGTTCTACTCCTGTTTCCTTCACATAACCTTCCAAATCGAGCAAACCACTTGGACAAGCACTTGGACATTTTTCGAGAGATAGGTTTCACATCTGCCGTTTAGTCTCGATTCTGCGTTCGTGTTCACCTCTTTTAATGTTTTAGCCGGTTGCTAACTTCCATAGCAGCATTATGTTAAGAAGTCCTTTCTGTTGCTTTTGACATCTATCCAAGACTGTGATTTCGATAGACGCAGAGACCACATCTACGATCTCCGGCATTTAGGCGATAATCTGGAAATTCCTCGCTCCCTCCTTGTTGGCTCGCCCGATAAGTATATGGCATTTAGAGTAAATGGACACAGCATGGAACCCAATATCATGCATGAGGATCTCGTGATCATAAAACAGGAGACGATCTAGGAGAAAATCGATCATTTTGGAGCGAAGCCCCAAAGTCAATAAATAGTCCGATTTCGGCTCAATTTGCAGCTTTCAGTGACCTAAACACATCCAGAAACATCCAAAACTCATTTGCAAATATCCAAAGATAGTCCTATATAACTAACCACCACATAAGGCGTTATCCCCATTTGTCCAAGTGATCGCTGCTTGCAGATTTAGGTAACTCTTTATATGGGGGCTTGATTGATTTCAACCTTAATAAATATACCTAACCTTCGAAACCTTTATTTACTGCGTTATCCACTCAAAAAATTTTTTTCTTGACAGAGATGCGAAATCTTGAAATAAAGAAAGATATGGCAATAATAGTTAAAAAATTCGGCGGAACATCAATTGGTAACATTGATTTAATCCGCATCATAGCTCATAAATTGGCATGCGAATACCATAAAGGTGATGCTCTTGTTTTAGTTGTCTCTGCAATGGCTAAAACAACAGACTATTTATTTAATTTAGCTTATGGGATTTCCCAGCATCCATCGCGTCGTGAACTGGATATGCTTTTGACAGCTGGGGAACGTATCAGTATGAGTTTATTATCGTTAGCTTTGATGGAAGAAGGAATTCCTTCTATCTCTTTTACTGGTTCTCAGAGTGGAATTATTACTGATGAAAAGCATGGTAATGCTCAGATATTGAAAGTTAGTGCTTTTCGTATACAGGAAGAACTGAATAAGGGAAAAGTTGTTATCGTGGCTGGTTTTCAAGGTGTTAGCATTAGCAAAGAAATAACAACTTTAGGACGTGGAGGTTCTGACACTTCTGCAGTAGCATTAGCTTGTTATTTGGGAGCTGATAAATGCGAAATCTATACAGATGTAGATGGAGTTTATACTGCTGATCCTAAGCTTGTGGCTAATCCACAATTGCTGAAATATATCAGTCCAGAACTAATGTTAACCCTATGTTATAATGGTTCTAAGGTGTTACATCCCCGGGCTGTTGAATTTGCTATTAAATATGGTGTAGAGGTGGAAGTTAAATCCTCTTTTACTTTTGCTCCTGGTTCGTTGATCACCCGTATAAAAATCCCGAATAATGAGGAAGATAAAATGGAAGAACGCAAGGTAACTGCTATTTCGTATAAGGACAAATTAATCCGTTATATTATACCTGTAAGCGAGCAAGTTTCAGATATGCTAACTCTATGTAATTATGAAATATATAAGAGTTTTATTAATGCTGGCTTTCTGGAACTTTTCGTAGAGACAAAATATGAAACGGAAGTTGATTATTTTCTACAAGATAGAGGTATAGAACCCAAAAACAAAGAAAGCAATTTGGCTTTTGTAAATCTTGTTGGTTTAGGTTTAGGACACGACCCCGCTTTTTTAGCTTCGGTTATAGAAAACAGCAAAAATTATAATATTTTACGCAGTTATAACAACGAACAGAGCATAGAACTTTTATTGCCTAACAACCATCTTTCGGAGGTTGTTCAAAAACTCCATACAATTTATATTGAGGAAAAGCAATGAAATACTTAATTACCAGTGCTCTACCCTATGCTAATGGAAGATTACATATCGGACATATTGCTGGAGCTTATTTACCAGCTGACATCTTTGTCCGTTACTTGCGTTTAAAAGATGAGGATGTGATTTACATTTGTGGAACAGATGAACATGGCACTCCGATTTCAATAACTGCTGATAAAGAAGGAATTACACCTCAAGAAGTAGTAAACCGTTATCATCAAAGCATTAAAGAGGCATTTGATGGTATTGGTATTGAATTTGATAATTTTAGCGGAACAGCGCGTCCACCACACTATAAACTTGCTTCAGAGTTCTTTTTACAATTATACAATAAGGACTTTATCAAGCCCAAAATTACGCTACAATTCTATTGTGAACACGATAAACGCTATTTACCCGATAGATATGTGGAAGGATTGTGTCCTCGTTGCGGAGCCAGTAATGCCAGAGGTGATCAATGTGATAAATGTGGTCAAATTTACGAAACAACAACATTGCAAGAGCCTAAATGTAAGATTTGTGGTTCAACTCCTGTAATTAAAGAGACAAAACACTGGTTTCTGCAGCTGGATGGTTTTCGCGATAAATTAAAAAGATGGCTTTCTACGAAAGATTACTGGAAAGAAAATGTGCGGAATTTTATATTTGGATTATTGGATCAAGGTTTAGTTGAACGTTCCATTACTCGAGATCTATCTTGGGGAGTTCCTGTTCCTCTTCCAGAGGCAAAAGGTAAAGTTCTATATGTATGGTTCGATGCTCCCATTGGGTATATTTCTTCTACAGTTGAATGGGCAGAAAAAATTGGTCAACCTGAAAAATGGAAAGAATATTGGCTAAATCCTGAAACTCGCTTGATTCATTTTATTGGTAAAGACAACATCATATTTCATTCTTTAATTTGGCCTGCAATGTTGATGGGACAAGATAAAAAATATTGCCTGCCTTATGATATTCCTGCCAACGAATTTATGAATTTGGAAGGAGAGAAAATATCTACAAGTAAAAATTGGGCAATTTGGGTTGATGAATTTCTGCAAGATTTTGAGGGTGAATATCTGAGATATTATCTAGCAGTTAATGCTCCTGAAAAGCAAGATTCCGATTTTTGTTTTAAGGATTTTCAAAGTAAGATAAATACAGACCTAAATAATACGCTGGGCAATTTAGCTAATAGAGTCTTTGCCTTTGCCAATAAAAACTTTGAAGGGAAAATAACTGCCTGTTCGTTAAGTAAATCGGCTAAACTGATAATCGACGAAGCAGATGCCATCTTAAAAGAAATAGAGGAATGTTATCTGGACTATCAGGTTAAGAAAAATACCCGTTTAATAATGGATATAGCACGCTTGGGAAACCGCTATTTTGATGAAAATAAACCCTGGGCTATCCTTAAAGAAAATAGAGAAGCAGTAAACGAAACCTTATATGTTTGCGCTAATTTGCTGGCAAAAATATCTGTTGCCTTATTTCCCATTTTACCAAGTTCTATGCTTAAACTTAGAGAAATGATGGGGTTAAGCGATCAATTTCTGTTCAATGAAGCATATAACATATTGGATGATATAAAGTTAACAGATATTAAGCCCCTCTTTCACAAAATCGAAGATAAGGAAATTGAGGCACAAATTGCAAAATTGCATTTACAAACAAAAATCAATGAAGGCGATAAAGTAGAGTTTGCCACTTCCAAGATAGCTCCATTGAAGGAATTAATCAGCTATGATGATTTTTCTAAGCTCGATTTTCGCTTGGCAAAGGTTTTGACTGCAGAAAAAATTCCCAATACCGATAAATTATTAAAACTACAAGTGGATATTGGAATTGAAACACGCGAATTGGTTGCCGGTATTGCAGCCGATTATGAACCTCAAGATTTAATTGGCAAAACTATTTTAATGTTGGTAAACTTGGAACCCCGTAAAATACGAGGAATAAACTCTCAAGGGATGATTTTAGCTGCCAATGCGAACGGGAAATTATTAGTCCTTAATCCTGATGGCGAAGGAAATCCCGGTTCAGTTGTGCAATGATCTGTACACTATGCTGAAGTGTAACTGCTTATTTATCCTTCTGTTACTTTTTATTCCCCTACTTTGGGGAGCTCAATTTAGGGATGGAGAATTATATTTGGAGATTAATCTGGCTGCTTCTCCTACTCTAAGTATTACTTCTGAAAGGAAAGATGAAAAAATAACAGTTTCTGAAATGGATGGACTCATTTCTCGCAGCTTTGATTCAGATGTCTATTTTTTCATAGTAAATCCTGAAAAAACGGTTCGTTATGCTATATTAGACTATACTGAAATAATATCTGAACCCTTGGATGGTAAAAATGCTGTAGTGCGGAATTTTTTTGCCTGGGAAAATTCGCATTTGAAAATTAAAACGGAGTTGCAGCACTTTCAAGCAGAGAGTTTTAACACAGAAGAAGAAGCTCTTCAGTATGCATCTTTATATAATATCCCCCTTGATAAAATAAAAGAAGTGCAGCTTATTAATACTACAGTACAGATTCAAGATGCCAAGGGTAATATCTGCTTTATGGAAACACCTTTGAAAATACATTCCGATACTGATCTATATTTTAATTCGAATAGTTACGGCTATAATGGCGATTTTATCTTGAAAACTGTTAAAAAGAAGATTGTTTTGAATCAATTCCTGCCTCTGGAAAACTATCTTGCTGGTGTGGTGCAAAATGAGATAGGTAACAATGCAGATATGGAAGCACTTAAGGCACAAGCAGTTGCAGCAAGAACTCATGCCTTAAATTTACTGCTGAATAATAAACACAAGGTAGATGGTTATGATTTGTGCAACACAACTCATTGTCAGGTTTATAAGGGTAAATATTTACAAGATGAACACATTCTACGAGCCGTTTATGGTTGTGCTTCTGAGGTCTTATTAATAAATGATAATCTTGCTGAGGCAACTTATCATAGTTGCTGTGGAGGAAAAACAGATGCCTCCAGTATTATTTGGAAGGGAAAACCGGTTGACCATCTAAATGGAGTAATTTGCATTAGCGAAGCTGAAGAATATGATCTGACTAAAGAATCAGATACTCGCAGATGGATTGATGAGCAGCTTTCTACGGAAGGGATGAGTTCTTGGGAACGCGGTGCTCTTTCCTGGCATAAAAGTATACCATTAAAACAGATAGCTGATAATGCAGGCCTTGCCTATATAAATAGAATCGAGATTCATAAAAGAGGAAATTCCGGACGGATTACAAATATGAAACTAATTGGTAATGAAACAGTTACTTATAATAACGAGTATCAAATCAGGTATATATTTGGTAATCTCCTTTCTTCGTTTTTTTATATTGAAGGTAATTACACAGAGAATAATGGAATTACTGTCATTATCCCCAAAGCAAGTGTTAATGTAAAAGGTAGAGGTGCTGGACATGGAGTTGGAATGTGTCAGGTTGGAGCTTTAAAAAAAGCACGTGAGGGAGATAACTATCATGATATTTTACAGCATTACTATCCTACAACGACTATAAATAAGGACTGGATGGATGAATAAAGATTATCTTATTCGCGGAACTGCACATCATAATAATTTTCGGATTTTTGCTGTGCAAAGTACAAACTGTGTTCAAACTGTCCGTGATCTACATGATCTTTCTCCTCTCGCCACTTTACTTTTAGGAAGGATGATTTCTGCTGCAGCGATGCTTTCCTGGGATTTAAAAGATGAAGGTAGTGAGGTTACAATGCGCATAGATTGCGAAGGAGATATAAAAGGTGCAATCGTTATCTGCACTCAGGATGGACGCTTAAGAGGTTACACAAAAAAGCCTCAGCTCTTTTATAATAATCGAGAAGATAATTTTAAAGTAGGTAAAGCCATTGGTAAGGGGACATTAACTATAAGTAGAGACCTGAAAGGGATAAGATCATATCTTAGCACAACCGAACTTATCAGTGGTGAAATTGCTGAAGACCTTGCCTATTACTTTCAACAATCGGAACAGATTCCTACAGCTGTAAACTTAGGTGTTCTAATCGATAAAACAGCCAAAGTACGTGCAGCAGGGGGTTTTATTATTCAGCAATTACCTTTTGCTGACGAAAAAACAGCAGACATTATAAATGAAAATTTGAATCTAACACCTAACTTGAGCGATTTAATGGATATGGGACTTTCCATCCCAGATGTTCTTTCCCGCTTTGTTTTTAAAGGAATACAATGGCAGATTAACGAAGAAAAAGATATTGCCTACCATTGTAATTGCAGTTCTGAACTTTTCAGCAAGGCATTATTACTATTAGGAAAAGAAGAATTGCAAACCATGAAGGAAGGCATTAAACCTGTATGTCTATATTGCAATAAAGTTTATGATTTTACTGCAGAAGATATTCAACAACTAATTAAACAACTACAGGAATAACAATGAAGTACTTACATTTAATTATCCTTATTCTGTTTACTGTGAGCATTTTTGCTATAACCAATGAAGAGATAAGATTTTTATGTGACAAGGAACAATTTCAGTTACTTGCCAAACACTATGATACAATTCAAAAAAAGATTAAAACGGGTGATGAAGAAGACCTTGATACGGTTCTCTATTATGCCCATAGAGCATATCTACAAGATATTGCTAAACAATGTCATAAGCGTTTAGCAAAAGACTATCACTCTTTGGAAGATGCCTTGCAATGGCTTTTTTTGTGTGAATCATCTGAAGTAGATTCCCTTACCCTATATAACGATATTGATTCAATAACTCAAGCTCTAACCGATCCTCTGGATAAAAATGTCTGGTTATATTATACCAAAAATTGCAGTGAAGAGGAACTTTTCTCTCAAGTTGCTGCTTCAGAAAAATATAACACAATTATTGAGGCAATGGCGAAGGATCTGATTGATGAAATTAGTATCGAGCAAAGTGATTCTCTTGCTCTGTTAAAACTGCAAGAATTCGATAACAGATACCCAAATTCCCAATACCGTTCTATAGCCCTATATTATAAACTATATAACCTTGCCAACCGTAAAAATTGGGCTGGTTTAATTGAATCCCTGCCTCCCCTTGAAAATTTAGACCCCCCTTCTGCCTATATATCATCCTTATTTTTACTATCACCTACTTTTCGAAGGGACTTTACAGGCACAGAAGATCTCTTAGATTTATCTGATAAATATCTGGCTAAAGCAATGTCAGATAAAGAACAGACCCTGCTTTACGATTTATATTCAGCAGAGGATTGGAAAGCCAGGGTTTTACAGCAACAGGTAAAATTGCAATATTATCGTTTAGTTCTCCCCTATGGTCTTTATGGAGATGAAGTGGAAACTCCGGTTTTGGATAAAAGCAACCTGAAACAGCAAAAGGAATTACTTGCTCTCCAAAATAAAGTTCATTTTACTAATAATAATCGTGGTGAACAAGCAGAAGAACATTTCTGGATGGCAAAAGTATTACTTCTTACAGGCAAGAAAACAGATAAACAAAAAGCAGCAAATCAACTTACCCAGTGTTTAATATTAGGTTCACCTCGTAATCGTTATGATGTTGAAGCAATGGCAATTATACAAAACTTGCATCGCGACCTTAAGATTAAAGAAGAACCGCTGCAATGGATGCAAAAAATAGCTAACTATAAAGGTATCTGTTTTGAAGATTTAAGTGATAAGGCAAATTTAAATAAAAAGGGTTACACTCGTGTTGCCTTAGCGGATTATAATTCTGATGGGTTAGTAGATATCCTATTCAACGGAAAATATCTATATAAAAATACCGGTAATATGCAATTCTCAGAGGTTACAGATAGCGTAGGCTTAACCGATTTACACAGCAATGGAGGCATCTTTGCAGATTTTAACAAAGATGGATTACTGGATTTTGTTTCCTACAGTCATTCCTCGGTTGGGAGAGGCGATCAACTAATGAAAAATATTGATAATACCAGCTTTGTAAATGTTAATGAACGCGCTGGTGATATTGATGATACTTATCCAACTGAAGCCGTTGCTTGGATTGATATTAACAAAACTGGATATCCATCACTCTATGCTGCTAATTATGAAATCTGGCAAAAGCGGGCAGGTTTTCCTGATTTCTTCTGGGAAAATAAAGATAGCTTTTTTACTGATCAAAGCTATAATTATGGATTTCGTGAACCGTATTATTCAGACAAACCTGGCTTGCCTGGAAGAGGTGTAGCTCCTGCTGATTTTGATAATGATGGCAAACAGGAAATTTATGTAACCAACTATCGTTTGAGCCGTAATTTTTGCTGGAAACAAAATGATGATATTTTCGTGGATGTAGCAGCTTTATACGGTTTAGATGGAATATATAAAAATGGCTATTATGGACACAGTATTGGAGCAGATTGGGGCGATTATGATAACGATGGTGATTTGGATTTATTTGTAGCAAATTTGGCTCATCCCCGTTATATAGATATTTCCGATATCAGTATGCTGCTTAGAAACGATGGTTTAACTTACAGAGTAGTAGAAAATGACACTATTTACTTTTGGCAGTTTACCAATGTAACTGAACAAGCAGGAATTACTTATGATGAATTGCACAGTGATCCTCTATTTTTTGATGCTGATAACGATGGCTATCTGGATTTATTCATTACTTCGGTTTACGATAATGAACGCAGCTACCTGTATCATAATAAAGGCGATGGCACTTTTGAAGATATAACCTGGCTTTCGGGAGCACGAGTTTATAACGGTTGGGGAAATGCCTCTGCTGATTTAAACAGGGATGGGTTAATTGATCTTGTGGTTGGGAGTGGTAATGGAGCTAAGATATTACAAAACAAAACAGTAACCAATAATAACGCTCTTTATGTAAAACCAGTTTGGAAAAATGATATCGTAGAGCTGGTAACCGATACAAATAATTATGATAAAGTTCCCAATACCCCCGCTTTTGGAACAAGAGTGGAAGTAACTATAAAAAGACCTTTTCATAAGCAAAAAACATTAATCAGGGAGCTTTGCAGTGCTAAAGGAACAGGCTCTCAAAATGCTCCGGAATTGCATTTTGGTATAAACAAAGGAAAAGTAGTTAACATAAGGATAAAGTAAATATGAAAAACATCCTGACCAATGTTATCAATCCTGTTTCCTGCGAAGTGATACAATTTCTACCAGAACAAGTTATCAGTATTGAAGGTAGTAAAATAACGGCTATAATTCCCAAACAAGAATTTCAGGGAATTGTAGATGAAGACCTATCCCATCAATTTGCTTTACCAGGTTTCATTGATTTGCACATTCATTTAAGTCAATATTATATTCGCGGTTTATATGAGCCCGCATTACTCCCTTGGTTAAATAAATATGTTTTTCCGGAAGAAGCTCGTTCTAAAGATAATGAATATGCCCAAAAGCTTAGTAGAGATTTTTTTTCTGCCTTGCTGAAAGATGGAACAACTACTGCAGTAATTTATACTGCACCTTTTTTTGAAGCCTGTAATACAGCATTCGAAATTGCCTCAGAAATAGGAATCCGGGCTCTAATTGGAATGACCTTGATGGATAAAAATTGTCCGGAACCTCTTAAACAAGACAGCCATAAAGCGATTGAAGATAGTTTCCTCCTTTATGAAAAATGGCATAACAAAAATGCTAAACTTGATTATGTATTTACTCCTCGTTTTGCCCCAACCTGTTCAATGGAACTAATGCAAGAGATTGGTAAATTTGCTAAAAAACATAATGCCTGGATTCAAACTCACCTCTCGGAAAACAAAGCTGAATTGAACTTAGTGAAAGAACTGTTCGGTTTTGATAATTATACTCTGGTTTATGAAAAAGCTGGTCTGCTTAGCGAACACAGTATCTTTGCTCACTGTATTCATTTAGATGATAGTGAATTACAATTACTTGCTGAAAATAAATGTAAAATAGCTCACTGTCCAGATTCCAACTTCTTTCTGAAAAGTGGAGAATTCCCAATAAAAAGAATTGAAGAAAAAGGAATTGCATACGGTTTAGGAAGCGATGTAGGATCAGGAACTACAATAAATATGTTATATCATACAAAAATGATGAATTACCGCCAAAGCTGGGAACCTGTTTCAGCTGCTAAGGCACTTTATTATATAACTTTAGGCAGTGCAAGATTACTTGGTTTGGATAGCGAAATAGGCTCTTTGGAAACAGGAAAAGAAGCCGATATAGTCTTTATCGAACCAGCCGAAGATTTTCTTGTAGACGATAATATAATTTCTAAACTTGTCTTTTGCGAAAGTGATTTTACTATTACCCATACACTTGTTGGCGGCAAAGAACTTTAGATGTTTTTTTCGGTTCCCGAAATAGCAGAAGAGCCATAAATATGAATCAAAGCAGTTAAGTACTATTTTTGCTGTCTTGTAAAACCGTTCTATGATAAATAATATAGCTACACTATATAAAGGATGGAAAATTTATAGTCTATGGGATGGGCTTCCTACTTTCTAGGCATTCCCGCAAAAAAACGATGTGGATAAGTTATAACGAACTGTTATATAGATATATAGGTTGTGTAAGTGTCCAAGGGATTCGTTTTGTCATTCGTGGCAAGGGTGATCGCGCTGTTAAAGAAGGATTAGAAGAAATTAATTTCAACAAAATTGTTAGCGAAATAAAATTCAAGTATGAATTGCCTGGACTCAAAGCAAATGAAGTATTTCGGTGTATTGCAAGAAATGTAGTTGCTAAAAAGTGGGGTATCTATAAGAATGGCATATAGTTAAATGCATATTTTTATTCTGGAGGATAAAAGTGAATAAAAAACGATGCCCCAAATGCCATTCCAGGAGAGTAAAAAAAACGGGTATTTTAGAGGATTGCAACGATACAAGTGTTTAGATTGTAACCACATTTTCAACAACAAAAGAAGAGATCACAAAACTAACACCAGTAAAAAGATTTGGCAGGACTATATAGATCATAAGCAAACTGTCCAGGAGCTCTGCCAGCAGCATTCAGTCAGCCATCCGACTATTGAAAAATACTTGGATAACTATCAGCTAACAAATGATATAGTTTATCCCTCACAAGCTGTAGTGGTAATGGATACTACTTACTTTGGCAGAGGTTTTGGAGTCATCATCTTCAGAGACCCAAACCGTAGGATCAATCTCTATTGGCAATATGTGATATACGAGACAGTAGATGCATATCGGCAGGGTATAGAACATATTATTTCTCAAGGATGTTCTGTCTCTGGTATCGTCTGCGATGGTAAAAAAGGATTGTTTTCTGCTTTTCCAGGCATTCCTATCCAAATGTGCCAGTTTCATCAAAAACAGATCATTACCCGATACCTAACCTGCAACCCTAAACTGCAAGCAGGGATAGAACTCCAAAAGATTGTGGATTCCATGACTTCATCCTGTGAAGAGGTATTTTCTATGTTGATAGAGGTGTGGATGTTGAAATGGAATCAATTCTTGAAGGAAAAGACCTACTCAGATACAGGAAAATGGTGCTATACTCACAGGAAGCTTAGAAGCGCTATTCGTAGTATAAAGTCAAATCTTCCTTATTTGTTCACCTTCCAGAAATACCCGGAACTCCATATCCCCAACACAACTAACTCCCTAGAAGGAATTAACAGTGCTCTCAAGTTTAAAATCAAAGCTCATCAAGGAATTAACTCTCACAGAAGAAAGAAAATCATCGACTATTTACTCGCTAAATAGCAACTACATTTCTTTCAATAGACCTAAAATCTCCATATTTCTGTCTTCTATCTTCCTTGCTTGAGGATGTTAATATAGCGTTCATCATCCCTTAATCAAGCGTTAACAATTAACGCTTGATTAAGGTTAGATTAACACTTGATTGACGCTTGGAATGAAGAAAGAAAAGCGAAGCTGGCTTCCGATATGCTGTCTATTATAGTAGCAAAGACCTTAGGGTAGATAAATATATTAGGATATAACATAATAGCGACCCAAAGTTTTACACTTTAGGAAAAATGGGCTAACCAATCCTCTCTTAGCAACTAAACTGAATTTCACTAATGCACTTAACAC
>Ga0208459_1002176_pt1 | contig 16894 bp, 15 predicted proteins | sample AD_UKC087_MetaG_FD_184433 | JGI IMG/M metagenome (GOLD analysis project Ga0208459, IMG submission 184433) | Active sludge microbial communities of municipal wastewater-treating anaerobic digesters from USA - AD_UKC087_MetaG (SPAdes) (version 2) | ecosystem: Engineered > Bioreactor > Anaerobic >... | reverse complement strand
CCGCATCCTGATTGATTTGCTCCCACCTCCCAACCTGGTGGTCTATTTGCGAACCTCGGTTGATACGCTTTTGGAAAGAATCAACACGCGCGGACGCGGTTTTGAGGCAGGCATATCCCGCAGCTACCTGGACCGGCTGAACGCGCTGTATGAGGAGTGGATCAACTCCTTTATCCAATGCCCGGTCCTGATTATTCCGAGCGATAATCTTAACCTTGTCTCCAGCAGCGCCCATATCAGCCAGGTTGTGCAGCTGGTGCAAGAGCGCTTGATGGGCAAAACTGAAGTCAGCCTTTAAAACAGTTCACGTCATCAATGAACGGAGTTCATATTTTTGGGCTCCGTTTTTAATTTTAATTAACCCTTTTATTGGTTTGTATTTAATTAAGTAGTAATAATCGTAGGGGGTGTGGAAAAGTGGAAAAAGTCCCTGCCAAAGAATAGAAGCCCCAACATAGCGAAGTTTTTACCAGTAAAAGAGCATATTTGCTGAATAAACTTTCAATCCAGATAAATTGCCGCTGTGGAAAAGTGACTAAATATTTGTGGAAAGAAAATTGGAGCTTGGATATTTTTCGGCAATAGCGCGGATAATAGCAGAATATTCAACAATTTTCCCCGGGATTCATAGAAAATTTGCTCGAGTTATTCACATTTCTACAGACTTATCCACAGTTTTTTGGCACTTATCCACAGTTGGCGTGGGTTGTTCGTGGAAAAATGCTCAAAGACCGTATTCGGCTTTCAAATCTACCAACGCGGCTTCGGCGTGATCTAAAAAGTGATCTAGTCGTTCAATCTGTTCTTCTTTGACGGAGGGATTAATTTCCAGCGTCTCCAGAAATTTCTCCCAGGCTTCTTCCTGTGCAGGGTCTTCTGATAACACTTGCGCGGCCTGATGCCAGGTTTCCACCATTGGCCAGAGCGCGGCGTGAGGAACTCCGCTTTCTACCATCGCTGCGCAGCTGTTCACAAAATACCCCTTTCGCGCCGGTAATAAGTTTGGCGGGCAGCCAGGCGTTTTTGCCGCCGCAGTCAGCGCGTTTTCCCAGACCGGGCGCCAAGTGTTGAACGTGTCAGCATTAATTGGCACTCGGCTGATAAGCTGCAGCAGTTCGCCGGTTAGTTCCAGCTTCCCGAGCGCTTCCGCGCGGGCAGGGAACTCCAACAACATGCGCCGCGTAGTTAGCGCCGGACCGTTTAAAATCGCCAGGGCATTGGCCGCGCTGCCAACCGCTTTGTAATACAGGTCAGTCCACACGCCGAAAGGAAGTTCCTGGGGGTCTTCCAGTTCAAACCAAAGCTGGCGGGCTTTTTCCGCGGCGGCTTGCCCGCGGGAGTAGAGCGTTTCGGGGCTATTGAAGTTCGCGCTCACGCCTGCCTGAATAAACTCCAGCCAATGGTCCGTGTCGTAAAGAATGGCGCTGTGGTCGCACAACGCGAACCCCAGCCAAGGGTTCAGGCGCAAACGGCGGTGAAAGGTGTAGAAAGACTGGTGGTGATGCTGCACATCCAGCGAGATTTCGTAGCTGATGCGCTGCACTTCCCGCTCAAAGAGTGGATTCTCTTTGTGCACAACTACTAAATCGATATCCGTGCTGCCGCCTATCAACGGGTCTTCCGTCAAAATAGAGCCGGTAAAGTACACAGCGACGATGTCATTTGTCTGGCGCAGTTTTTTTGCCGCATAATCCTTGGCAAATTTAACCAACAAATCCCGGGTAATGTGCACGATATCTCCTTGTTTCAGCCTTCCAACGGCAGGCTTTCCTGAAACGGCGCGATGCGCAGCGTCTGCCGGATGCGGTTGATGACATAGTTCAGGTCGTCCGGGCGTGCCACGATGTTCAGGGTGTCTGTTTCGATCGGCAGAAGCCTTCCGTCCCAGCGCGGGTCGGCAAAGAATGCTTCGTAGGCCTGGTTTAGTTCGTCGATATAAGCGCGGTCCATGCCGCGTTCATAAGGGCGGTCGCGGTGCGCGATGCGCTGCATGAGTGTATCGGTGCTGGCACGCAGAAAAACCACCAGGTCTGGCTGGGGAATCTTTTCGGCCAGGGCTTGGTGTACGCGATGGTACATCGCCAGTTCGTCGCCGGTCAGGTTGATGCCGGCAAAGAGCGCGTCCTTTTCGAAGGTATAGTCGGAAATAATGGTTCTCCCGGCAGCGAGCGTATCCGGTATGACCCGATGCTGCTGCTGATAGCGGCTTAGCAAAAAGAAAATTTGGGTCTGAAACGCGTAGCGGCTGCGGTCGCTGTAAAAGTCGCTCAGGAAGGGGTTTTCCTCAAACACTTCCAGAAGCAGGTCAGCGGCAAAAGCGGAATGGACAAAACGGGCAAGCGTGGTTTTTCCGACGCCTATCACACCTTCTATGGCAATGAACATGAACAGCGACTCCTGAGCGTGATATGGTAGCTAAAATATACCATAAGCCCCAGCCAGGTGGGAGTGAGCCCACGCCAACGCCCTGTCCGGACGTATGCTCAAGGGGGCAGCTTCCGTCCTTGCGAACCGTTTTGCTAATGTGTCTCTCACTAATCTGAGCGGCTATTAAGCCAAAACGGTGCGGCAATCTGCCTTTAAATCAAAGCAGGAGACGCCGGGTGCGTCTGATTCGCGGCGGGTATGGTCACAGCGACGGCGATAACAAAACCGCTAGAAAAGGGATCGCCATAATCGGCCGAAATGTGGCGGGCACAGGCATCGCTTTGCTCCTCGCCATGACATGCTATTCGTCATTGCGAACCGTTTTGCCATTACCACTTGAAACACTGCATTCCAGGCTTCCGGGCAAAACGGTGTGGCAATCTGCCTTTTAATAAACAAAGGAGTCGCTGTGCCCGTTGGGTAGCAAAGCGCGAGCTTGTGGGGATGGACATGCGACTAAACGTAAGTCCCTTCGCTGCGCTCTTAGCGACGTGAGAGTGTCATTCTGACACCCAAAAGGTGCGGGTCGCAACGAAGAATCTACTCCTTTGGCTGAAGCGCAGGTCCCCTCGCTGCAGAACTCTGCCCGCTAGGGCGTCAGGATAATAAATGAATTCCCAAAGCCTTGCGTTTGCTTTAGTACAGCACTTTGAGCGCTTCGTAGACCAGGAAAGCCGGCCAGACGAAAGCCTTCAAGAAGCCCAGCACGCCCATCCAAAATGTAGTGGCCGTGCCGATGAAGTAAATTGCCGCGCCGATAAATCCCAACCCGTAAATCGCGCCGGATTCATGGTGCACGTGCACCACTTTGCGTTTTGGTTCATAGCTGGTGTCAATATCAGTTTCCATAATCGTTAATCCTGCCTTTTCAAAGAATATCTTGAAAATATACAACGGTTTTGGCAGGATTTCAAAGATAATCTATCTTTTCTGCAGCATCGACATGCTAAATTTCCAAATTCGGCCTACTCTTGATAGAATAAAGCTCTAACCTGGAGAGGCTCATGAACATTACAAGACTGTTTAATCATAAGAAAACGATCTTTTCATTGGAAATCTTCCCGCCGAAAAAAGACACTTCCTACAACACCATCTATAACACGCTGCTCAGGCTGCGCGGCATCCCCGCGGATTTTATCAGCGTGACTTACGGCGCGGGCGGCAGCTCCACGCAGCGCGAAAAAACCATCGAGATTGCCTCCCTGATCCTCTCCACTTACCACGTGGAACCTGTTGCTCACCTGACTTGCGTAAATCTTGACCGCCCGGAAGCCCTGGAGACGCTGGAAAAACTAAAAGCAAACCAGGTGCAAAACATCATGGTGCTGCGCGGAGACATTTCCCCAGACGTGCCGCCCAAAGAGGATTTCAAACACGCCAGCGACCTGGCTGCCTTCATCAAACAATACGATTCCAATTTCAACTTGCTGGGCGCCTGTTACCCCGAATGCCACTACCAGTGCGAATCGTTGGAAAAAGACATCGAAAACCTGAAAATTAAAATTGACAATGGGGTAGGACACCTGATTACCCAATTGTTTTTTGACAACGAAAAGTTTTATGCCTTCCGGGATATGGTGGAACGCGCCGGCATTCACGTCCCGATTGAAGCCGGGATTATGCCCATCACGAATATCCGCCAGATTGAGCGTACCGTAGCTTTAAGCGGAGCCAGCGTGCCTGCCAAGCTTTCACGCATCTTCAGCCGCTACGGCGACAACCCCAAAGCGCTGTTTGATGCCGGCATCTACTATGCCACGGAGCAGATTATGGACCTGATTGACCACGATGTGCGCGGCATTCACCTCTACACGATGAACAATGTCGAAACGGCAACACGCGTCAGCGATGCCATCCAGAATATCCTTGAGGCGGAGAACACGCCAAAAAACGCTGCCTGAACAGTTTGCAAAAAATCAAGGCGCTCCACCTGGAGCGCCTTGCGCTTTTAATCACCCTGCGCGTTGGCTCTGCTTTGTAAGCTTCAGCTCCGCGCCATTGGACAAACTTTGCTTCTCAGAATTCCGCTGCCAAGTTTTCGCTCACAGCTTACTTGGCCAACTGCGGCAAGAATAGCTCCCGCCGCACTCTGAAGGATTCAATCGCGCCCAGGTCGCAGCGCGGGGTGTAGCCCTGCGCGGAGCCTCCACCGTAGGGACGCGGATTTTCCTGCAGTTGGTCAGAGCTCAATAGCGCGTTGTTGTAATCGCGGCAGCCGGCGGGGTCGCCGCTATCTACCACCGGACCAAACAAAACTGGATGGTAATAATTGTGATTATCCACGTAAAGCGTGAGCGGACCCAACTGCGGATCGAGGGTGTAGCCGGCCGTTCCATACTGCATCCCGGCCATATCACCACTGAGATCGCAAAAAGCCCCGGCATTTCCGATGAGGTTATATCCGTCGGACATAAAATTGCCATAACAGTCGGAAACCACAATCTCATACACTGCCGCTTTCAGGTCATGGTTTTCGGCGACGATGGAATTTTTGGCCTGGATTTTACTGTTTCCCGCGGTATAAAACCCGCCCCCCATGGCCAGGGTGCCGTCCGTCAGGTCAGCATCGGCGGTGTTATCCGAAACGGTGACGTTTGCCAGGCGCGCGATGGCGTTGTTTGTGGTGTGCAAGCCGCCTCCGTCCTCATCCGCTGAATTTCCGCTGATGGTGGAATTCACAAACGTGAGGGTCTGGTCGTTCACGGCAGCGCCCCCTCCTTTAGCCCCGGCTGTGTTATTAACAATCGAGGAATTGTACACGGCCGCGCTTTTCCAGACATACATGCCGCCGCCGTAGCCTGCTGCGTGGTTGTCTTTTATCAGGCACTGGGCAATGGTCACCGAATCCCCGGAGAGGGACAGCCCGCCGCCGTAATTAGCCTGATTTCCGTAGATTTTCGTCTGACTGAGCGTTAGCGTGCCAAATGAAAGCGCCACAGCCCCGCCTCCCCTGCCGGCTGTATTGCCAAAAATCTCACTCGAAGAGATGCTGTACGTGCCGCCGCGGATATCGAAGGCGCCTCCGTCTCCATAATCGCTGTTGCTCGCGCTGTTACTGTAAATCAGGCTGTTCGTAACCGACATGCTGTTCCCTACGCCGGAGCTGCAGACCGCGCCGCCGGAAGAGCTTGAGGCGCTGTTTCCGGACACAGTGCTGTTGTTAATGGACAAACTGCCGTAGTTGCTGATGACTCCACAAGCGTCTGAGAAGTTATTGAGCAGGACGCTTGATGATATTTGCAGCGTGCAGGAGCTGCAGGAATTTGTGACAGCCGGGCCTACTTCTGCCAGCAGGTTTCCACAATTGGTGACCCTGACCCCAGACAATGTAACCGTTCGGTTGGACTGCGCGCTCGCGATTGCAACTGCCTGGGAGAAATCGCGAATTTCGACGCCGCTGATAGTCACATTTGCTTTAATTTGGAAAGCCGGTTGTCCGCCCGCGTCGCGACCATGGATGATGGTGTTAGCCATCCCGCCTCCGGTGAAGGTCACTGCCTCCGTCGGTTCCAGCCTGCCAGGCAGATAATAGGTTCCGGCTGGAATGGAGATGGAATCCGCGCCAGCCAGCGCGTTAGCTTCCTGCATGGCAGCGACGAGGCTGCACAGGCCGCTGCTATCCGCGCAGATACCGTTGCCCGGGTTGATATCCGGGTTCATTGTGGTGGTATTGACCGCGAAGCTCGCCTGGATGCCGCTTTCCGCGCGCGCGGCTGCAGGCGCAAGAAGCAAAGAGCACAATAAGAGCAAGCTGAGCACAGGGATTGCTGCCTTGGGATTTTGCATGTGTCCTCCTGATGAACAGTTAGTTGAGAGGGCTTTTGGTTAAAACAGACCTGGCGGAATTGTTGATAAAAATTATACACGAATTAACTGCCCAACGTGCTCAAATCCGCTGCTCAGTGCCTCGAAAGCACAAGGATGACACACCGCTCGGAATCCAAGAAACTTTCTATGTGGGAAACAAAAAAAGCGCCCCGGGAGAAAAACCTCCGGGACGCTTTGTCAATCCAGCTTGCGGGAAGATTAGAGCGCTTCCAGGCGCTTGACCATCCCAGCGATGATGTCGTACCCACCCTGCCAGAACTCGGCTTTGGTCACGTCCAGGCCGGCTTCCGCCAAAAGCTCCACCGGCGCGATAGAACCGCCCGCGGAGAGGATGCGCAGGTACTTGGGCTTGAAGCTCTCGCCCTCTTCCTGGTAGCGTTTGTACAGCGCGAAGACCAGCAGCTGCCCAAAGGCATAGGCATACACATAGAAAGGCGTGCCGTATATGTGGGGGATGGAAACCCACTCGTACTTGAACTCATCGCTCACTTCTACCGCGTCACCAAACTCCTCTTTCAGATTTTCGAGGTAGAGCTCGGAAAGCTCGTCCACAGAGGCATCCTGGATAATCTTCTCGTGGGCGGTGCGCTCAAAGATGGCAAAGTAGATCTGGCGCAGGATGGTGGCAAAAGCGTCGTCCAGCTGCCCAAAGAGGATGTCCTCTTTGACCGCGGGGTCGCTTTCGCGCTCCAGCATCAAGTCGGTCAGGGTCATTTCCCCGAAGGTGGAGGCGGTTTCCGCCAGGGGCAGGCAGGCGTGCTGGGTGTAGAGCGTGTGTTCCTCTGCCATCATAGAATGCACGGCGTGCCCGAGTTCGTGTGCCATTGTTGAGACGTCTTCGGACTTGCCCTGGTAATTAAGCAGCACCCAGGGGGTCAGCTCGGGCAGGATAGTGGAGCAGAACGCGCCGCCCATCTTGCCTTTACGCACTTCGCTGTCCACGTGCTTTTCATCAAAGACGCGGCGGGCTTTGCTGGCAAAGACCTGGTCGAAGCGGTCAAAAGCTTCAAATGTGAGCGCAACAGCTTCTTCGTAGCTGAAGCGTTTGTCGGCTTTGGTCACCGGCGCGTAGATATCGTAGCGGCGCAGTTTTTCGACGCCCAGCTTTTTGGCTTTCAGTTTGAAATAGCGGTGAAACACGCCCAGGTTTTTGCGCGTGACCTCAATCAGCGTGTTGATAATCTCATCCGGGATGTCGTTAACCAGGTTGCGCACCGAAATCGGGCTGCCAAAGCCGCGCAGAGAGACGTTTTCGTTGCGCCAGTCGCGCACCAGGTTTTGGTAGATTTGCCCAAGGATGGCAGCGTCCTCGCCGTAGACGCGGTATAGCTCCTGATAAGCTTTGGCGCGCAGCTCTGGGTCGCCTCCACGGACGTAGGTCATCAATTCTCCGCGGGTCAGTTCTTTAGTCTCGCCATCCACTTCCAGATGGAAGACGTAGCGGTTGGTGAGCGAGTCGTAGAGCATGTTCAGCGCGTTGGAGCCGGTGACGTTCTTGATGTTGATCACCTTTTCCTCGGCTTCGCTGAGCGTGTAGGGCTTAAAGTTGCGAATTTGCTCCAGCCAATAGCGGTAATCGCCGCTGGCAGCCAGCAGGCGCTGCGCGTTGGCTTCGTCCAAAGCTTTCCACCACAAGCTGAAAAAGAGGCTGCGGTTGGACATATCCGCGGCGAATTGCTGAATGCGCGCCACAGCAATCTGGGCTTTCTGGTCCTGAGTGTTTGCGGCGAAGGAGAGCTCAGCGAAGCCGTATAGACGGTAACCCAGCTTTTCCATCGCTTCGGAGCCAGCCACAATTTCCATGAAACGTTCGGCGGAAATGTCGGGCTTCAGCTCCTCGCGGAACTTCTCAAACTTGGCAACCATCGCGTCCAGCTTCTCATAAGTCGCTTCGATGTTGGTGTCCTCAAAACCCGAGAACAGGTCGTCCAGGCTCCAGCGGCTTTGCGTGTAAGTATTTTCTTTTTCCATGTAGATATTGTTATCCTTCCAATGTCATTATGAGTGATGTTTCTTTACACTGTCGCGGTATTTTGCGCGCAGTTTGTTGATTGGCTGACGCGACTGCGTCTCCGCGTCCCAATAGTACCAAAGCTCCCATCCGTTTGCAGGCCCTTTGCGTAAGGTTCGGGCAAGCGCGTGGATGGACCCGCGCTCACCGCGGCAGACCAGCGAACCATCGGCCTGGACGGTGGCTTTCAGGTCATCTTCAGGTCCAAAGAACAGCGCGGCGCCTGGCTCGATAAAACCTTGCTCCACCAGCGCGCCAAAGGGAACGCGCTCCAGGTTGCGGGGGCTTGGCGTCACAAAAATGGGCGCGTTGAATTCCAGCTGCATAAAATGGCTCAGGCGTTTACGGGCATTGCGCACGTAGGATTCCTCGACCTCGATGCCGATGTAGTGCCGCTGCAGTTTTTTGGCCATCGCGCCGGTCGTGCCGGTCCCGAAAAATGGGTCCAGCACAACATCGCCCGGATTGGTGCTCGCCAGCAGGATGCGGTAGAGCAGCGCCTCGGGTTTCTGGGTTGGGTGCACTTTGCGTCCGTTTTCTTTCAGACGTTCGCTGCCGGTGCAAATGGGAATAAACCAATCGGAGCGCATCTGCAGGTCGTCGTTCAGGGCTTTCATGGCGTGGTAGTTGAAGGTATAGCGCGCGCCGCGCTCTTTTTGCGCCCAAAGTAAGGTTTCGTGCGCGTTTGTAAAGCGCACACCGCGGAAGTTTGGCATGGGGTTGCTCTTGACCCACACGATGTCGTTCAGAATCCAGTACTGCAAATCCTGCAGGATGCGCCCGACGCGGTAGATGTTGTGATAGGAGCCGATAACCCACAGCGTGCCAGTGGGTTTCAGCACGCGCCGGCAGGCGTCCAGCCAGGCACGCGTGAAGTTATCGTAGGCGTCCAGGTTTTCAAACTTATCCCAGTCTTCAGTGACGGCGTCCACGCGCGTGGTGTTAGGGCGCCAGAGTTCATCCTGCAACTGCAGGTTGTAGGGAGGGTCGGCAAAAATCAAGTCCACCGATTCGGCGGGCAGAGTAGGAAGAATCTCGAGGCAGTTGCCTTGGATGACAGTATCAATCCAGGCATCAAGTGGATTTTCTTGCATATTAATGTAATTGTACCCGGAAGGGGAAGCTGATGGGGTGAAATATTGCCTACAGCTCGCTGGACACTTTTGATTGATGTGTACAATCAGGGCGAACCGCTGCAAAAAATTGGAGAGCCTGAGTTCGACCGCTATTTTTTCTTTGCCAGGTCTACTTTAACAGCCAATCCAACAGGTAGGTTTGATGCACACCCTCATAATTGGCATACGCCGGGATGTCATCCAAGGTCAGGAGTATACGAGGAAAGTTGTCAGGAATAGCTCTGAAAGCCTGTAGCTCTCGAGAGAGCGTTTCTTCGGAGAGTACTGTTGTAGCTACCTGGAAGTAAACGAACTGGTTTCCATCGCTGGCAACAAAATCTACTTCCTTATCATCAAGCTTTCCGATATTTACTTTGAAATTTCTTCGCAAGAGCTCAAGGTAGACTATGTTCTCAATCTGATGCCCCAAGTCTGGCGAAGCAGTAGAAAGCAAAAAGTTTCTCAGTCCAGTATCTACAATGTAGTATTTGGATAGGGTTTTTAACAAATTGCGGCCTTTTACATCAAAACGGTCTGCTTTGTAGAATATATAGCTTTCGGTTAGGGCTTTCAGATACTTGTCCACTGTGTTTACAGAGATGCTTCGTCCAGAAGCGTTGATAGCATCGGAGATTCTTTTCGCCGAAATTGGGCTGCCAATACTACCACTCAGAAACCTGACGATATCCTCCAGCAGAGAGACATCGGCTATCCCCTCTCGAGAGGCTACGTCTTTGATCAGAATGGTGTTGTAAATCCCTTCGATATAAGCCCTGAATGTAGTATCCGATATTTCGAGCTGAGTCAAATATGGAAATGAACCATAACGCAGATAGCGATTAAAGCACTCCCGCAAAGGAACTGTCTCGCCGGCAGCAGATACAAACTCTTTGAAGGACAAAGGCAGCATTTCAATCAGAACGTACCTGCCGGAAAGCAGCGTAGCTAATTCACCTGAAAGCAGGTTTGCGTTCGAGCCGGTGATGTAAAGGTCAACCTTATCCTTGATATGCAGGCTGTCTATGGCTTTTTCAAAGCCCCGACACTGCTGGGCTTCATCCAGAAATACGTATGTGAAGCCATCGAGAGACAGGCGGCTTTCAATGTAGCTGTAAAGCTGGCGATAATCCAACAGAGCTTCGTAGGCAAAATCCTCCAGGTTGATGTAGATTATTTGTTCTTGTCTGACACCTTCACTCAACAAGTAACCAATATATTGCTGAAATAAAGTTGACTTTCCACATCGCCTTACGCCAGTAACAACTTTAATAACTTGCTTTTCGCGCCAATCGCGGAGTGCCTTCAAGTAAAAATCGCGTTTTATCATAATTACCTCATCCTTATTATACAGACGCGAAAAAGTTTTGTCAATAAAATGACACAACTTGTGTCTTCAGGAAGTTCTGTCAAAGTTTTGATACATATTTCCAGGAAAGCCTGACAATCCTATGTGCGCTTAAGAGAGTCCCTCACTTCACGGCAGCCTGCTCAGGCAGCTGGTCAGGCAAAAGGGTCTCAACATCCCGCAAGGGAGTATACGCGTAGGCAATGGCGGTCGCCGCGAAGGTGACCAGCCCCAACACGATGTAGAGCAGCCCGATTCCACGGCCAGGACCGACCCCTAGAAGCCTGCCAACACTTCCTGCCAGCGCTCCGCCTTCCAGCAGCAAAGGGGTGAACACTTTATCCGCCAACGGTCCAGCTGCCAGGTATGCCAGCGGAAGGGATGACCAGGCAATGACCCGTCGAAAAGAAAACACGCGCCCCTGAATATCGGGGGCGGTCTTCCGCTGCCAGATAGTCTGGCTGCAGGTTTGCAGCAGCGGCATACTGAAATACGCTAAAAACGCGCCAAATCCGAGCAAGTGAAGCTTGGTGGTGCTTCCAAGTAGAAACAGCGCGGCTGTTATTATGAGCTCTGTGATGAAAACCCCGTAAATTTTTCGGCGCGGTGTCCGGGAGGGTTCCACGCATTGATTGATGGATTGTTGGTAAATGGACAGTTCTATTTACAGTATAGGGATTTCTCTGCGGATTTCAAACAGACGCGGCGGATTTTTCGCGGGGGATTCTCACACGGATATCCAGACACCCGCGCTGGGCATCCGAGCTATCAGTTTCCGCGTGGATTGACTATAATTCCTGCAAGGAGAACGCGCATGACCACCCTGACTCCCGCTTACCCCAAACAATTCACTTTCTATCACCCCATCGCCGTGCGCTATGCCGACCTGGACACGCACCGCCACGTCAACAATATCTCTTTGCTGGAGTACGTCGAAACTGCCCGGACCGCCTACTATCAGGCAGCCGGCATTTGGGACGGCGTCACTGTGGAAAACATGGGCATGGTGGTCGCTTCGGTCAAGTGCGATTACCTTGAATCCATTTGCTTTGGTCAGAGCGTGCGCGTTGGGCTCAGCCTAAACTATATCGGCACCAAGAGCCTGCGTTTTCGTTTCCAGGTGGAGGATGAACTGGGCGAGCAGGTATTCGCGCGCGGAGAAGTGGTGATGGTGTCCTACGACCATTTTGAGGGTCATTCACGACCGGTTTCCGCGGAATGGCGGCAAAAACTGGCTGCTTTTGAAAATAGAGAGGACTTTTTGGCATGAACCCGAGCTTACCCACCCTGAATTACGCTTACCTGGAGGACTTTTTGGTCCGCCTGTTGAACACCCCCAGCCCTACGGGCTTCGCCGCGCAGGCGGTGGAGCTGACGCGCCAGACACTGGCCGAATTTCCGCAGTTAAACCTGCGCGTGACCAAAAAAGGCGCGCTGTTGGCGGTGCTGCCAGGCGAGGACGCCCAGGCTGAGCCCAGCCGCGCGCTGACCGGGCATGTGGATACGCTTGGCGGCATGGTGCGCGTGATTAAACCCAGCGGACGCCTGGAACTCACCAGCATCGGCGGATTCGCTTGGAACGCGGTCGAGGGTGAAGGCGTTACGGTCCACACGCAAAGCGGCGCCGTGGTGCGCGGCAGTCTGCTGCCCAACCATGCCTCCGTGCATGTCTACAGCGACGTGAAAGACCAGAAGCGCAGTCCGGATACCATGGAAGTGCGCCTGGACGCGCGCACTGGCAGCCCCGATGAAACCCGCGCCCTGGGCATCCAGATAGGTGACTTTGTCTCCTTTGACCCGCGCGTGGAACTAAACAACGGCTTCGTGCGCTCGCGCCACCTGGATGATAAAGCCTGCGTCGCATGTATAGCGGCAGCCATTCAGGCGCTTTCCGCTGCTGGCATCAAACCTGCCCGCGGCGCCTGTTTCCTAATCAGCAACTTTGAGGAAGTCGGGCACGGCGGCGCCGCCGATTTTCCCGCGAGCGTTGAGGAATTGGTGGCAGTGGACATGGCTGCCATGGGCGAAGGCCAGGCTTCAGATGAATTCCACGCCACGTTGTGCGTCAAGGACAGCGGCGGACCTTACCACAACGGTCTGAGTAACAAACTGCGCGCGCTGGCGGAGAGCTATGCTATTCCGTACAAAGTGGATATTTACCCGAATTACGGCTCGGACGCCACCGCTTACTGGCATGCGGGGGGCGCCGCGGCGGCCGCGCTGATCGGCCCTGGCGTGGATTCCTCGCATCACTACGAGCGCACGCACCGCGAGGCGTTGGAAGCTACCACCAACTGGATTTTGGCGTATCTGCTCTCGGAATAAACCTTCGAGTGGCTTAGCGAAGTAAGATCGGGAGATAACTGCTGTAGGGTGCCGGCTCGGGCACCAGGATGCTTTGCGCGGCAGCCAAACCCGGCGTACCGTCAGCAAGAAACGCCTGCGCGTAAATCCAATGCGGTCCGGGCTCCAGTCCGCTAAAATCCAGCCGCGTTTCGAGCCACTCCTGCGGGCTGTCAAAAGCGCCGTCCGAGGCAGCCAACGTGCGCAGGACCGCGCCGGGCTCCCAAGGCGGCAGGTCAAAGCTGTATACCGCTGAAGCCACTGGTGGAGCTTCGGGGTTAGGGTCCTTCAGTATATTTGTGTCCGCGCGCGTCCAAAGTTCCCACCAGGTTTCCAAGGCGCTGTAATGGATGGTTATCAGCAGGGGGCTTAGTTCCGGGCCTGTGGGCAGATGGTAGGGCGCCCAGACGGTTTTTAGGGAGCGCGTCAGGGCTTGCAAGTTGGCGTTCAGATAGTTCTCAAAAACGCTGCAGCGAGTAAAGTATTGTCCCTCGATGCTGGCGAAAAGCGTGTATGTCAGGGCGGGTACCCCCAGTTCGCCGTAGACAAAATCCGACAGGCTGCCGGGCAGGAAGGACGCGTAGGTCCCTGAATATTTCGCGGGTGAGGCCGGCGTTCCATAGGCGATTTTGTTGGCCAGGGTGTGCAGCGCGGCGTCCTCAGGCGCGGGCTCGGTCCGGTAGGAATACGGGTAGAAGACTTTGTTGCCGTAACTTTGCAGATGCACCACCAGCCCGCGCGCGCTTAGGTCGGCTGGTACGTCCGGACCGCCAGCGCGATAATCCCCAATTACAGTATTAATGTAAGCAGTCAGCGCCGTTGTTTCTGGTTCAGAACCGGCAGAAGCCCCGGGATAATCGCTCATGCAGCCAGTAGGGCCAAGCTGCCACTGAAACGGAAAGTTGCGGTCCAAATCCACGCCAGTATTCAGGGGGTCGGGGCAGGTGGCATTGTTTAGGTTCTTTTTGCGCGCGGTAGTTCCAAATTCATCCGCCTCGCCGCTGGCAATTTGCGCTTCCACCACGGCGCGTCCGTCCGGATTAGCGGAAAGGATGATGTGCACCTCGGCAAGGTCTAGCAGCCAGGTGATATTCGGGTCCGTGCCGTAGCCAGAAAGAAGGTATTCGGCAAAGCGCAGGTTCAGTTCCACTGGCGCGAGGTCGCGGGAGTGCGTGCCGCTAATCAGGATGAGCGCGGGTTTATCGCCAGGCAGAGCGTTGTTGGTCAGCTTGAGCGCGAACAGGTCATACCCTGGCGCGCCGCCGGGCTGGGTCTTTTCCCAGGAGTCACCGATGTCCGTCCAGGATGCCAGCGCCGGGTAGGTGGCAGCAAGCGCAGCGGCGTCAGCATAGAGCGTGTTCATATCGCGGTAGCAAGGGAAGTCCGGAAGGGTAGATTGCGGAGTTGGGGGTACAGCCGCGGCTTGCAGGGGCTTTGCCAACCCGAGGAGAAGGCAGAGGACGAAAGCGGTCAGGATGTTCAGAGGTCTACGCAATATAATCCTCCAGACCAAGCGATGATGTCAGGGTTATTTTAACAGACCTTGGTAAGCCCATGTTAGGAATTCTGCGGACAGGAGGTTTGTGGCTTTTTCCGGCCTTCTTATAGTAACTTGCGAGTGAGTGTGTTAGTCTCGTATTTCTGAGATCCTGAACTGTGGCAGTCTGTCTGTCAGTGCGAGCAAAGCCTGCTGGAATAACCATTGACTTGAGATGACAAGAGTGGGCTCGGCAGTTCGCAGTTTCTCTTGAGGAGAAAAAAGAACTGAAGATCGCCACGTCGCTGCGCTCCTCGCGATGACGAGGGTTTTGTCATTGCGAACCGTTTTGCCATGATAAGTCCAACGAATGATAGTGGTACACAGGGCAAAACGGTGTGGCAATCTGCCTGTTTTTCGCTGGTAAATCCATATCGCCGCGCTTAGCACTGTGCCGGACTTAAAGGCAGACATTGTGCCCGTTGGGTATCGCTACGTCGCTGCGCTCCTCGCGATGACGAGGGTTTCGTCATTGCGAACCGTTTTGCCATGATAAGTCCAACGTATGATAGTGGTCCACAGGGCAAAACGGTGTGGCAATCTGCCTGTTTTTTGCTGGTAATTTCATATCGCCATGCTTAGCACTGTGCCGGACTTAAAGGCAGACATTGTGCCCGTTGGGTATCGCCACGTCGCTGCGCTCCTCGCGATGACGAACTTAAAGGCAGATCGCTACGTCGATTCGTCCCTCGCGATGACGAATGTAAAGGCAGACCGCCATGTTGCTGGGTTTCTTGCGATGACGAATGACAAGGCAGATCGCCACGTCGCTGCGCTCCTCGCGATGACGAACTTAAAGGCAGATCGCTACGTCGATTCGTCCCTCGCGATGACGAAACAACATGCCCCCGACAATGACCGGGAAACCTATTAGCGAAGCATACCAGGCTGCCTGCAGTATAATCAGCTCAACTCACCCGACGAAAAACAGAGGAACGCATGACTGATAAACTCACCTGGATTGATGACGAACTGAAAACTCTCAAAGACACCGGTTTTTACAACAGCATCCGCACGCTCGATTCCCCGCAGGGCGCCTGGCTGGTGGTCGACGGCAAAAAAGTGTTGAATTTCTGTTCGAACAACTACCTCGGGCTGGCGAACCACCCCCGCATCGTGCAGGCAGCCGCGGACGCGATGCAAAAGTACGGCGTCGGTCCCGGCGCGGTGCGCAGTATTGCCGGCACTATGTCCCTGCATCTGCAGCTGGAAAAGCGCATGGCTGCCTTTAAAAAAGTCGAAGCAGCGATTACTTTCCAATCCGGGTTCTCCGCGAACGGGGCTACCATCCCCGCCCTGGTTGGCAAGGAAGACGTTATCTTCTCGGACGCGCTCAACCACGCCAGCATCATCGACGGCTCGCGCCTCTCCGGCGCTAAAATTATTCGCTTTGCACACGCCGACCCGGCGGACTTTGAAAAACAAATTCGGGCTGCTGCCGGCACTTATCGGCGCGCGCTGATGATTACTGACGGCGTGTTTTCCATGGACGGCGACCTTGCCCCGCTGGATAAGCTGGTGGAAATCGCCGAATGCTACGACGTGATGACCATGGTGGACGACGCGCACGGCGAAGGCGTGGTCGGTGAAGGCGGGCGCGGCATCGTGGACCATTTCCATCTGCACGGCCGCGTTGACGTGGAAGTTGGGACTTTTTCCAAGGCGTTTGGCGTGGTTGGCGGCGTGGTGGCCGGCAACGCGCGGATTATTGAATGGCTGCGACAGCGCGGACGCCCGTTCCTGTTCTCCTCCGCCGTGACTGTGCCGGATACCGCTGCCTGCCTGGCCGCGGTAGACCTGCTGGAAGAATCTACCGAGCTGGTGGACCGACTGTGGGCCAACGCGCGCTACTTCCAGGCGGAGATGCGCAGGCTCGGCTTCGACACCGGCGCGACCCAAACCCCCATTACCCCGGTGATGCTTGGGGAGGTGCAGCTGGCGCGCGAGTTCAGCCGGAGGCTCTTCGATGAAGGAGTGTTCGCCATGGCGCTGGGCTTCCCGACAGTACCGCAAGGTATGGCGCGCATTCGCGTGATGATCTCCGCGGCGCACAGCCAGAGCGACCTGGACCAGGCGCTCGGGATTTTCCGCAAGGTTGGCAAAGAACTGGGCGTGCTGCGCGGATAAACCCATCTGGAAAAAACTAAACGCTCCATCCAAAAGATGGAGCGTTTTTATTCACGCATGCCGAAGGTGGGAATCGAACCCACATACCCGAGGGTACACGATTTTGAGTCGTGCGCGTCTGCCTATTCCGCCACTTCGGCTGGCGAGAAAAAGTATACCCA
>Ga0208459_1002170_pt1 | contig 16971 bp, 9 predicted proteins | sample AD_UKC087_MetaG_FD_184433 | JGI IMG/M metagenome (GOLD analysis project Ga0208459, IMG submission 184433) | Active sludge microbial communities of municipal wastewater-treating anaerobic digesters from USA - AD_UKC087_MetaG (SPAdes) (version 2) | ecosystem: Engineered > Bioreactor > Anaerobic >... | reverse complement strand
TAACCAGCAGCTTAATCGTTTGATTGAATTCGTAGCTTCTTATTTTTGCAAAGTAGATGCCTGGCATTAGTTTTTTGTTCGGTTTCCAGTCAAGGTGCTGGTTGGTGGGTGATATTTCGTGGGTTATTTCGTCCACTAATTCACCAGTGATCGTATAAATTTGGAGGTTTATTCTTTGTTGTTCATCTGGGTTTAAGCTGAAATGGAATTCTCCATTTGATGGGTTGGGGTAAACCAAAAATACTTTATCAGGGTTGACATTTTGTTCGTCAATGTAGGTGTTAAGCCACTCCGGTTTTTCAATTTTTTGAGTTGAAAAGAGTCGGTATTCTCCGGCAGCGAGATTAATAGTGGAGTTATCATTATCTATCTCAATTTCGGATTGGCTGTAAAACTCATACCACTTTCCAAGGCTTGTCCAGCCAGGTGTAATGGTGGAGGCCGAAGTTCCAAAATTACCCACTATTACAACATCCATTGTGTTATGGCGTAAGATAATGGATTTGTTAGCGTCTGTTACCTGAAGCGTAAAATCATCTGTTTTAAATACATCATGATTTTTTTTGAGGTCAATAAGCGCTGCATAAACATTAAAAAGATACTTTCGGCGCCAGTCGTTTAGATACTGCCATCGTATTGGCTTTTGTCCGGTTCGTCCGTTTTGCTCAATAGTAACATCGTATCCATATTCTCCAAACTGCCATATCATTTTGGGGCCTGGTATTGTAAAAAAGAAGTTGGCAGCCAATTCCATTCGTTGCAAAGCTGTGGTAGTATCTTTTATGTTGTATCCGGCTTCAGAATTTCCGTACATATAATTTTTGTAGAGTAGCCTCTCTTCATCATGGCTTTCCATATAACCTATAACATGAGGTTTGTTCCATCCTCGTTTTTTATAGGATATCCATGAAAAATCTGATTTGTTGTTGTTGTGGTAGCCCATGGTGGCTTCGTTGTAGTTGTAGTTAAGGTTACCCCATATCAACATTCCCATATTAGCCAGAACAGTCTCTTCCGAGTTTTCGGCAAAATGTTCAAGGATTACATAAGCATCAGGTTTTATTTGCCAGATGTAGGTTGAGTATTCATCCCATATATTGATTCTCGATTGGTCATATTGCCCCCAGGCAGCGGTGTTGCCGAGCGTATTTTTTTGAGTAAAGCCTTTTGAGAGGTCGAATCGGAAGCCATCTATTTTATATTCTGTAATCCAGAAATTGACCACTCGTTTTGTGAAAGCTTTGGTTGCCTGGCTTTCATGATTGAAGTCATAGCCAACGTTGAAGTCATGTTTAGCAATTGGATTATAAAACGGACTATTTGCAGAAGGGCGCTTGTTGATTTTGTCCCAGTATAACATAACATAAGGGGATGTGCCAAAGGAGTGGTTAAGCACAATGTCTAAAACCACGGCGATACCGTTGGCATGACAGAGGTCAATAAAGGTTTTCAAGGTGTTTTTAGGGCCATAGTACTTATCGGGAGCAAAATAATAGTTAGGATTATATCCCCATGATATGTTACCTTCAAATTCGCTTACAGGCATCAGCTCTATTACATTAACTCCCAATCTTTTGAAATAATTGATAGTGTCGGATAGGCTTTGGTAAGAGTGCAATGCGGTAAAATCGCGAATCAATAATTCGTAAACTACCATATCCTCTACTGCCGGAGGTGTAAAGTCGTTTATCTGCCAAGAGTATGGCTGTTGAGCAGTTTGTAATACTGTGGCAATGCCGGTGGTCATTCCGGTAGGGTAGAGTATCAGGTCAGGATAAGTAGAATTACTGATATACTTATCATCCCACGGGTCGCTTACCTTTTCGGCAAAGGGATCGCCAATACGGATTTCACCATCTACCTCATACTGAAAGATATATTCTTTGCCGGCCTCCAGATCATTGATTTGTATCCAGTAACGGTTATGATCGGGAGTTTTTTTCATGTAAAAGTCTTTATCATACTCCCAATTGTTGAAATCGCCAAGGACGAACACATACCCCTTATAAGGCGCATACAACGATAATATTACCGTATTGTCATCAATATAGTTGATCCCATCTTCAATTCCGGAGGGTATGGTCGCCGTATCGGGCAAGGGTATTACAAAATAGTAAAATGACTTGTTGGCACTCTCCTCATTCTTTTTTGCTAAAATATTCACATCAACATCGTTCCAGTAGCCCATAAAGTTTTCGGCTAAAAGGTTATATTCGATCTCGATCCCCTCGACAGCGAGCCTGAGTTCATTATTCACAAAAAGAAAGATAGAGTCGGCCTGTGGGCTTATGGCATTAACGGGAATGATTTCATTCTCTTTAACCATTATTCTCTCTTTGTCCGGAGATGTTATGTTAATGCTCAAGCCTGATTCGTAAACATCAACAAACAGATCGGGAACCGTTTGTATATTAGCATTGGCGCTACGAAACACGAAGGCCATTTTTCGTATTATCTTATTATCAGGGACATTATAAAACGACCGTATTGAGGGCGAGATGTTGAGCGTGTATTGTTTATCGCTTATTCTGGTAAGTTTAGGCTGTGTCTGGTTGTTACCCCAATTTCCGATAACATATTGCCAACTGTTGCTTCCTTCCAATATCACGCCCGTATGAGTATATAGGTCGCCGGTATAGTTTTCCAATGCTGTGCCGGTGGCGTCGAAGGTGATCAGCACTTCATCAGAATCAATGGGAAATTGTGGCTCAGTAGTGATTTGATTAAAAACATATTGAGTCAAAAAAAGAAAAGCAAGTAGGAGATAATGACGTTTCATTAGCATAAATTTGACAGATTATTTTAATGAAGCGCAAAGTTAATCAGAAAAATATTAAGCTGCAGACTATCTGTTATAATAATGAAGGTCAGTAAGTTAATCTTATCTGCTTTTCAGGCTTGCGATTGATAATAGAAGGCCAAGCACAACGCCAAGAATTGCTGCAAAAAGGATACGCATATCGGAGGGCAGCAGAAAAGTAATGGTATGAGCAGGGTACCAAAAGAGAGGGATTGTTTTCTTGAAAACGAAATTCCATTGAACATCCCAATTCATCTCTCTCATAATTTTTCCTATTGGTATTGGGGTAAACAGGCCTTTAAGCGTACCTCCGGTATTTAGAATATGCGTATCTGTAATCTTGTGAACGGTCATAAAAACGGGAGCAAAAAAGCTGTTCATTGTAACGCTTACAGCTACTGCTGTTAAGAGCTGTAGTCCTGAAAATGTCTCAAAGAAATTTTGATTAAGTATTTCCGAAGGCGAGGCCTCTCCGTAGTTAATACCCATAGCAGCCAACATTTGCGGTGCGCCTTCGCCAAAAATCACAAATGACATTTTAATGGCCATACCTAAAAACCCCCAAACTATAGCTCGTGGCAAGATACCGAACCCTTTCTGATAATAATTGCCTGTCCTTATTCGCAAGCCAATTACTTCGCCTGTCGTTGACAGAATGGCAAATTTGATAAAACTGATCCAAAACGGATGATTGAGGTTGAAAGCGTGATAGAAGCTAATAAACGGCTTTACAACAAAAAATGGCAGCATGAAAACAACAACGCCGCACAGAAATAAGAGGTCTTTCTTTTTCACTTAATTAGATTTAAAAATTAATACAAACATATCGTAAATCTGGCATTTGGGAAAATAAATTTTCAATTAAATTCAAATTTAGGAAAAAGAGTTTATTTTTGTTTTAGTTATTTGCATTAACCATCATACGATATGGATGTTTTAAAATTGAAAAAAATGAGGTTTAAAAGATCTTTTTTGCTGCTTTTTACATTTGCTATTTTGCTTTTTTCGTGTAGCAAAATAATGGATGATTTGGATTTCAACAAATTTGCGCAAATTGATTGGAGTCCGGAGTATGCTATTCCTTTGGTTTATTCTGAATTTGCCATTAAGGATTTTTTTTCGGAGGAAAATCAGAAATTTATTAAAACGGATGATAATGGACTGATAAGTCTTGTTTACCAAAGTAAAAACCTATCATCAGATAGAGCTGAGGGCTATTTTTTCTTAGATGATCGCCATTTCGGACACACCTTTCCTTTGTTGATATTTCCATCGGTCAATCCCGATACAATTACTATGGAGTTTTCGTTCACATTTTATTCTTCAAGTGAAAGCAAGCGTATTGATAGTGTTTTTTTTAAGGCTGGCACCTTTTCCATATTCGGAAAAACAAATCTGAACAAAGAAAAAGCATCCATGAAGTTGACAAGCCCCGATATCATTAATGTTCAAACAAATGATCAGTTGAGTATAGATCTTGTTCTTGACAATCCCGGTGGCCAACAGGATTGGGTTAACTTTTCGGCTAACGAGAGTTTGAAGGATTATAAACTTTCGATAGATCCGCTTTTGTCTGGTGGAAAAAATAGAATTAGGGTTATTAGTCAGTTGGTCATACAACCTGATTCAAATCCTGATTTGTCGCCCTATGAAATTGAAATCAATGGCGATATGACCAACATGGAGTATTTGGATTTTTATGGCTATATTGGTTATTATGATTTTAATTTAGTTGATACGGTTGAGATATCGGTCTTCAACAATTCTCTTGGTGGGGCGGTAGGTTTTGGTCATGACGCTTTATTGTTTGTTGTGGAAACATATAACGAGGTAGGGGTGCCAATTACTATTGAAGCTCAAACTTTGCAGGTATATAGTCCTTTCACGGCTCCCTATTATAAGGATATTTACCTTTTTGGGCAGTCGCAACCAAATATGTTTGAGATATTATCCCCAACTCCGGCAGAGATTGGCAAATCTGTTTATACGAGGTTAGATTTTAGCAATACCAATTTTCCAGAAGTGTTCCTAAGTATGGCGCCACGGAAGCTTTACTACGATTTTAAAGCAAACATCAACTTATCTGGCGACACTACATTACAAAATGTCCTGCAGGATACCAGTAAACTTAGGTTTCAGACTACCTTAGAGCTTAAACTCTATTTCGAAATAGCAAAACTAAGTATCCAGGATACCGTAGATTTTGAAATGAGTACGGCAACCCTGAGTACGATTGATTATCTGATTTGCAGAGTTAATGCTTATAATGGATTTCCATTGAACGCCGGTTTGCAAATCTATTTTACTGATTCAAAGTATAATATCCTCGATTCGCTCATTTATGATAATGATATCAGGATTATTGAAGGGGGAAAAGTAGGACTGCCACCGAAACTAAAAGTGGAAAAACCATCCCATAAAACTACCGACATCGTTTTGTACGATTCAAGATTAGAAAGAATTATTAACGCTGAAAAACTGATTATTAAAGCGGAATTATCTACAACCAATGGCGATCTCGCAAAAATATATGATGATTATGCCTTTAAAATAAAAGTAGGGGCCAAAACAGGTATTAATTTATAGATGAAACTTGAAAAATAAGGACATGAAAAAAAATAGGATACTTAATGTTTTAATGTTTATTAATCTTGTATTGATTATTTGTCAACTGCAAGCTCAAAATGAGAGGTCGCTTTTCTTTCTGCCGGATATACCACAAAGAAAGTTAGTTAACCCTGCAGCATTTCCTGATCATAGGCTATATGTAGGTGTTCCTATATTGTCTTCCTTAAAAATGGGATTTGAGAATACCCTTTGCTATAACGACTTTTTTATTCGGAAAGGAGATTCAATATATTTTGAACAGGATTATTTTGTAAATAATTTAAAGCTAAATAATAATATCAATTTTGATCTCTCTTTGGAGTTTTTATCGGCAGGAATTAAAATTAAAGATAACTATTTCAACTTTCGCATTGCCGATAAAATGAATGTAAATACTGCAATTACCAAAGAAACCTTTCAGTTTTTCCTTTATGGCAACGGACATTCTGCATTCTTGGGTAAAGATATTGATCTTGGTGGTAATGGATTGAATTTTAGCTATGTAAGAGAATATTTACTCGGATTTTCAAAAATGATAAACCCACAATTGTCAATGGGGATGAATGTAAAATATTTAAACGGTATAGCCAATATTACTTCTAATAATTTTTCCTTTTTACTCTTTACCGACCCCGTTGATTATACAATAAAAATGAAGTCGAATGTAATGGTTAACACCTCTTTGCCCAATAAGTCAGATTTTTTCGATATATTTTTTAATTCCGAAAATAGAGGTTTTGCTTTCGATGTTGGCGCTGAGTATAAATATAATGAGAAGTTATCTGCAACGCTTAGCGCAGTGAATGTGGGATTTGTCAGATGGAAATCAAATTTAAAAAATTATGAGACTTTAGATACCACGGAGGAATTCGTTCATGAAGGATTCCCACTTGAGGATTATTTTGATTCCAAAACGCTTGCCAGCAGCGCCCTTAGCAAAGCGCTCGACTCAATTTTTTACGAGATCGGAATTCCCACAAACAAGAAAGAGTATCGTACCTCATTGCCTTCATGGGTGAATATCAATGTTAACTATCAACCGAAACCGAGCCATCATGTTGGATTGCTTTACCAAAGCAGATTTATTAAAAACCAAAACTGGAATACTTTTACACTTGCATATACTTACTCCTTAAAAGATAAGTTGCATTTAATGTTTTCAAATACCTTTTCCAAAAGTACGCTCTTTTCGCCGAGCGCCGCTATTGGCGCTAATCTGGGCGCTTTTCAAATCTATCTTATCAGTGAGAATTTCGTAGCACCGTTCACTTTTGGAAATGCTAAATTTTACTCATTACAACTGGCAATTAATCTGGTTTTTAAAGATGAAAAAATATTAGACCAACCGTAAACTCAATATCGCCTATCGGAATATGTTTTTGATATACTAATTCTGATATCCACTATATCTGCAATTGTTTAGCCAATCCTTAACAACTCACTTTCGGTTAGGTAATATAGGTCATCAGTGTAAGTTTAAAAGCCAAAGCGGGTGTGGAGTAGGTCGGAAAATTCACCCCATGAATTTACTTCACCAGCCGCCTAAGTTTGAAGTTTGGTGGAGAGATCGGTAGGATTCACGGGGTGAAATTGGAAAACAAATTACTCAAACACCACCTTTCCCTGGAATTTCTGTTTTCCGTTGGTAAGGATGGCATTGTAAATTCCTTTGGCTCTGGCCTCTAAGTTAAGGCTTATCTTTTCCTCCTGTGTGTTGATTTCCTGTTGCAGGATGAGTTTCCCGGAATTATCGTACACCAACAGTGTAAGATTTTCCTCGTGCCACAACTCCTCCGGTATTTTAATGTTGCAGATGCCGGTGGTGGGGTTGGCGTAGATGATCAGAGCATTGGAAATTTTGGAATTATGTTCGTTAATTCCTTCATTGATTGGTGCGTGCTGGGCAACGAAAACATCACCCCATACTGCGCCTTTTTCAAAAAGAACTGTATTACCAAAGTTTGCTGTCCCAAAAAAAGACCCGCATATATTTATTATATCGTTTGGGTAAGTTCTGAGGTAATAGATTGCTCCGCCATTTGTATTATCGCCACATAAAAAATTGCCTTCCTGATCGAATTTGATGATATATAAATCATTTTCGGATATTGAGTTTAATTGAAAGGAGTCAAAATTTATTGTACCACTGAAACCTCCGGAAAGATATAAAAATCCTTTACTATCTCTATTTACAGAAGAAGCATTTGCTGAATTTGTTACATCGGTTTGCGTGTATGTTCAGTAGCGGATTAGAAGTTTTTTCCTTTTCAGCAGTATAAAGTTTATTAGACGCATAGACCTTATATTTTACACTGTACCCTCTATTGCCACATACACGCTGTTACCAGCATTCCCTTTTTTAGTCATCAGTCAACTTGCTATATTTTATTTTAAAAAGATTACAACTTTCATTTTTGTATATCAAATCATAATTTTTCTGAATAACATCTTTAATAGCTTGATTACAGGAATCAAGTTCATAAGGAAAATCACCTAAAACAAAAACATAATTAATACTTTTTCGAGAATTTTGTTTATTGCTTTTCCATTGCCTACAAAGGAATTTACCTGATTCTATATTGCCAAGTAATGTATTGGGAATATAATTTTCATTCCATTTTAGTGGGAAATACCCTACATCTAATTCATAGTTTTCAAGAATAACAATGGGATTATCAATACCTAAGTAATTTGAGAAATGCGTTGACAACCAATGATCATAATAATTAATAGGAAGGACTATGCTATTTGGTTCGATATGTTCTGTCGCACTTTCACAATTTGTGACAACTTTATTTAGATCTTTAATCACAGAACTGTAATAAATATTTAATTTAAAATGAAAAAACATTAAAAAGATAACTGATAGCCAAACCAACCATTTTGGAAATTTTTGACTCGAAAGCCAAATAATTAGAAAAATGAAAAATAAAAGGCATAATCTAAAACTAACAAATCCAGAACTGTAATCTGAATCAGGTAAAACAAAATACAGAAATAATATAATGAAAGTTAAAATCATCCAAAAATCAGATTCAATAAGAATATTTTTAATTTTAGATAAAGTATTTTCTCCTTCTTTTCTTAGTTCAAATGATTTTTTTATCGAATTAATTCTTTCGTAAATTGAAATAATAACTAAAACAATTAGAATATAAAATATTTTTGTTGTATATGCTTCTTCAATAGTTGTATTATATGAAATAATAGGATGAATGTGTTTTATCCATTCAATTAATTCCTGTTTTTCGAGAAATATATGGTCATTTGCATAATGTATTGTTGAAAAATAGAAAAAAAGAAGCAATAAAGGAATAAAAGAGGCAATGAGCAATTTCCCACTTTTTATCAATGTTTGTTTAATAGATTTTTTAAAATTTATACTACCTGACAAGCTTTGATATAATAAATTAAACAAAATGTGTAACCCTATAAAAAACATTAAAAGTGAAAATATGAAAACATGAGAAAAAAATGTGAGAGTTAGTAATAAAGCTAATATTAAGATTTTTTTATTTAAAATTTGTTGATTATAATTTTTTATCCAATAATTTAGTGTGATTAGCATTAAAATAATAGCAATAGAGAAATTATAAAAACCAAGAGTAAACAAAAAAGAATATGAAAATGGAAAAATAAAATAACTTAATCCAATATTTTGCGAACTAATTGTTTTTATTAATTTTCGAAAAGCATATGGTAGTCCAATTAAATAGAATAACAACAATATTTTTTCTGCAATAAAAGCTGGAAAAAAGAAATTGAAAAAGGAAAGCAAAAAATGACCTATCCAATTAGGTACAAGAATTTCATTGAAAGAAAAATACAATTCAAAGAGATTGTTATTTTCAAAAATTAGTTCATTGATTATATTGGAATTATATAGATGTGCAGCACCATCCATTGTTGGAAAAAACTTATCTTGTAGCACAGGGATTAAATTCAATACGGTTACTAGCAAGAATATGTATTTTTCCGTTTTATTTAATTGTATGTTTTTTATCATAACAGTGTTTTTTTAGGGTTGCTTGTAACAGCATGTTTTAACCATACAAGAGTTCCCTCTTTATTGTATTTGGCAACATAGATGCCGCGCCCGGTATCTAAAAAAATTGTATCTATTCCGAATGTTGCATAGGAACCTGAAAAAGCGCCAGGGATGTAAATATTTTCCAAATCGTCAGAGTCTATTTCCTTTAACAATGATGTTCCTATAGGGCCACCGATAGCCTTAAGCCACTTTATATTCCCGTCTAAGTCAAAATTTGCAATCAATTGATCTGAATAATCAGGAATGGACATTGAAATGGTGTCCACAGTAAATTCAGATTTAATATTGTAACCGGTGAGATATAGAGACTCGTTAATTGTTTTTGATTCAAGGAAATACAATGGAAAGTGCAATCCAACATTGAGATTTGTAAATATCTTTTTCACCCATAAAACGTTTCCTTCAGGATCGTATTTGGCCAAATGACCGCTATTTGGAACATGGATGGTATCAAAATTTCCACCATAAGGGAACATTGCTAATACATAAGCATTTCCTTCATTATCAATAGACATTGTGCTAGGCTGATTCATGTTATCGCTACCTGCCTTTTTTACCCAAATAAAATTCCCTTCCAAATCAAATTTGGCAATGAAAACATCCTGATAGTTGTGGGGTGATGAGTATAATGAAACAGTTCCAAAATTACATGCACTAACAAAACTCCCAAAAAGGATAAGGCAATTTGAAAATGGATCATAGATAAGCGTTGAAATTCCATCGAATTGTTCAGAATGCATAAATGGCTCAAAATTGCTCCCAAATTGTTTTACCCATAATTCGTCGCCAGTACTGTTGTGTTTTACAATTAAGAAATCGGTAGTTCCATTCAGAGTAAATGAATTTGAATTGAAAGTTACAATAATACCCGCACTACCCCAGGATGACATGCCTACATAACAATTATTCGAATTATCAATAGCAATTGACGATACGAATTCCATCTCGTTATTTCCTTCCCTATTGGTTCAGTTCCACGATTGCGCACTCCCACTTATCCCAACACAAATCAATATAGCCAGTAAAACGACCTTCAACCGGGCTTGCCAAATGCAATAGGTGTGGATTGTATTTTTCATTTGTTATAAGTTTTAGGTTTCTGAAATATACTACTCAAACACCACCTTTCCCTGGAATTTCTGTTTTCCGTTGGTAAGGATGGCATTGTAAACTCCTTTAGCTCTGGCCTCTAAGTTAAGGCTTATCTTTTCCTCCTGTGTGTTGATTTCCTGTTGCAGGATGAGTTTCCCGGAATTATCGTACACCAACAGTGTAAGATTTTCCTCGTGCCACAACTCCTCCGGTATTTTAATGTTGCAGATGCCGGTGGTGGGGTTGGCGTAGATGATCAGAGCATTGGAAATTTTGGAATTATGTTCGTTAATTCCTTCATTGATTGGTGCGTGCTGGGCAACGAAAACATCACCCCATACTGCGCCTTTTTCAAAAAGAACTGTATTACCAAAGTTTGCTGTCCCAAAAAAAGACCCGCATATATTTATTATATCGTTTGGGTAAGTTCTGAGGTAATAGATTGCTCCGCCATTTGTATTATCGCCACATAAAAAATTGCCTTCCTGATCGAATTTGATGATATATAAATCATTTTCGGATATTGAGTTTAATTGAAAGGAGTCAAAATTTATTGTACCACTGAAACCTCCGGAAAGATATAAAAAACCTTTACTATCTCTATTTACAGAAGAAGCATTTGCTGAATTTGTTACATCAGCATGTTTTAACCATACAAGAGTTCCCTCTTTATTGTATTTGGCAACATAGATGCCGCGTCCGGTATCTGAAAAAATTGTATCTATTCCGAATGTTGCATAGGAACCTGAAAAAGCGCCAGGGATGTAAATATTTTCCAAATCGTCAGAATCTATTTCCTTTAACAATGATGTTCCTGTAGGGCCACCGATAGCCTTAAGCCACTTTATATTCCCGTCTAAATCAAAACTTGCAATCAATTGACCTGAATAATTAGGAATGGACATTGAAATGGTGTCCACAGTAAATTCAGATTTGATATTGTAACCGGTGAGATATAGAGACTCGTTAATAATATAGCTGTAAAGAAAAAATAATGGGGGAATTAAACCTATATTTTGAACCGGAATAATCTTTTTTACCCATAAACAATTTCCATCCGGGTCAAATTTAGCCAGATTTCCACCGAATTCGGCCGGTGTATTATCGAAAGTTCCGCTAAAGGGAAGGTAAGCGCATACGTACAGGTATCCATAGTTATCTATAGACATTGAAAAAGCGCGGTCCCATCTTTCATCCTCATTGGTACATCCAATTCTTTTGGCCCAGATGCAATTCCCATCCAAATTAAATTTTGCAATAAATATATCCATGTCATACGGAGAACTGGAACCAATAGTTATTTCGCCAAAATTGCACGTACCAACAAAGCCACCATAACCGTAAATTGAATTTGTTGTTTGGTCGTATTTTAATGCTATAATTCCATCTTTACCGGAATATCCTCCAAAATGGGGTTCGTATGGCCCGCCACATTGCTTTACCCATAACTCATTGCCATTAGAATTGTATTTAACGATAAAAAAATCAGTCTCCCCCCATAAGGTATAATAACCGGTTTTGAAATAACAAGTATCTGACCTAGAAGTAATCCCAACATATATATTATTATCGAGGTCAATAGCCATGTCTTTAGCATAATCAGGTCTGTTCCCTCCAGCGCTGTGAGCCCAGTTCCACGATTGTGAAAAACTTGATGTGCCAACAATAAGAATAATAAGCATTAGAATAATTCTTTTCATGATTTTAGTGTTTAATAATTTTTTTAATAAATGATTCATTTCGATTTTTAATAGTAACGAAATACATTCCTTTCGGATAGGAAGATAAATCAATAGTAGTTTCATTTGATTCCATTGGGCAGAAATATATGGTTGATTACAAAGCTTTAATTATTGATGAAGGCAGTGATCTGTCTTCGATAAGCCTTTTTCTCTTGTCCCGAAAAGTAATTTCAGGGATAAATGTTATCATTTTTATAAAATTTATATGTTCATTACATTTTTTTAAGGCGACAAAAGAATTTAAAAGATCTTTAAAAAACAAATTTTTTAAACACATTTTTTTAATATTTTTCCACACAAATTTTAGAAAAGAAAATAATAATTTATTCAAACCTTGCCTCCACCGATTTATGGTTGCAACTACCGGAAAATATGCCGCCGGCGCCAGCGAAAATTGAGCTATACAGCCCAACAGGCAAGCTGCTTTACAAAGCACAGCCTTTAAGTCGGTATCATAAAATAGAAACCACACACCTGCCGTCAGGATTGTACCTGATAAGGCTGTGGGATGGCGAAAGGTGTAGGACGGAGAAGGTGGTGGTGGAGTAATCAGGAAAATTTATGGCGTTAATTATTAGAATATGCCAGTGTGCGAAGCCTTTGGTGTTATTTACCTCCATTTTTTACTCCACCACCAATTTCCCGCTTTCCTCTACTCCTTATACTGTTGAAAATACGGTAAACGTAGGCGCCAGGCGGTACGCTTGAGATATCCGCCTGTTGGCGGTTGGAAGCGAGCCTCTGCTCAAAGAGGATGCGGCGGCAAGGTCAATCAGTTGCAGGGTAGCGGTTTTGTAAAGCAGGCTGGAATCCATGATTATGAAGTTAATGGCAGGGTTGGGGAAAAAAGATTGCATCCGATGTGCTAATGGACAAATTTTTATTATTAATTGCAAAGGTGAGGCCATCGCTATCCGTTTTGATAATCAATAGTTGATTTTATATGGTTCTATCATGGGTAATGAGCCATATCCTCCGTCAATTGCAATAGCTCCAACCGGACTAACCTTCATGGTGAAGGTTTCCTAATTGGCATCACCGCCAATAAAGCGATGTCAAACTAATTCAAGGTTACACATTACCTCTGTATCCGGTTTAATACAAAATGATCATATCTCGCCGAAAAAGCTAAAGATCATACGCACATAGAAGTAATAGTTGGTAGCGAATTCGTTGTATGGCTTTAGGTTGATATTTTTAAAATAAAGCTGTATTCCCGGGTCAATAGAGATAGTTTCACTGAAAATAAACTTAAATCCACCATTGAGGAACAGCCCGTAACCAAGCCCGCCTTGATAGACCTTATATGCTGTTACGTTTGAATTTGGCACCCAGTTTTGGTTAAGATACACATTTACAATTGAATACTCCCGATTTCCTATCATAATTTTATGGCTAAGCACCTCGGTACTGTTTAGTGAAAAACCTGTTTCGATAAAAAAGCTTGTTGCCCTGCCGGTCCGGTAATGCTTACTTATGCCCACATCAATACTTATTCGCTCCTCCTCGCCTCGTATAAATCCATGCCTGAGCGCCGGTTCGGAGAAGCCGGTAATAGAGTCAATAACAAGTTGAAAGATACCGCTTGTTTTCAGCTTTACATAGTTTGACTGAACGAAAATCCCGGTAGTGTTATTGAAATTGTATTTTGCGTAAAACCCAGGGGATATAGCAGCGTCGTACTTCAGATTTAATGGATAATAAACCCACCAAGCCGTATCGCCAGGTTTTAGGTTATACTCGCTTGCCCATTGATTGCCGGCGCCGGTCCATTCAGGCTTTTGGGTGTTAGGGAATTTAAGTATGTCGCGGCCATTAAGTTCTTGCTTAATTTCGTTATACCAATAATAATTTTTTAAAATGTAGGCTATATTGTTTTCGTTGTCGGGCAGGCCATTGTAAAAAGCAGCCGAATTTTTGTTAGCTAAATACATCCCGAGGTTAATGCCAAATTGCCAGCCGGTGAGGTCGTATTCACTCCAATTTTTTTCTTCTTCAGTAAAACGTGGTATGCGTTGCTGTGCATTGAGTGAATTAAACAGGAGTTGCAGAGCAAGAAAAAGGGTGAAAACCGGAAATGCAAAAGCTTGATAAAATTTTACTTTCACTGTATTGATATTAATTTGTTTGAAGGCAAAAATAATGAAACCTGTAAATGAAAATTCAAATTAATCCTTAAATGCAAAAAAGTTATAGTTTAGTGCTTTTAAATAAATATTGAAAGCAATTATGACTTTTGATGAATTACAACTTGAATTTAAAGAGCGTTATCAAACCGGCGAGGATAATTTAAAGGCTGTCTTTGCGCCAGGGCGTATTAATCTTATTGGCGAGCATACCGATTACAATGGCGGATATGTACTACCATGCGCTATATCAAACGGTACCTGGCTATTAGCTCAAAGTAATAGTGGTGGTGTTTTAAGGTTTTTATCGCTGAATTTTTCGGAAACTGCGGAAATTCCAATTGATAAAATTGGGGAAAAGAGTAAAGTGAGTTGGGTAAATTATCCCTTAGGGGTAATTAATCAATTGCTGGCAAGAGGGTTGAAACTTACCGGCCTGGATATGTTGTTTTACGGCAATATCCCCAACGGAGCCGGCCTCTCCTCGTCAGCTTCTATCGAGGTGGCCACAGCTACTCTTCTCAATCATTATTTTAATTTAGGAATTAATGATTTAGAAATTGTTAAGCTATCGCAAAAAGCTGAAGTAGAATTTGTTGGCGTCAATTGTGGGATTATGGATCAGTTTGCTGTTACCATAAACCGTAAAAATCACGCCCTTTTTCTTGATTGTCGCACCCTCGATTTTGAACTTGTACCCCTCGCTTTTGACGGTTATAAAATCGTCATTTGTAATACAGGAATAAAACGGCAGTTAGCTCAATCCAAATATAACGAAAGAGTTGCCGAATGTGCCAAGGCAATTGATTTTATAAAACAAGTTCATCCTGTTGATTATTTAGGACAACTAACCCTCAGTCAGTATAATAGCCTCAAACATTTAATTACTGACTCAGCCATTCGCCGTAGAGTTACACATGTTGTAACTGAAAACCAACGTGTACTCGATGCGGTTAATGCTTTAAAAAATGGCAACATAAAGCTTTTTGGCAGTCTGATGAATGCTTCACACCATTCGTTGCGCTACGATTATGAAGTTACCGGCAAAGAGCTTGATGTAATGGTGGAAGAAGCTCTGAAAGTTGATGGCGTGTTGGGCGCCAGAATGACCGGCGCCGGTTTTGGAGGCTGCGCAATTACTATTTTGAACGAAACGGCCGTTGACAGTTTTATTGATCAGGTTGGCGAAAGGTATAAAAATAAAACCGGATTCATACCCGAATTCTATATTTCGGAAACTAATGATGGCGCAAAAATGATATTTCTGTAACCTGACTATATGGGCTTAAAATAAGCCGTGATAATTCTCTTTGCTATTAAAACAGTCATTTTAAAAGCAGGAGTTTAATGTTTTTTAATTATAAAAAAGATGTTATGGAACATTAGCTTCCATTTATTATTTAATCAGGGGTAAGCGAAATCAATTCATTTTAATGTCCTTTACGGGTAGTGAGTGATGATAAAAATTGCGGGACAATTTAAAGTTACACCATATGTCGTTATTTCCCAGAGTGGCGCAGAGATAATAGTTTATTTTTCAGTTCCAAACCAATATATTGTTGAAGAGCGAAAATGCTCATCCGGCCTAAGGATTGTCGAAGGGAAACCTGGCTGATTTGGCGAGTCGGGGAAATGTTGTGTTTCAAGGCAAAAACCGAAATGTTTATGGTAGGCTACCCCTCCTTTACCTATATAGCTGCCGTCAAGAAAATTTCCTGAATAGAACTGCATCCCTGGCTGATCAGTAAAGACTCTCATTATCCTGCCGCTTTTAGGTTCATTTACCTGTGCCACCATTTTTAATAGATTATCGGAATTATCGAAAACAAAAGTATGGTCGAAGCCTCCTTCAACTTTGTCAATATCTTTTCCTATCGGTTTGGCAATTTGGAAATCCATTGGCGTTCCTTCCACAGCGGCCAGCTCTCCGGTTGGGATCAGGTTTGCATTAACCGGAACAAATCTTTTGGAATTAATCTGCAACCAATGATCGTAAATGGTTCCGCTATTTTGACCTGCGAGGTTGAAATATGAGTGGTGTGTGAGATTGATAGGGGTTGGCTTATCGGTAAATGCGTCGTAATAAATCTTTAGCTCGTTATTGTTTGTTAGAGTATAGGTAACGCTAATATTTAAATTTCCGGGGTAACCCTCCTCGCCATTTTGGCTTAGATAAGTAAGGATTAATCCAGCGCTGTCGGGGTAAATGAAATCTTTAACATCCCACACAACTTTATCTAACCCTTTGATGCCGCCGTGAATATGATTAAGACCATCGTTAGTAGCTAATTGATATTCATTGCCGTTTAACATAAATTTGCCCATAGCAATACGGTTGGCATATCTTCCGATAATTCCGCCAAAATGAGGATTGTTGTTTTCGATGTAAGAGGACAAACTGTCGTAACCAAGCGCTATGTCAGCCAGATTCCCTTTTTTGTCGGGAACCAGCAAATGGGTTACAATACCACCATAGTTGATAATAGAAACCGACATGCCATGCTCGTTGTTAAAAGTGTATTGGTAAATCTGTTTACCTTCAGTTTCTCCGTA
>Ga0208459_1002165_pt1 | contig 17006 bp, 25 predicted proteins | sample AD_UKC087_MetaG_FD_184433 | JGI IMG/M metagenome (GOLD analysis project Ga0208459, IMG submission 184433) | Active sludge microbial communities of municipal wastewater-treating anaerobic digesters from USA - AD_UKC087_MetaG (SPAdes) (version 2) | ecosystem: Engineered > Bioreactor > Anaerobic >... | reverse complement strand
ATGGTATGGAATTTCTTATGAGCAATGATCCTGTGGTTGTAGCTGCCACATATAATAAGACCGCTCAGTACATGGGCGATATAGTATATGATGTTGTCAAGAAAGTTTGCCAGTCGAAACATCTCGGGTTCAAAATGATTTGGATTAATGGTCATTTTCAGTTCAGTTTGTATGCTGGTAAAGACAGATCATATAATCAGACGATGAACTCGTATGTTGTATTCTCACCAAATCACGATAATCTGCTATCAAGCAAGTATCTTGAGTCAATCAAGAACTATAAGAATTTGCTTAGAATTGGTGGAGAAGGTGAAGGAGCTACAAGAACATTCATTAAGTACTTTTTTGAGTTTGATGATGAAACAGCAACGGAACCGAGCGGTCTTGATAGAAGGGAAATATTCCTTAATTGCTCTGATGTGTCATCTATAACAAGTGGAAATACTGTAATGGATGTAGACCAGTACACAAATGCTCTTGTAAGTAAAGGTGTAGAGAAAATGGTCGATTTAGTTCCTGAGACTGCGTTTGAAGGTGAAATCGATACCACAATCATGTTTAAGTATCACGATGACTTTGAAGTCGGTGATATTTGTGAAATAAGAAATGAATATGGTAACGAAGATCAGGTTAGAGTTACAGAAGTAGTTCAGACTTGGGATGACACTGGGTATTCTTGTGTTCCAACTCTTGAATCACTTTCTAGTGAGCAAGAAGACAACGAAAGTAGTACTACTGAAACTAACACGATCGTTGAACTTGTTGAGACCACCTCTACAAGTCTTAATACAGCAGGACTTAAAGTACAGTGGAAAGATATTTATGGTAGTTCTGAGAATGCTACTATAACATATTTAAGTCATAGTGATGTTAAGATGACCACTCAACTCATGAGCATTAAATACTATGAGAGTACTAATGAGTGGAAGATTACAATTCTTAAAGATAATACTTCTGTAACCAATAAAGTAACTGGTATTACAGAAGTTCTTGATCGAATGAGAACCATTGTATGGAATTATTCCGATTTAGTTAACTATGAAGTAACACACTCAAGTTAAAGGAGACAAAGGATGAGTACTGTAAAGAGGAAGTACGAGTATTATGATCTGGGCGTCCTTCCTGAAGAAGGAGAATATGGAATCACCTATCTAACATTGTATTCATCAACATCTGGAAATATTTATGACGGATGGATTTATGACCCTGACAATAAAATACCTGTGTCGGTAACTGAGAGGACCTTTGGATATCGAAATCCGAGGTTCCCTCAGTACTGTTGGGATGATGAAGTTATTGTTGACTTATCAAATCCTCAGTCAAGAGAAGAATCTGACTTTACACAGGGAAGAATTGTATCATTTAACACTAATGTTAGTCCTTATCCTATAGTTCTTCAGGATATAGACGTTACGGAAATGACTGAGTCTGAAAGAGAGCGACGTGCTACAACTGTACTCTTTACAGCAATACCGCTTGTTAGCGATGCTTATATTCAGGCTCAGGTTGAAGTTCAGTGCAAATGCAATCTTTCTCCAGATAATACATCTGGCGAAATGAGAATTGAAGCATTTTATATTTTAAATGATGAATCAGATAGAACTATGAGGCCTAATCCAGTTCATACTTTTACAGTTTCATCTGCTAATGAGAGACATACTTTGCCTTGGTTATATTTTAATCCTGCACTTAAGCATGAGGATAATAATTACATAGGTGTAAAACTTATTTGTACAGGTGGAACTGCTGAAATCGGTATTTCTGATGCAAGAGAATACGGTGATGCTATAATTACACTTACTTCTGCTGGGTTGACTGGGGATAGTATTTTTGCTGGAAAACCAATATCTCTTGATATTTTTGGTCTTGAAGAAGTCGTACCTGGATATAAACTTAATATAGAAGATTATACTGTATTTTGTGAATACGATACTGGTGAAGTTTATGAGGTTACGAAACTATGTGATTTCGATCCTGAAATGGGAACTGAAATAGTTGAGTCTGTAACTATTTTAACAGCTTTATATAGCGGACTTTCAGCGAGTATGGCTATAATGCTAGGCATGATTGATCATATAGAACTCAGTGGTAATGAATCGATTCATGGGTCATATACCCTGGATATTGACGATTATACGGTAATGGCATATTTCGATAATGGAGATATTTGGGATGTAACAGAATTATGTTCGTATAGTCCAGCAATGGGAACAACAGTAACCGAAAACACAACTCTTACTGCTACTTTACAGCCATCGTGGATGCCTGAATCAACATTTACGGATTCACTTGAGCTTACTAAAATTGGGGTAAGAAGACAGACTTCTACAGGAAACGATCTTATATATACATTATATAATGATGATGTGCTAGTTATAAGTGGCGGTGTTTCTGACAGTTGGGTTGCTGATATATCAAATTATGAGTCAGATGCATTTTTATTATCAAAAAGATCAGTTGGATATCCTATTTACCCATCACAGTTAAGTCCATTTGGAACTATTTTAACGGAGTTATTGGCAAGCCAATCTTATTTTTCAGTATCAGGAAAGACATTGAGAAATGTTAGTAAAACATTCTCGATGGATGATATCAATCAGTATAATAATAGCAGCAGTGTTAAAACAAACGAGTCTATGTATTTCTGTATTGTAAACCTTGCTCCGTTCGGCATGTATGTGGCTGAAAATACAGTTTCTATAGAATGGCGCGCTACAGGAAAACCACTCGGTATATGCACAAATGGCGGTGGATCGCTGGTTAATTATCATCTTAATGAAAATGTAAAATTCGTTAATTTTGATAAGATGGATATATCTAAGGTTATAACTTTAGCAAATGCATTTGTTGGAGCAAGTGATGCAGATTTATCGTGGCTTATCAATAAGGAATTTCCAGAATTGCTTGATATTACTGGCGCATTTATTGGATGCGGAAATAGTATTAGCTCTTTAGAAAAGCCGATGAATGCTCATAAACTTGTAACAATTTCTGGTGCATTTGCTTATTGTACTTTCGAGGATGGTATTCCTAAATTTGTTTCAGACATGGATGTTTCTACAGTAAAGAGATCTGATGCATTATTTATGAATTCAGCATTTGAGAATGTAGATCCTTTATATAATTGGCTAATGCCTGAACTTTTATGCTCTAATAGCATGTTTAGGGGAAATTCATTACTAAAAAATGTATCTGCATTAAAAAATCTTAGAATGAATAAGAACACCGATTTTGGATGTATGTTTATGAACGATTCCAATCTTGAGAATATTGGAAGTATTCTTTCATCATGGGGGAATAATGCCGAGACAGGAACTAATACCGGATTAGGTGGAAGCAATGGCGTTTGCGGAATGTTTACAGGTTGTTCAAACCTTTCAAATGTTCATGGTATAGCGCTATTTCTTAGTAAATTAAAGCACTCTGGTTCTTCCGTTGCATACATGTTCGCTAGAAGTGGTGTTAAGAGCCTATTGTCTTTTGCTGGAGCCATAACCAATAGAATCTCAATAATGACATGTTTTCTCTGGGATAGTAGAAAATTAGACGATTTAACTGGTGCTGAAACATGGGATATGTCTAATGTGACAATAGCCTACTTCATGCTTTACGTGGATGGTCCCGGAGTAAAGTATCCTCCATCAAAACTAAGCCATATTGCTGGATGGAGACTCAATTCTATGTCAAACCCTTCCTATATGATAGGAGTGAGGTACACGAAAACCTCTAAAACGACATTAGATGAGTGTAATCAGCTGGTTCAAGCATCTCTCGATATATTATCAAGTTGGAATTCACGTTTACCTGGATCTGATTACATTTCTAAGCGCTATTTTAATCAGCCGGATCAGGGTTATGAAATATCTTACAGACATTATAACGGATCATCATATACCGATATATCACTATAAAGGAGAAAATTCAAAATGGAAGATAGTATACTTCTCTCTGTCAAGAAACAGCTCGGAATTGCTGATGAAGATGACGGATTTGATACAGATATCATCATAGCAATTAATACTGTTTTTGGCATACTTACACAACTGGGCGCCGGCCCCAAAGAGGGGTATTCTATCGGCGATTCTTCTGAAGAATGGTCTGACTATCTCCAGGATAATGTACTCTTGGAGATGGTCAAGACATATATGTATCTTAAAGTAAAAATGATATTTGATCCTCCATCTGGATCGTCAAGATCTTCTTATGAGGAACTTATTCTTGAACTTGAGTCTCGTATTAACTACGCAGTAGATCCCGGTTGGGAAAATATGGAAGAGTAGGAGGTGGATATTTATGTCCCAGATAACCTACACTGGAACATTCAAGGTTATTCGGCAGATTGTCGATTGGATAAATAATTTTGTTCCTACACCGTCAGAAGATCCAAGATTTGAAGTCCATCAATACACGGATATTAATGGAAACACAGTAAACACACTATATCAGATTATGGAGGATAGCGAATGAGTACTTTACCCGATGCCCCTATGATGCTTGACTCCACTGGTCAGGCTATGGTTGGTAAGCTTGAATCTATTCGTCTTGCTATATTATCTGGAGGTGGTGGAGGCGGTGGTGGAACAACTTTTACAGCTCCTCCTTACGATGCTTCAGTAGCCAGACATGGCACAAATTATGCATACATGTATGGCGATTATTGCACTTATGAAGATGTAATATATCGATGCATCGTATCGCAAATACGTATAACGGATCCTCCTGAGGCATTTGATTCAACCAAGTGGATTGCTGTTGAAAGCCTCGCTATAGAATTAAGCGAGAAACCTGGAAGAATTACCGACTCTAAGAAACAATCAGAAGCATTTGGCGATATAGCAACTAATGTGTCAACAGGTTATCAGTCTCATGCGGAAGGTCAGTATACTCAGGCAACAAATTATCAGTCTCATGCGGAAGGTCAGTATACTCAGGCAACAAATTATCAGTCTCATGCGGAAGGATATAGTACCATAGCTTCTGGTTCTCAAGCGCATGCTGAAGGAAGTAATTGTCAAGCTACGGGATCAAGTTCCCATGCTGAAGGAAGTAGTACTGAAGCTACAGATTCTCAAGCGCACGCCGAAGGTAATAATACGCATGCGACTGGATCCTATTCGCACGCCGAAGGTAGTAGCACATACGCCATTGGATATACTTCTCACGCTGAGGGCGGCAGTTGTAGAGCAGAAGGATCTTATTCCCATGCTGAAGGTAACAATACTAAAGCACTTTCATATGCATCCCATGCCGAGGGTAGCAGAACAATTGTTCAAACAGATTCCGATACAGCGCATGCCGAAGGGTATTATACCCAGGCAAAAGGTCAATCTGCACATGCAGAAGGATATAATTCAAAAGCTTTGGCTACATATTCTCATGCTGAGGGCTATTATTGTGAAGCCCAAGCATCAGCAACCCATGCTCAGGGATACTATTCAAAAGCTAAAGCATCATATTCATCTGCTAACGGCTATTATGTAGAGACTGAATCGATGTACGAGTATTCTGTCGGAAAGTATAACAAAACAATTTCTGACGGAAGTTTATTAAACTGGTATTCGACAGATTATGTGAGTTATGCAGTAGGTGATCGAGTAAAATTATCTAGTGATACCACAAAATCGATATATCAGTGCAATACTGCTATAGCAGCTCCAGCTGGTGAGTTCGATTCTTCAAAATGGACTGTCGTTGGAACTTATGATAACGAAAATCCTATACTCTTTTCCGTAGGCAATGGCTCATACAGCCAAAGAAGTAATGCTCTTGAAATTCGTAGAGATGGAACATTCTATCTTAATGGAATAGCGTTGCCAAAACCGCCATCAGCTGACAGAACATACATACTTCAATGCACAGTTGCTGACGGCGTCGCAACATATGCGTGGGTGTAAAACTTTAATAAGGAGGAACCATATGTCTGGAAGAATCGAAATAATCAACTCGCGTAAAGAATTGACTAATAAATGGTCTAAGAACGAGCGATTTTCTCTCAAAGAGTCAGGTGTTGATATTGGAAAGGACTCTCAGGGAGGAGGAACTAAAGATTACAGTGTTCTGGAAAACAAACCTAGGATTAACGGTCATCAGCTGATTGGAGATACAGATTCGGAAGTCGATTTAGGTATCCCTGAAGCTGAACCGTTGACCAATAACCAATTCAATTCGCTTTTAGCGATACTTAATTAAAGGAAGAAAACAGTCATGTCAAATTTTGTTGAGTATTCCCAGGCCAATAGTATTATTACTAAGATCGCTCAGAAATTCAATGCACTTGGTGGAGCTTACATTTTCCGTGGAAGTTCTGCATTTGCATCGATTCCTGCAACTCCTACCGCAGCAGAAGTAGGTTATATATGGAAAATCACTGATGCATTCACAACTGACGCTCGTTTCGCCGAAGGTGCCGGAAAGGATTATCCCGTTGGTACTAATGTAGTTGTTGTTGATTTAGGCGATGAAACATTACATGATTATAAATTTGATGTACTTCCAGGTTTCGTAGACTTAAGCGGTTATCAGTATAAGTTCCAGATGGATATAATGCCTACTGCTTCTTCAGAACTTGAAGGAAAAATTTATCAGTTTATTGGAGCAACAACTGCAGGTTATACAAATGGTTTCTTCTATGAGTGCGTTGAAGACCCCGATAATGCTGGTGAATATATCTGGGTTCAGAAGAATATACAAGAGGCTGGAAGTAATGGAGAATTACAGAGTTCATTAACAGCTACTAAATCTGTTGGTGGTATTGATGCGGGAGATACTTATGTTGCGGGTACCACATATGAAACTCTTTGGAGAGACCTTCTTGCTCCTACACTTTATCCTTCATTAACAGGACCTTCTGCAAGTTCTGCAGTTGCTGGTTCTAGATTACTTGAAGCTGGAGATGAGGTTACTGATACATTAACTGTAACATTTGACCGTGGTTCTATTAGTCCTGCATATGGTACTTCTGGATATAGAGCAGGTGCCGCAACAGATTATTCACTTAACGGTGGAACTGCTCAGGCTAATAATGAATTTACAATTTCTGTAGATGCAGAACATACAAGTTTTGTTGCTACTGTTGCATATGCAGCTGGTGAACAGCCTAAGGATAGCTCTGGTGCAGATTATGATTCACCACTTCCTGCTGGTTCTGTTCTCGCACCCGCAGTTACATATGAATTTGTTGATGCACTTTGGGCGAATATCGCAAGTATTACTGAAATTGCTAAACAGACTCTTGTTAGTAAAACTGCAAAGGTTAAGGAATTTACATTCCCTGCCGCAACAGTTACTAATCCTGAAGTATTTGACGTACCTGCAAGTTGGACAGTAACCGCAGTTGAAGTATTTAATACTCTTTCTAACACTTGGGAAACATGTGCCAGTGAGTTCACTATTACTGATGTAACTCATGATAATGCGGCTGGCACATCAGTAGACTATAAGAGATATACATGTAATCTTGGATATGCAATGGCAACAAGACAGATTAGAATTAAATGGTCTTAATGAGATAAAGGAGGACTAATTAAAATGGCAAGGCAACAAGGGACATATAAGTTAGCTTCAAATATTGAACCCCGTGCAGCCGCCCCTCTAGACGCCAGAGAAAAGGTTGCTTTAAAAAATGATTTAACAGCAACAGGAACATTTCCATACCCTTACGAGGGTATGGAAGTGTATGTTGTTGAAGAAAAGAAAAAATATGTATTAACTGGCGATGATCCCACAGTCGCAAATAACTGGCAAGAAGGTAGAACATTATATGCTGATGCACCGATTGGTACTATTAGTCCTTTCGGTGGTTCAGTTGTCCCAAGTGGATATTTGTTATGCAATGGTAATGAAGTGCTTAAAACCGCCTATGCAGAGTTGTATGCAGTAATCGGCGATGCTTTTGGAACGGCAAGCGATAATACAAAATTCAAGTTGCCCGATTTAAGAGAAGCTACAACAAAGGGAGTAGGTTTAAGTGGAAAGAGTAGTGCTCACTTAGATGCAGATGGTCTTGCTGTCGGTGAGTTCTTGGACGATAGAGTGCAGACGCATACTCACGATATTGTGTGCGAATTTGGAGCAGCTGGTCTCCCTGACTATAGACCTGGAGACACCTATTCTCAGGTTGCAGGAGTGAATGCTGGCTCACGCGTTCCTATACAGGCAATAAACATTAACTCAGGTCGTCATGGTGCAACAACCGAAGTCAAAGCCGTAGGTGTCAACTACATCATCAAAGCCAAGCAGGTCGCTGTTCCGTTTGATATGGCTGAGTATGTTAGAAATCAGAACGTTAGGCTGTTTAGACTTGATGGATATTATCTGCCTAACGCAGTGACTGTTGGACAGTTTGCTTACGCAGCAATAAATACCGGAAAGACCCTTAGCCAGCTTACTAACGGATATCTCGGAGATACAGCTGTAGATAAGAGTAGATGTGTGATTAATCTTTTATATTCTGATGGAGGAATGGCTTTACTCAATACATATATTTATGACGGTAAATTATGGATTGAGGTATATAATCATTGGTCTATTACCAGACAAATAAGTCGCATATGGCTTGAGATTATTGCATTCCCTGCAGAATTAACAACGAACGTATAAGCGTTTGTAAAGCCGGCGTCGATATCGGAGAAGATCCCGAAAAAGATCACGAAGCAGGTGGCGGTAGCACTAAAACTGTAGGAAAAGTTACGATTAAACCAATGTCGTTGAAACGTACGACATTCGCGATAACTGGACAGGGGGAAGAAACTAATGAATAGAGAATTTCAGATTTATAGATGGAGTGATACCGCCACTGAAGAAGAAGCCGTAAGTGGATTAGCAGAAGCTCTCGGTATGAATTATGATCATGATCTTCATGTAATGTACATGGGCGACGATAAGGATAATGGTTTTTGTGTTGCCGGTATTAATGGTGATGTCACCAATAATATGGTGGTCAAAGGCTGGTGTAATGGTGCTGTCACCAATAATAATGGTTGGGCGACTATAAGTTCTGGTGATAATCAGCGTTCTATTGCGTACATTATCAATGACGATGAGACTGCTGGAGCATTTGGACCTTCAATTTCTGAGATGCGCTGTACATTTTCTAAGGCAACTCATACTGAGAAAGATGAAATGATTGGTAAGCTTGAGAAAATGATGAGAAAGGCCGGCTCTGAAGAAGAGCGCATGGATATTTCCGAATGTATTGAGAAACTCGAGCGAATGTGATTCTTTCTTATTCTGAACTCATAACCCTTCCTACCTTCGAAGAACGTTACAGATATCTGAGGCGTGCAAGCATTGTCGGTGAAGAGACTTTTGGAAGTCATAGATACCTAAATCAGGCGTATTATACGTCAGCCGAATGGCGCTCAGCGCGTAACCACGTTATTATCCGCGATAATGGATGCGATTTAGGTATGGAAGGGTTTGAGATTAATGACCGGATCTATGTCCATCATATTAACCCAATTACTGCGGAAGATATTTTGGACAGAAGTCCGGCATTATTTGATCCAGAGAATCTCATTTGTGTGAGTTTTAATACTCACCAAGCAATACATTACGGCGATGAATCCATGTTACCAATCAATTATTTTTCTCAGAGAAGGCCAGGTGATACAAAGTTGTGGTAAGGAGGTAGTGTATGTTATCAAATACCGCAACACCGAGATATTATGGAATGTTTCGGGAAGCTGTATTAAAAGGGGAGATACCGGTTAACCAAGAAGTTAGCCTGGAAATGAATAGGATTGACGACCTCATACGTAATCCTGATTATTATTACGATGATCAAGCAGTTGAAGGATGGATAGCTTATTGCGAAAACGAACTTACTTTAACTGACGGATCAGACTTCCATATGCTTGATAGCTTTAAGGTTTGGGGAGAACAAGTATTTGGATGGTATGAATTTGTTCAAAAATCCGTATTTGAGCCTTATCCAAATGGCGGCGGACACTATGTAATTAAAGAGATTAAAAAGAGACTTATAAACAAGCAGTATCTCATTGTCGGTCGAGGTGCTGCTAAGTCACTATATGATACGAGCATTCATGCTTACTTCTTAAATGTAGATTGTTCAACTACTCATCAAATTACTACTGCTCCTACTTTGCAGTTGGGAGAAGAAGTACTTACACCTTTAAAGACTGCTATAACACGTTCCAGAGGACCTTTATTCTCATTCTTGACTGAAGGTTCTATTCAAAATACAACTGGAAATAAGGCGAATAGACCTAAATTGGCTGCTACGAAGAAGGGAATTGAGAACTTCTTAACTAATTCTATTCTTGATATTCGTCCTATGTCGATTGACAAGTTGCAGTCAATGAGATGTAAAGTTGCTACAGTTGATGAGTGGTTATCATCTGATGTAGGAGAAGACGTAATGTCGGCTCTTGAGCAGACCTGTTCTAAGGTTGATGACTGGCTTATTATTGCAACATCTTCAGAAGGTACTGTACGAAATGGCCCTGGTGACGATATTAAGCTTGAGCTTAGTAAAATTCTTAGAGGGGAATACTACAATCCTCACGTATCAATTTGGTGGTATAAACTCGACGACATTGAAGAGATTAATCACCCTGAATTATGGCGTAAGGCAAATCCTAATATTGGATATACTGTTGACTATGCTACATATCAGACCGAAGTTGAAAGGGCAGAGAATGTTCCGTCAGCTCGAAATGATATTATAGCTAAGAGATTTGGTATACCTATGGAGGGATTCACGTATTTCTTCACATATGAAGAAACCACTCCTCATAGGATTTACAATGTAAAAGGCATGCCTTGTGCTATGGGTGCAGATATGTCACAAGGTGACGACTTCTGTTCATTCTCATTCCTATTCCCTTTATCAGGAGGAGCGTTTGGAATTAAAACACGAAATTATATTTCAAGCCGTACTCTTGATAAGTTACCGCAAGCTATGCGAAATAAGTATCAGGAATTTATAAACGAGGGATCACTAATAGTCCTGGATGGTGTTATCCTTGATCTGATGATTGTTTACGACGAACTCGACGCATTCATAGCCCGCATGGAATACGATGTAAGATGTTTTGGATATGACCCTTACAATGCTAAAGAGTTCGTAGAACGATGGTCTAGCGAGAATGGACCTTTTGGAATTGAGAAAGTTATACAGGGATCTCGTACTGAGTCAGTTCCATTAGGTGAAATCAAGAAACTCGCTGAGGATAGACTATGGATATTTGATGAAGGAATTATGCAGTTTGCCATGGGTAATTGTATAGTTATGGAAGACACAAATGGTAACAGAAAGCTCCTTAAGAAACGATATGAGGCTAAAATAGACCCTGTTGCATCATCGATGGATGCTTTTATTGCTTACAAAAATAATCAAGATGCATTCGAATAAGGAGGACTGTGATGCCTAACAATGAGTATTTGTCTATTGCCGTACATGACGAGTTTGTAAAAAGAGTCGAAGATCATATGGATGACTTCGAAAAAAGAACTGATGCTGAGCATAAACGACAGAATAAGCGTATTGAGATTATCGAAGGTCATGTTGAAGAGATAACTAAACTCGCGACATCTGTAGAACGATTAGCTGTCAGTGTTGATCATATGGTCCAGGAACTTAAGGATCAGGGTGAGCGTCTTAAAGCTCTTGAAGATCGTGATGGTGATAAATGGCGTACCGTTGGAATGTATATCGGAACATCAATTATAGGTCTTATAATTGGATATTTAGCAAGTAAATTTGGTTTAAAATAAAGGAGGTTTTGTTATGGAATTTTCATTGTTCGGAATCATTGCTATGCCTGTAATTGCAGTTATCAGCTACGGAGTTGGTGTTGTTGTTAAGTCTATTCCCAAGATTAATGACGATCTTATTCCTGCAATTTGCATTGTATGTGGTGCTATTCTCGGACCTGTTGGATATTTCGTAATCCCGAAGTTCCCTGCGACAGATGTTATGTCGGCTATTGCTGTAGGAATCGTTTCAGGTCTTGCTGCGACTGGTGCAAATCAGATTGTTAAGAAGATCAAAAAGGCAAAGGAGACTACCGATGAAGAATAAAGATCTTGTTAAGAAAGTAAAAGATATTTGTGATGTTAAGACCTTGTATGTTCAGGGAGCATCCGGAGAATTTCTTACCAAAGCAAATAAGCTTCGTCTTTCCAGCTCAACATCATTTAATTCCACCAGATCAACAAAGATATTTGCTGCTGGGGAAGATGTAATGGCATTTGATGAACTCGGCCTGATCTCTTATTTGACCAATAAGAACTTCAAGAACTACGGACAGCTCTTGGAGTGCTGCATTGATATTTCAAAAGACTTCTCAGACATTGCTGATGGTGAGATTGTCTTTATGAAAGATCGTGCTGGTGTGTATGTAGGCGACGGCCAGGTAATTACAGCATCTCTTGATGGCGTAGGAACTACAACTGTAAAGGGCTGGATCAGTCATGGTAAGCTTAAGAATGTTGACTTTACTGCTGATCCGGAACCTGTAGTAGAGGTTGTTGAAGAAACACCTGAAGTTGAAGCTGAACCTGTTGAGGAGATCAAAGAGCATGTTGAAAAAAAGGAAAGCAACATGGTCGTACGCGGTAACAAGTTTAGGAACAGGCATTGAGTGTTCCAATTGTCATTATAAGATCGGAGCGAGAACTGTGGTAATGGGTGATGTTAATCTCAACACTTGTAAGTTTTGCAGTGCCGAGATGCAGCCCATTTCACAGATGCTCCTGAATCGTATGAAAGACGAGTTTGATGCGTATAGACCTTAAGGAGGATATTTATGTCGTATCATGTAGATCCTAATAGGAAACCGGATAGCCCTCTTGCTCTTAAAGCAATGTGGACTGATAACTGTACGTTTCCAAGGAATACTAAAAAGAAACCATCAGAATGGACAATCATTCCTCATTGCACAGCTGGTAACTCACCGGCAGAAGCAACTGCGAGAGTGTTCCAGAATCCCGCAAGACAGGCATCTTCGCATTATATAATTGATTCTGTCGGTACAATTATACAGTGTGTACCTGAATGCTGTAGAGCTTGGACTACTGGCGGAGACCTTAACGTTAATGGTCTTACCGGCGCTATGATGGATCATGAGTCTATCACAATTGAGGTTGCTAACTGCACTCTCGGCGGTGATTGGCCTATGTCAGTAGCTGCTATTAATTCACTTGTACTGTTAATGACTGATATTTGTCAGAGAAACGGTATTCCTGTACTTAAATGGTCTGCAAATAAGTTCTTGGCAGGTACTCCTGAACAGAATGTAGCAGTTCATAGATGGTTTGCTCGCAAAGCATGTCCCGGCAATTTCTTATATGATAATATGGGAGCTGTCGTAGATACAGTTGATATGATGCTTGCTTCTGGGTCTTCTCCCGCGCCTGTTGTATCAGATGACGGATATTTCATAAACGGACTTGACTTTTCACCTGTATTTGATCCTAAGGTATATGCAGAGTCAAGACCTGACGTTGCAAGTGATCCATATTACGGTGCTTCTGATGAGATGCTTTGGAAACACTTTTGCGATTGTGGTATGAAGGAATTCTTTGAAGAGCCCGGTCTTGCAAATTCAAAGACATCTTCAGAGTTCTGTGTACAGGTGTATAAGAATAGATATTCTGATCTCAGAGACGCATTTGGAGATAATTTCTTCGAATATTACAATCATTATATTGTATGTGGTAAGAATGAGGGCCGAACAGCTATTTAATCGGTAGAAATCTATGACGGTAAAAGACCTAATAGACTTACAATATGATATACCTTTTGTTATTAATGGAATAGAGTATAAAGATCCAAAGAATGATATTCCTTGGACGACTTTTCTCGATATGGTTGAAAACCTAGATGCCAGAGAAGATACTGACGGCATCTATAAAGTATTTATTACTATTGCTCACTGACAATTATTTGTTTTCTCCCTTCCACACTTTTCTATGCGTGCGGGTCCACTACCTCCGGGCTCGTGCGTATGGAGGAGTGAATAAATCTTGCCCTTTTCTTTTTCGCAAAATTATATTGTCCTATTATGAGAAGGAGGTGATACTATGACAATAGTAGAAATTATAGTAGTTGGTTTATATTTAGTAGGAGCTGGTTTAGGTGTTATAGCTCTGAAGAATCATAAGAAACTATTAGGTTTCTAAGAGGGTTTATTTGACCCTCTTTCTTTTTCGCAAAAAAGTATCGTCCTATTATGAAGAGGGCAACTAAATGTAGAGAGCAGTGGTTGAAAGGAGGGGACCACTTAATAAAAGATGGAAGCTCATGAACGGTTTCGGCCTGGATTGAGAACAACGTCCAACTCCCCCTGGGTAGAAAGATTCCCAGCCTTTTCATTTTTCGCAAAAAAGTATCGTCCTATTATGAAGAGGAGATGTTAAAAATGGAGGAACTAATATGAAGGTTTATTGTGTAATAGAGTGCGATTTTAGAACTGGTGAAACTGTTCTCAAGAGTGTATTTAGTACTTTTAAGAAAGCAATGGATTTATGTAAGCTTTCAGCGAACGAAAGAGTTAAAAGATACTCACAGACTCGTGAAGTTGAGGAGCGTAGAGATGGATATATTGTTTGGTATAAGGAAGAAGGAGACATTGAGAAGGATGATAATAGTAATATGATGTGCATGTATTATGTTAAGGAGAAACTTGTTATTAACTAAAATTATTACATCTCCTCTTCGTTTTTTGCAAAAATTTCATACCTTATTATGAGAAATAAAACCAATTCACAATAGGAGGTATTAATTATGATGAACGTTATTATTATGATGATTATTTATGAAAAGATTTTAAGATCAATAAAGGATAGGGCCGATTAAGGCCTTTTCCTTTTCAATTTTTCCATGCTATGTTATGAGAAAGAACGCGGCAGAAGTGAGTCGAGGGTGAGAGCCCCTCTAGCTGAGATGCTATCACATAAGAAATAAGACTGGGCGACTCCCAGCTAAGAAACGAATTAGACAAGACCACGATATTCTTTCTCTTAATTTTTTCATATCCCATTATGGAGGTAGAAAGGTATGGTGTATAAATGATAGGATGTATAACTGAAATGGCCGGTGTACTTATACTCTATCTGGCATTATATTTAGTGCCATTTGGATTATTTGTACTGGCGGCTGGATTTCTAATTTGGTGTTTTAAACATTAAATAACCAAAACCGGAAATCTCAAAAGACGGAGGGCAAGATCGTTTAAGCCCTCTTTCTTGTTCAGTTCGCAAATTTTCCATGCTCCATTATGGGTAATTATGCCCAATTTTATGGAGGTATCAAAAATGGATGAAATTACTTTAAAGGACAAAACAGCTAAATTGTTTGATGATCTTGAAGGAATGCTTAGTAGACTCTTAAGCGTTTCTGGACTTAACTTAAGTGATCTCGGAGATGTAGACGATGCTATAGCTCTACTCATAAGGGATTACTGCAGGCTTATGTCCAGTTGCAAAGAGCTTGCTGTAGAACAGGCAGGAAAGTTGGATGAACTTGATAAGCTGGATACGATCTTGTTAAAGGTTGAAGCCATCGAGAGAATGTGTAAGAACGGAAAGTAATACCATAATTAAGAGGTTGAGAAATCAGCCTCTTAATTATTTAAGGAGGTATTTCATGGCAGAAAGATCTAAGTATACTTATAACGGGCCGGTATTTAAATCAGATCAGAATATTGGCAGGGTACAGCTTGAAGTTTGGGCTAATAGTCTAGATAAAGCTTATTCCGATATGGTATACCAAGTAAAGGAGAAATTTGGGTATTCTTATGCTGTTAAGGTAAAGATCTCAAAAAGCTTAATTAAAAAGGAGGAATTAAAGTATGGCAAAACTGTGTAAGATGGTATGGATGGGTATTGCTCTTTTTGGAGCATATGAACTCGGAAGGCTCAGCAAGGCTTGTGATCGAGTCGAGGAGCAGATCATTAACCGCATGGCTGACGTTGTGGCCGAGTATAAAAATGTTAAGGAGGTTAAGTAAGTGGTTGAGTGTTGCGTTAAATGTAATACGCCTCTTTATGAGACGGTAGGATCAAATAGAAAGATATTTAGATCTTTCGCTACTAAAAATGTGAATGGAGTCAATATCCATTTGTGTATTAGATGCTATGAAGGCATGAATAAGGGAGAAGAGAAAAATGGCGAGAAAGAAGAAAATTGAGGAGCCTTTTATGAATCCTCCAATTGAGATCGAGAATGAGGAGTATGGAACCAAGACATATGTTCGATATGCTGATGTTAATTTTATTAATTTTGTGATGAAATCCAAGAAGCCAATAAAAGCAGGTAAAGAAATCGTAATTTTTAATGCTATGAGAGAATCTTTTGTTAAACTCGAGCATGATTATGTACCTGATATAGAGGTTGAGATTCATCACTGTAACGCATTGTCTGATGGGTATGTATGTACCGGAGTAATTTATGTGACAAAGAAATTTACTAAGGATCATTTATATTTCAATCGCAAGTTTGCTCCGGAAAAGTATTTAGGATTTTATTTGAGTAGGCTTGCAAGGAACCTGCGCAAAAAAGATAAGTATTTCGCTACTAAATTTAATCATGGTGGCATGTTCACCTATGATTTCTTTTATTAAAGGAGGAATCATTATGTATTTTATTATAATTATCGGTCTTACTATTCTTTTCACTGCAGTATTCTTCGGCATTCCTTATGCAATCAGCGCTAAGTTCGGAAATAACTATTATGATGAATGGTTTAAAACAAAGAGTATCCTTGATAAGAATATTATTTCAAGTCTTGATCAGTTCATAGAAGAGAGGTGGGGAAATGGCGAAGAATAGAAAGAAGATAGTACTTGAAGCATGCGCTGTATCAATTATAATTCTCTGCTTGATGTTTGTGTTCTTTGCTGCAGCTATGAGTTACTTTAATGATCCGAGAAGTTACGGGTACATCCCGGAAGACGAAGAAACTGTATACGATGCTGTTAATAATGTAGATTACAGCTATCTTGACTATTTTGGTCATTAAGGAGTAAATATGTTAACAGGT
>Ga0208459_1002159_pt1 | contig 17053 bp, 14 predicted proteins | sample AD_UKC087_MetaG_FD_184433 | JGI IMG/M metagenome (GOLD analysis project Ga0208459, IMG submission 184433) | Active sludge microbial communities of municipal wastewater-treating anaerobic digesters from USA - AD_UKC087_MetaG (SPAdes) (version 2) | ecosystem: Engineered > Bioreactor > Anaerobic >... | reverse complement strand
GCGACAGTATTGCGTCGAGGAAACCGACATCTCCATCAGGTGCGGCGAGTGCCTGATCGACGCTCACTGTACCCAGGCCGGCTATACCGACTGTGTCTGCAGCCCGGGCATGGCGTATTCGTGTGTCAACGATCAGGGATTGCTGTGCTCGACGCTGCCCCCCGTGTGCCCGATCGAATGCGAAGAGGCATCGGACTGCGGCGAGAACGATTCAGTAATAACGCTGGACTGCGTCCAGACCTCGGGCGGTTCAAAGATGTGCGTGGACACCAACGGCAGATGCGATGGAACCCGTGCCTGTTGCGCGTCTGGACAGGATTGTATCGACATGGTGACAGTGCTCGCTAAAATCTTCGAGCTGGCAGAGTACCCTGACTTCGACGCACTCATCGCGCCGCCACAGAATGTGTTCACCTTCTGCGGATGCCAGACCGGCGACGACTGCCTGACCGGTCTTCCATGTACCGAAACCGCGTCAGCTTGCGGCGCCGGAACGTTCACAAACGAGCAGGTTGGGCAGCTGATCTGTCCCGAAGGTCAGCTCCACGAATTACTCCCAGAACGTATTTGCGTTCAGCCAGATACCCTGTTCAGCTTGTTCGGATTCGTACCAGAGGTGTAGTCGCCAGAAGCCTGCCCGGACAGCCTGCCTACATACGAACCTCGTACACCATCGACCCCCTCGGGAACGACGCAAGGCGGGAGCGAATCTCGTCCAGGTGAACTAGAGCCTTCTTGTCACCAGTCACCCATGTGTCAACCAGCGCCTTCGCCGCCTCGACGTCGCCCGTGGCCTTGACCCTGCATGTCGACGCCCTTTGCTGTCCCAGGTGCGCCACACCCATGGTACGACCCGGCAAACGCCGGCAACATCACCGTAAACTGACCTTTATCCTGTCACCCATCAGAACGCACTATCCGGTGCATGGTCAGCCCATGGCCCAAGCCAGTCCGTACACTCAGAAGCGAGAGGAGTTTCGTATGGCAGGTCTGTCCAGTTAATTTGAACTTCGGGGACACCCCAGGAACGCGGTTGGCGGATGTAATAAAACCTGTATGCGTTCGGGTCACCTCCGTATTCGAACGGGCCGCAACAATACGCATCGACAATGAACAAGGCGATTTCGCCCGGAGGTTTCACCAACTGGCAGGATTGAGCTTCGACAAAAACCGCATTCACGATCGCACAGGAGTTTTCAATTTCAAGAATTCTTAGTTGTTCTGATTCAAAATCAATTTCCGGCACGTCGGCGTCCGGCGCGAACGACTGGCAGTACTGACGAATCAAGCTCAACTCCGTCTCATTGTCGACGGTGTGAAAAAGCGAGGAAGTTCCCACACTCGTCTTGATCCTGCAATAAGGCCGCGCTTCGGGCACTACCGTGCATACGGGGTCGCTGCCGACATCAGCGGGATCATCGGTGTCGGCGTCCGTTGCATCGACAGGGGGTACATCAATCGGCAAGTCCGGAAAATCCCCATCTGCATCGATGGGATGGATGTCATCGTTGGGTGCGTCCGTATCTGCCGCTGAATCCACAATGTCGATATCACCCACATCCGAGGTGTCAGTAACATCAGGAACATCGGTGGGCAGGTCGAAAAGTCCGTCAGGTGTGATGGTATCGATCACCACATCCAACACGTCGATGTCAGCGGGTAGCTCCGTGCCCAACGTGTCGCCGTCCCGGGCGTCAGACACGGCCACGTCGAAAATCGGGACATCGACAATGTCGACGATGACGTCCGCACCTGGGCCGGTATCCTTGCCCGGGTCTGGCCCGCTTCCACAGCAGATCATCATGATGACCGGGGGAATTGCAATTAAGAAGGTTTTCATTGGGCACCCCCCTGGTTACCGCGGTAGCGATACAAATAACTTTTTCCGTGATTTGCAACGAACACAGTGTCCGTCAAACCATTTCCGTCGAGATCTGAACATATGATCTTTGCCGTCAGATCCAGTGATTTGTCAAATCCAAACCCTAGAGACTCGTTCACAGAATAGGCATGTGCTGTTTCGTCAAATCTCATCACGGCATTCGCCTGGAAAAGCCTGTTGTTGATGTTCCCATTTCCATAGAACAGTGTGGCTTCGTCAGGACTATCTTCAAGTCTACAAATCGGAATGGATTGTGTCGACTCCCTTTGGTGTATGTAGTCAAATCCATCCTGGCCTGATGTCAAATCTGGCAGACGGTTCGAGACGTCGAGGAATTCAACACCAGACAGCTCAGTGGTGTTGTTTTCGTAAAGACTGTTTCCAACATTGTCCTGAAGGGCAATCGCAATCAGGTCCGGTTTTGAATCGTCATCCAAGTCGGCGCAAGATATGTCATTGCCACGAAAAATCGGTTGGAATCCGCTGGTTGAAGGATCAAGTGCAGAAAACTCAAGCGCATATCCCGGTGTGTAGAGATTCATGATGACGTGCGGTATTTGTGCCGGCGGTGCGCCGGAGAAAGGTTCCCCCCTTCCAGATTGAATAATGTCCAAGTCTCCGTCACCGTCAATATCGCAAGCAGCAAGACCGTATCCGTCCATGTCTTCGTCGTCGGGAACCAGCCAACTGATATCTGTGAAAGAACCATCTCCATCCCCAAGGTATAGAAGGAGTCCATGTTGACCCCCTGGAATCGTGGGGTAGTGCGTGCCTGAAATCAGTACGTCAAGGTTTTCATCAAGGTTGAAGTCCGCCAGGACGATTCTTCGGCTCATGAAAGCTGTTGAGGTCATTGGGTAGGAGTTTTCCTCGTGGAAGGTACCTCGGCACCATCCATTGGCATCTGTATTCTGGATCAACATGTGTACTCGACTTCCCTGGAACGGCAGAATCTGGTCATCTGCTGGGTCTGGATCTTCTTCAAGAAACCCTCCAATCAGCAAATCCTTGCAGCCGTCTCTGTTGATATCCCCGGCTACAAGGCCTCCAGGGAGGAAATAATCGAGACCTTCTGGAAGGGCGTCAGGCAAATGCTGGAATTTTCCGCCCGCGGGAATGGCGACCTGGACGGTTGGAGGATAGCCAATAATGGAATCATCCGATGAAATCCCGTATGTCCGAATCAATACGTCCGCGAGTACCTGGGTCGTCTGCAACGTCACCGGATCCGTCTGGCTGAGCAGTTCTGTGAAAAGCACGATTCCACGGTTTTCGGTTGGGCCGCTTTCGCCGAGTTGCCATGACACGTCTTCCCACGGGGGCGCCTCCTCGAGGGGATAATCCTCCACATTCAGTGCGTTTGCGATGTCAACACGGCCTTGTGCTTCCACCATTCCTGCATACGAATCAGTACCATTGGACGCGTTTGATTCGACCGTTTGTTTCAGTCTCTGGATTATCAATTCAGGATTGTTGCGATATCTTTCGGGTGCACTGGATATCAGGACAGCCGCAACTCCTGCGGCGATGGGCGCGGAGAACGAAGTGCCATTGGCTCTCATTTGAATCAAACAATTATACTCAACCTGATAGCTCCCGGTAAAAATACTCTCGCCCGGGGCGCACAAATCCACGGTCGACGCACCTCTGTTCGAACCGGTGCGGGGATAATCGCCAACGGATGAAGATTCCTGCACGCAAAACTTTTTGTTAAGTACGGGATCAGCCCATACGGATTCACTGCACCCCCACCACCAATCAGAAAATTTATCCTTTATGCCCGACGAACCAACGATAAGCGCTCGTTTTGGTGTTAGATTCTGTGGGATTCGAAACAAGGCCCCAGAATCGGGCTGGGTTGCCAGATCGAGATTCACTCTTTCGTTGCCGGCGGAAAAAACATAAAGAATATTCGAATCCATGACTGACTGTGCTCTGAAATTCCAGTCTTTGAATTCATTCTGGTACTCCTCAATTGAGGCTGAATCTGAGGGATCGAGATACGCGCCAGCTGATATAACCACAATGTCGGCCCGGATGCGGGATCCGTATTCAAAGAACGGTTCGAAGGTGGATCCGCCAAATGGAAGAGCGACTAATTGAACATTGGGTGCAACGCCAACCCAGCCCGTTGCAACATCATTCGACGGACCATTGTTAGTCTGTGCCCCAAGGACTGTTGCCATGGCGGTGGTGTGCTTTCCCCCGTTCGTTTTCGCGAATCCGGTGACTATGTTGCGCTCCGTCGTTATGCCAGCTCTGACGCCCATGTTGTCGTGCGTCGATTCCCAGAGTCGACCGAATTTGGCTTTACGTCCAATATACATGTCAGTCCCGTGGATGTCGTCAATGTATCCGTTTTCATCATCGTCGAAAGCGGCAAGAAGGGCTTCCCCGGGATCGTCGATGCATCCGTTCGGATGCAGGATTGGGTCATATCGCGCGTATTCTTGTGTACTGGTGGGATTATAGGTCGCGTTGTAACAACTGAAATCGTCGTCAATTCCATTGGCCAACAATCCATGCCAGTCTCCAAACAGCAGATCCTTCACTTCGGGATCATCAAAATCGGAATACCCATCTCCATCGTCATCCACGCCGCGTCTTCCAGGAACCCCGTCAGAACACAGGTCGATTTCGGGAAATTTCACGCAACGGTCTGTTCTTCGGCATTCTTCGTCTGATGAACATAGATTTGTTACTGTACCGGCCGTACACCGACCGGTCAAATCGTCGCACTTTGGCGCCTGGAAACCACAACTGGTGTCATCGATGCATATGTCCCCGGGGATGGCGGCGTATCCAAGGACGGTCAGGCAACGCGCGTGTTCAGGTACGTGTATTCGTTTTGCTGGTTGGGATGAACCGGGAATTGGACAGCCGCAAGCTGGTGGTGAACAGGACACGTCCGAAATTGCTTCCCACATGGTGCAGTCTGGTAGCGGAGCCAATTCCAGTCCAGGTAGACAGGTTGAATCGCGTCCACAACACTCCAGAGGATTCGACCAGACCCTCGGTCGCAAATCCGGAATTCTCCAGTTGAAGATTTCGTTGCTATCGGCGACTACTACCTTCACTGAAGCGCCACTCATCTGCAGTTGCTCGATATTGCTTACTGATTCGTCCCATCCAATATCAGCATCTTGATGAGAACAGGTTACACATTTCCCAGCCTCGTTGGTGCAGTGATCCTCACCGTCAAAGACATTTGGTGAAGAGTCGGGATCCGCGCAAACCATTGTGTCCCCGCAGTCTGCATCCGACAAGCAGGCTTTCGATTCCGTGAAGCGACGCCCTGGGCTTTGGCTCAGGTGGGGGAAAGGTTGAGCAACCGGGTTTATGTATTGAAATTCGGACGGAAAGGAATCATTCTCGAAGATTGGATTACGAACAGCAAAGAGGACGCCATCAACATTTCGAAGAACGGACGTCTTTGCTTGCATCTCCGTCCCTGCGGGAAACTCAATTACGTATATTCCGGATTGCGAGTTGGCATCGACAATGGTCCCGCCGAGGCCGGATGCAAACGAGTGGACGTCACCTTGAAGAAGAGTAGGGACCACTCGTATTGTAACGGTTGGCGCCGACTGATTGCCGGCTGAAGGGGCAAACAGGATTGCTGCCAGTACGGCCTTACCCCCGGCACCATCAATAGACGAAAGAAATACTGAATGTTCAACGTAACCCGTGCTGCCGACTGTTTGTACGGGAAAATTGAAACTGAATTCGCCTGATCCACTGAATTCCTGTTCAGATCCGTCGACAATCAGTCTGTTTGAAACCGGGTGGATCAGCGCTTCAACAAAACCAGAAACCGTCAATTCCCCATTCGTAGATGTAATTGATATCGGAGCCTCAGGGATGCTGGCAATATCGACAGGAGAGGTCAGCGTCAACGTGAGACCGGTGGACGAACAGGGTCCTACAGCACCTGAACATACACCTTGCGAACAGACATCGTTCAGAGTGCAAGCGTCTTCGTCGTCGCATATGTTCCCATCAAGGGGTGTCTGCTGGCAGCCGGTCCCTGGGAGACAATAATCACCTGTACACGGGTTGTCGTCATCACAATCCAATGAGGTTCCAACACACATGCCATTTGAGCACACGTCCAAAGCGGTGCACGCGTTGCCGTCGTTACACGCTGAACCTTCTGGGCAGCTATCGCCTGGGTCACAGGAAAAACAAGCATCATTCATCAGATTTATCGAACCACCGGAAAGTCCGGTAATGGCCACCGGAAAGGCGAACAGGATAGCCAGGGCATGTTGGGATCTGCGCATAATAACCCCCGTTCAAAAAAAGATAGACTTCACCAATTTTGTGGCTGATCGAACCTATATCAAGCAACAATTTCAGGAATATCGAATTCGGCGGTGTATGTTCACAAAGTCACAAGTCACAGAAATTTAGTCTCCATCAGGTTGTAGGTCATGTCAAGCTGGATTTGTGAAAAGATTTATGTGAGGATTTTTCGCTTGGTACGGTGTAGTCCCGAGCCCCCATCGGCGGTGACTTTTTGATGGTATGGATTGTCCGAACGGGGATATGCCGAACGCCATGGGGAGTCGCCTTACGGGACGCCAGGCTGCCATCCGTCTTGTCAGGGGGAACCGCCAGGTACCGACGCGGTATCCCCGAGTTGACGCCGGGTTGCTTGGGGATATCATCGACCGTGCAGGTGACCTGCGCACGACCCATCGGGTACCGGGTGAACAGTTGCGGGGGCAGAACACCATGGGCGGCGCGGGCATCGACGACATCGACGGAATCAAGGTTCCCGTTCGTGAAAGCTGGCTGATCAAGACCAGACAAGACGCGGTTTACGCGATCATTTACGATTTCCAGGCGATGCTGCGGAATTTTACGAAGGTCGCCCATTCCATCCCCATACTGGAACGGGACGGGAATCTCCTGACCATCGAAGCGGAATCGGCGTCGTTCGGGCGTTTTTTTTTCCACGGGCCAGGATTGCCATGACGGCAGACGTGTTGCCCCGGGCGAGCGCTATCGCTGCCGGACATGCGGCATCACGTTCCACACGCGCGGCGAGGAAGAACTCCTGCACGCTCGCCATCGAAACCGGCCTGTCGTTCGAACTTGACGCCTGAATAGAACTCCGCGCGGATCCCGGCGGTCATGACCTGGATGTCGTGGCGGACCTCGGCAACAACAGCGACGTGACGAAGGAAGATGTTGTCGCCGATACCCGGGACGACTCGGTCGAGCCGCTCGATCTGGTGGCAAGCGATGAATTGTCATCCGATGTGGATCTCGATGTGTCCGATGCGGAAGCCGATGCGTCCGATGTCGACACCGTGACCTGCGCCGAAGTCTGCGTCGCGCCGCGACAGTATTGCGTCGAGGAAACCGACATCTCCATCAGGTGCGGCGAGTGCCTGATCGACGCTCACTGTACCCAGGCCGGCTATACCGACTGTGTCTGCAGCCCGGGCATGGCATATTCGTGTGTCAACGATCAGGGATTGCTGTGCTCGACGCTGCCTCCCGTGTGCCCGATCGAATGCGAAGATGCATCGGACTGCGGCGAGAACGATTCAGTAATAACGCTGGACTGCGTCCAGACCTCGGGCGGTTCAAAGATGTGCGTGGACTCCAACGGCAGATGCGATGGAACCCGTGCCTGCTGCGCGTCTGGACAGGATTGTATCGACCTGGCGGCAGTGATCCGTGAAATCTTCGAGTTGGCAGAGTACCCTGACTTCGACGCACTCATCGCGCCGCCACAGAATGTGTTCACCTTCTGCGGATGCCAGACCGCCGACGACTGCCTGACCGGACTGCCGTGTACTGAAACCTCGTCGCTTTGCGGCGCCGGGACGTTCACCGACGAGCAGATTGGTCAGGCGGTCTGTCCCGAAGGGCAGATCCACGGCGCTTTCCCCGAACGTATCTGCGTTCAGCCGAGCTTCTTCTTCGAATTCTTTGGATTTGTGCCGGAAGTATAGCCGCGACAAGCCTGTCGGGATGAACTGCCTACAGACGAACCTCGTAGACCATGGACCCCCTCGGGAACGACGCAAGGCGGGAACGAATCTCGTCCAGGTGGACCAGGGCCTTCTTGTCACCGATCACCCATGGATCAACCAGGGCCTTCGCCGCGTCGACGTCACCGGTGGCCTTGACAGTGACAACGTCCCGCATCACTGCCTCGGCAACGACGGGAACCAGATCGTAATTCAGCTTGAAAACGCCCCTGGAACTGCCGGATTCGTCGGTGACGGTTACCCACTCCAGCGCGCCGCCCTCCACCAGCCTTCCAACGATCACGGCCGAAAGCTGGCTGTAGGGCTTCGGGTTGCCGTTCGCCTCGAACAGCCCCTGGGACAGGTGTCCGAATGACCAGACCAGCGCGTGGGTGTAAAGCTGCCTTGCCTGATCGGACGTGATCACGCCGGCGGATTCGAGCAACGGGACGTAGTACCAGGAACCGCTCTGCGCCTTCAGTTCCTCAAGGACCGTGGCCAGCCCGCCGCCGAATATCTGCCCCGCCCTCTTTCCGTCAATCCTGAAGTCCGAGTACGGCCCCAGGTTGTGGGTCGCCTCGTGCAGGATGATGTCGATCAACGCTATGCGTTGTTCCTCGACCGAGTACACCAGCGTCTCGGGCGCCAGGAGCTGCTCGGCCTTCTGCCGCGCCAGTGCCTTGCTGTCAGGATCCTGGTACAGGTTGGTCATCACGACGGTCCGGCTGCCGCCCCGATCCACCACCGCTCCCCAGTTCGGCAGCGACTGGCCGATCGTCGCGCCAAGTCCCTTGCGGGCGTCGCCTGCGTTCATGATTATCTGAATGAAATCAGGCATCTGAAACTTCACATCACGGGCCTGGTAGGCAGGAGCTATCTGGGACAGGGAATTCTCCATCTGGGACCGCAACGGATTCAGCTTGTCCTGAAGTTCAAGCGAGCTCTTGTCGATCAGAGCGAAGCTGGTGTGGAAACCGGCCTTCTGCTGGCACAGATCCCAGTAGACCTCGTCCGCGCCGATCCGCAGGTAGAACTTCGAATTGTTCGGGTTCATCGCTACCCAGGCCTCATCCGCGGCGTCCCTGGCCTTGCGCGCGGCCTCCATCCCGGTCTTCAGCACGCACTCCGCCTTCCCGGCGGGCTCGGTCTGATCCGCGCACGCGTTTCTGATCTCCTCGGCGGTCTGCGGCAGGAACGAAAGCGCTGCAGCCTTCAGATAGGTTTCGAATGCGGTCTCGCCGACCCTGCCCGCGATCGCGGCCGCGGCGTTCAATTCATCCGCCACCGCCTTCATCTCGTCGAAAAAGACATGATGGTACGGCAGGGCCTCGAATCCCTTCCCGCCATCCTTCCCATCGTCGGACAACGTCACGACCGTGTAAGGATCAAGAAGGATCTGCCCGTTCGGCAGCGAAGTCAGCTTCTCGCAGAGCGCCGAGACATGTTCAACCGAAGGGGGATACACGCCGAAGACCTGACGGGAGAATGACGGATCGGCGTTGCAGAACGGATCCGACTGCGTTTCGGGCGCCTCGCACCAGGGACCGTTGTTCCTGAAGAACATCGCGCGATCCTGGGGCCTGAGATAGGCCAGCTTCGATTCCACCGCGGACGAACCGCGCTGCATCCGGTGAAGCCTGTCGGTAAGGTCGGCCGCCTTCAGGATGTGGCGCACAAGCTGTTTCTCGTCATCGCTCAGGCTTGAAAGGTCGGATGAAACCAGGGTCGGCCGACCCTGGTTCAGTTCACGGGCCACCGTCTCCTGGCGCTTCGTCTCGACAAGCTGGCGATACAGCGTGTTGAAACGCTCGGTCGGCACACCGTCGCTGATCCACTCGTCACGGCTTCCTTCCACACCGGTTACCACCAGTTCGGCGGGGTTGACCTTTCCCGGATCAACGTCGTCGGTCAGCCAGTAAAGAGCCTCACCGGTTCCAACCACCAGGCGGTTGAAATCGTCCCTGGAAAGGGCAGGCAGAACGGCGTCCACGCTGGATTCCACCTGGAGCGGAACGCATTCGGGCTGCGTGCGTCCAGACAGGCAACCCGCGGTCAACAAGACCGGGATGACGGCGACAGACAGGAAAAGATGTCTCATCAGGTTCCTCCGTTAACCATTTTCAGGGCTGGCCGGTCACGAACCGGCGGCACGCCGCATAGTAACCCCCCGTGAGGATTCATCCAATACCTGATCAGCCGGGCACGGTGCTATCATCGGCCGCATGACGAGCAACCGCGAAAAGAAGCGAATCGTTCAAGCCGGAGTCAGGAAGGCCATCGCGAACGGATGGAACACCAGGGGGTTCGAAGGTTCGGCGGGCAGTATCCGCATGGAACAGGCCCTGGCGGAATCGGCTCTGGCCGGAACCGATTCGGTCTATTCGGAAACGAACGACTGCCCCGCCTGCGAGAAGGCCCGACGCGATACAGGCGATCCGACCGCGCTGTGCGAGGCTCATCTGCTCAAGGCGCTGGGAATGTGATTGACGGTGGCGGACTGAAAGTACGGGCGGTCCGACTAGCGGAAGAACAGCGCGTTCGAATAGATCCAGGGATACTCGCGTTCAGACAAAGACGACATGCTGCCCAGGTCGGCCTCGAGGTGCGTCGGGGTCATCCAGACTTCCAGTCGATAGACCGCGGGGGCGTCTACCGTGTACTCGTAGGTCCACCCCTGACCGAACACCTCGGCCACAACCGTCGAGCCCGAGTCGTCAACCTTGATCAGCCTGGTAACAATCTCGGTATTTGAAGGATCGCCGAATCGTTCGCCCGCCCAGTCGGGTTTCCGGACTGTCGGGGTGCGGAAGTAGATCTTCGACTCCGTCGCGCCGGTCACCTCTTGTCCCATCTCCAGCGCCGCGCCGTCCGCGACAGCATAGAAATCGAAGCCTTCGGGGACGCCCAGAATATCGAAAGCGGAGTATGACCTGCCGCGTCCGATGGCATCCCTGACGTTCAGGTAGTCAGTCCCTTCGGTCTGAACCAGCGCATGGTTCGATGCCCAGCGGAACGTCCTGAGGTACGAATCCATCCTGAAGCCGTCGCCAAGAATGGCCGGGCCGCCCGTGGCCAGAAGCCGGGACAGGTTCGGATATTTGGCGATCCAGTTGTCGCCGCACGTCTCGGCGGTCTCGCACAGTTTCGGAATCTCGACGTTCCGGTGGATGTCGGTCGCCACGATGTGGGAAAGCCGGATGCTCTTGACCGCTTCATCGAACCGGAGCGGGTCGTTGGCGACGGGCTTGAGGATCAGCATCATCGACAGGTCCGGGTTCGGCGCGCCTGCCAGGGAACTCATGAACGGATCAAGTTCGAACAGGATGTTGACGTTGACCAGAATGTCCATCAGGGCCGGATGGAAATTGAATATCTCCATGATATCGAGAGGCAGCTCGACGATCCGCTCGGCCGAGATGTCATCCTGCTCGGTGTGGCACGCAAGCGCCCAGCCACCAAGTTCGTGAACCGCGGCAATGGCGGCCTGAGCCTCTTCGAGAGGCACGCCGATGTGATAGCTGGTGTTGTACACGATGTCGGGCACCGGCCCGGCCATGCCGATCGGCATCTGCTTGTTGCCCTCGATGCCGTAATAAATATAGAAGCTGTCGATGGCGGATCCTTCGGGACAGGCAATCCGGTTTGCCACCGGCCTGTCCTGCTGGTCCTTCACCATCTCGTCTCCCGCCTCCGGTCTGTAATGAAGGGCGTCCTCGAAGGTCTGGTACCTGACGTCGGACGGGTGATCGGTCTGGAACATGAAGTCGATCCCGTTCGCGCAGGCCGCGGTACGGTATTCGTCGACACAGTCAGCCATCAGACTTTCGATGATAGCGTCGCGGCACGCCTTGATATCGGCTTCTTCCGAGTAGGTCACCGCGCACGCCTCAATCTCGGCGGAGGTGAGTTCCTCGTGGTCAGGGAAGCAGCCGTCATGCGACCAGCGGGAGTGGACATGCACAATCCCGTTCTTCTCGACGTAACCGCGATTCTCGGGGCCGAAGGGAATCGGTGGATTCACCGGCGGGTACCAGATCTCGGGTTCGGCATCGACGCCCACGTCCACGCCGCTGTCGACGAACGTGTCAGCCACGACATCCTGAGCAACCACGCCGTCGTTCAAGGCATCGGATTCCGCCGCGTCGATCCGGACATCGGCGGTCACGTCCGTGAGCACATCGCCCGAAGGCGTCTGCCCGTCGGAACACGCCAGGAATGTCATCGTCAGAGCAACCATCAGGATCAAACCGAATCTCATGTCGCCTCCACTTTATTCGTCGGACAAATCAACGCCACCCGGCGATTATGCTCCCGCATCACGGTTATTCTCAACACTCCAATCACAAAACATGAAGTAATTACTTCCCCTTTCGAATCACGTCCATCACCCCGCCCTGGCTGCTTCTGACCTCTTCGACGGTGAAGACCGCCCTGGGCGCCAGTTCGTCGACAATTGTGCGGAATTCCGCCACGCGCTTCCGCTTGACCATCGACAAAAGCAGGTAAACCGGCCCGTCCTTGCCCTGCGCATCGATCTGCGTCACGCCGAAACCGGCCTGACGCAACGCCTCGACCAGTTCATCGTTCCGCCGGATCGTTATCACGCGAATGATCCGCGTGCCGATGCCGATCAGGCGCTCGACCTGGACGCCGACCAGCGTGCCTGTCGCGAAGCCGCCTGAATACGCCAGAACGTAGACGGGATTCTCGCCAATCGAGGCCAGCACGCGACTGATCGCGAGGATGAAGATGGTCACCTCCACGAAACCTATGGCCGCGGCCAGCGCCCCGCGACCGCGCACGGCCATTATCTGGCGTATCGTCCCGAGCGATACGTCACCGATTCTCATAAAAAAGACCAGGGCTGCGCCCCCGGCTACTTCCCACATCATCGACTCCATTCATGCCTGTCAGAAACCAATCGAATTTCCCGGGCGGGATCATCTCGACACAACTACCCTTAATATGATATTTCCCATCTGATTTGAATACCTGGAGGGACTTTTCATGGAACACTCAGGCGGCGGTTCACGGCTTCTGCCGGAAAATGCGTACAGAAAACTGGAACCGGGTGAGACTTACAGCCCGATCGTTCCAGCCGGCTCCGGGATGGCAGAGGTTTCGCCATGGTCGGTGATCATGGCACTCGTGATGGTCATCATCTTCAGCGCCGCCTGCGTCTACATCGCGCTGCGTGCCGGCAGCGGCATCGAGGCCGCCATACCGATCGCGGTCGCCGCCATCTTCTTCGGCAAGATCGGTTCCCGGAAGTCCTCCATCCTTGAAAACGTCATCGTCCAGTCGATCGGGCAGGCTTCCGGCGTGGTCGCGGCCGGTGCTGCGTTCGTGATTCCCGCTCTGTACCTGAATCAGGTCAAGCCGTCATGGTGGCAGATATTCCTGGCGTGCTTCATCGGCGGCGCGCTCGGCGTTGCGCTGATAATTCCCCTCAGGAAATACTTCGTCAAGGAACGGCACGGCGAGCTGCCTTTCCCCGAGGCCACCGCGGCGACGGAAATCCTGGTTTCAGGCGAGTCCTCGGGCAGTGGCGCGGGCAAGGTTCTGCTGGCGTCGTTCGGACTTGGCGCCGCGTTCGACTTCATCGTCGAGGTCGTGCACGCGTGGAACCCTGCAATCACGACCAAGGTCGTCCTGGGCAAGGCCGGCGACTGGCTCTACAACTTCCGGATTGAACTGAAGGTCCAGGCAATCGCCGCGCTGTTCGGACTCGGCTACATCATCGGCCCGAAGTACTCGGCCATCATCTTCTCGGGTTCGGTGCTGGGATACCTGGTGATGGTGCCGCTGATCTACGTCATCGGAGCCGATGCCGGCCCCATCACGTTCGCAGGCAACACTTACACCATCGGCACGATGTCCGCCGGTGACATCTTCGCGACATTCGTCAAACCGATCGCCATCGGCGCCATCGCGACCGCCGGTATCATCGGCCTGATCCGCATGAGCAGGATCATCCTCAAGTCGGTCAGCCTGGGATTCAAGAGCATCGGACGCAAGGGCGTGGTCGCGGCCGCCGAGCGCACTCAGCTCGACCTGGCGCCGTCCACCGTGCTGCTCATCCAGACCATCGCCACGGTCGGCATGGGCATCCTGTTCTTCATCGTCTGCCTGACGCAGGGTTACAGCCTGGGCTACTCCGCCCTGTACGCCGGCATCGGGATGGTGATCTCGTTCGTGCTGTGCTTCCTGTTCACGCCTGTCGCGGCGGAAGCCATCGCGATCGTCGGAACCAACCCAGTCTCGGGCATGACGCTTGTCACGGTCATCGTCAGCTCGCTGGTGATGGCGGTGATCGGGCTGAAGGGACAGACCGGCATCTTCGTGACGCTGATCATCGGCGCCGCCGTCTGTACCGCGTTGTCGGTCGCGGGCGCGCTGATCTCGGACTTCAAGATTGGCTACTGGATTGGCGCGACGCCGCGCAACCAGCAGAAGTGGAAGTTCCTCGGTCTGGCTGTCGCGTCGCTTGTCGTCGCGTTCGTCATCCCGGTCATGGACAAGGGGTACAACTTCCTGGTCGAGAAGGAAATCGCTCCCACCGAGATGGTTCAAAAGGTTGAGTCACCGGCTGGAACTCCCGCTGCCACGCAGGCCCAGGCGGCGCCGGCCGCGGACGCCGCGCCTCAGGTCGTGTACGTCCCGAACGAAGACGTCCTGCCCGCTCCGCAGGCCAACATGATCGCCGCCGTGGTAAAGGGGCTGATGGAAGGTGGCGAACAGCCCTATCTGCTTTACGCCATCGGCGCGTTGCTTGCCATCCTGATCACCATCGCCGGCGTGCCGACGCTTGCATTCGCCCTGGGCATGTACCTGCCGATCGCGATCAACGCAGCCACCCTGGCCGGCGGCATCATGGCCTGGATCGTTGGACGCAGTGGAAAAACGAAAGAAGAGCGTGCCTCGCGCGCAAACCAGGGAACCCTGATCGCGTCCGGCATGATGGCCGGCGCCGCCATCTTCGGCATCGTGGCGGCAGTGCTGCGCCTGGACTGGACCGGATACGCGATCAGATACCTGTCCATCGGACAGACATACGAAATCGCCCAGAACTCGCAGAAGATCGAGTATCTCAAGGGCACCGATGCCGCCTGGTTCGCCGGAATGCCGGGACAGCTCCTCGGCATCGCCATGTTCGGCGTTCTGATGCTGGCGACGTATTTGCTGGCCAGATGGGGCGCCAACATGGAACGCAGGGGCAAATAGCCGACACGAACACCCACTGCCAACACCCCTGATGGACTGAACACGGACAATCATGAATAACGTCGAGACTCTCCCGCCTGTCGGCCAGACCGACCGCGAACTGCTGGACAGGGCGGCCGTGCTCCAATCGGCGGCGCGGGACACCATCGAACACCTCGGGCTGGAAAGACTCTGGAGCACGGTTGGACGGCCGGTTCTGGTGGGAGCCACCCGATTCGGCCTGATGAGAAAGCCCAACCTGGACTTCGAAATCTACGTCGACGCACCGACCGTGGAGGCCGGCTTCGGAGTCATCTCCAGACTGGCATCAATACCCGGGGTCACCGAGGTCCGCTTCCTGAATTTCATGGGAATAGAGTCCGATCCCGGGCTTTACTGGCAGGTTTTTTATCGCGCCCCGGACGGTACCATGTGGGATGTCGATAACTGGCTGGTGCCATTCAGCCACCCGCACGCCGGAATGGCGGACGCCTTTGCGACCGCGATGCAGGCGACCCTGTCCGACCAGACGCGGGCAGTCATCATGCGGATCAAGACTACGATGCCGCCCGACTGCGGCGCGCGGGGAATCGACGTGTACCGGGCCGTTCTGGACTATGGCGTGCGGACACTTCCCGAATTCATGTCCTGGCTTGATGAAGCAGGCCCACGCGATGGAATCGAAACGTGGATCCCGGGCAAACGGTGAGCAGATGACAAGTCCGGGCAGAATCATGATCGACGGTGATGCGGTGCTGGATCCACTGGCGCTGTCCGACACCGACGCCATCTGGAACACGATCGACAGCCAGCGGGAGCACCTCGGCCGATGGCTTCCATTCGTCGAGATGACCACCGAACGCGCCTTCACGGAATGCTACGTGACGTCCGCGGTCGAGGGGGCGGCGCGCAACCTGGAACCACAGTTCGCGATACGCGTTGATGGCGTGTTCGCCGGGCTGGTCGGCTTCAGGGGCACCGATCGGTTTAACCGCAGGACCGAGATCGGTTACTGGATTTCGAAGGAATTCGAGGGCCGGGGACTTATGACCCGGGCCGTGATCGCGCTTGTTAATCTGGCGTTCTCGGACCTCGGCATGAACCGCGTCCAGATCCGTTGCGCCACGGGCAACGATCGCAGCCGCCGCATTCCGATTCGACTGGGATTCCGGCTGGAGGGCGTGGAGCGGGACGGCGAACTCCTGTCCGGCGGGCATTTCACCGACCTTGAGGTCTACGCGCTCCTGGCGCGGGACTGGCCTGCCCCTTGACCTGAACCACGCGCGGCCCAACGTTGAATACCGGTGTCCGGATGAACTGGACCTGATTTTTGCGGCACAACGCGACGGCAGGGGGAGACAGTCATGGCTGAATCGTTTTTCGAATTTTCCGCGGTTGCAAACAACGGTCAGACGATCGATTTTTCACAGTACAAGGGCAGACCTGTTCTGGTCGTGAATACGGCCAGCAAATGCGGATTCACCCGTCAGTACAAGGGTCTGGAACAACTTCACAGGGATTACGCCGACAAGGGACTGGTGGTCATCGGCTTTCCGTGCGATCAGTTCGCCCATCAGGAACCGGGAACCGATGAAGAGATCGCATCGTTCTGCCAGATAAACTTCGGTGTGACATTTCAATTGATGTCCAAGATCAAGGTCAACGGCAAGGACGCCCATCCCGTTTACCAGTTCCTGAAGGAAAAGGCGCCCGGTGTGATGGGCAAGGCGATCAAGTGGAATTTCACGAAGTTTCTGGTTGGCAGGGATGGCACGACGGTGACCCGCTTCGCGTCGCAGGTCGAGCCGGATCAGCTTCGGGAGGCTGTCGAGGCCGCACTGGCGGCCAAGTGAAATCCGCTGGTCAGTCGTTGTCCGGGGCCACGTCGACGGCGCCGTACATGGGCTGGATGTTCAGGTCTTCCTGACCGGGATCGTAAGGCGACAAATCCGCCGGAGGTCCGTACAGAACCTGGATATCA
>Ga0208459_1002155_pt1 | contig 17067 bp, 26 predicted proteins | sample AD_UKC087_MetaG_FD_184433 | JGI IMG/M metagenome (GOLD analysis project Ga0208459, IMG submission 184433) | Active sludge microbial communities of municipal wastewater-treating anaerobic digesters from USA - AD_UKC087_MetaG (SPAdes) (version 2) | ecosystem: Engineered > Bioreactor > Anaerobic >... | reverse complement strand
ACGGAGGATCTGACATGAAGCAGTACACACCCGATGAGCTGAAGACCATACTTGCCGCACACTTGAAGTGGCGGCGGAGTTGGGGAGCGTGCGGAACGCACGCCAACCTCGCGGACGCCGACCTCGCGGGCGCCGACCTCGCGGGCGCCAACCTCGCGGGCGCCTACCTCGCGGACGCCGACCTCGCGGGCGCCAACCTCGCGGACGCCGACCTCGCGGGCGCCGACCTCGTGCGCGCCAACCTCGCGGACGCCAACCTCGCGGACGCCTACCTCGCGGGCGCCAACCTCGCGGGCGCCAACCTCGCGGGCGCCAACCTCGCGGGCGCCTACCTCGCGGACGCCAACCTCGTGCGCGCCAACCTCGCGGACGCCGACCTCGTGCGCGCCTACCTCGCGGACGCCTACCTCGCGGGCGCCTACCTCGCGAACGCCAAGAATATCCCCGACATGGCCCGTCTCCTCACTCAGATAGTGCCCGAGGAAGGCGCGTTCAGGGGCTTCAAGAAGCTGGCCGATGGCTACATCGCAGTCCTAGACGTGCCGGAGACGGCCAAGCGCAGCAACGCCACGGGGCGGAAGTGCCGCGTATCGGAGGCTTTCGTGGCTCGCATCTACCATCCCGACCATCCCGAGGCGGATGTGACCGAAGGCCGGAGCCAGCATTACAGCGATTTCATCTACCACAAGGGCGGGACGGTGCGGCCTAGGGATGCCTTCGACGACAACCGCTGGAACGAGTGCGGGTCGGGCGTCCACCTGTTCATCACCCGCGCCGAGGCGGAGGCTTACTAATGACTGACATCAGCGTCGCGCGCCTGCGGGAGATCTACACCCCCGGAGCCGGAGCGGGAGTATCGCTTTGCCGCCATGCTCTGCGGGGGATCGAGCAGTTATCGAGAACGTAACGAACGTCAACCGCAAGCTCTGATCCTTAGCCCTTGACAATCACTTTCCACCCCCGTATACTCGGGCATGGAAAACGAACACAAGGAGGAGACCATGTCCGATCCGTCTGAGTATTCCGAAGAACTGTACGCTGCACTTTCCAAGCTCAGGAAGCAAGACCTTCTTTCCCTCTGTGTATACCTCGGGGCTGCGGCGTCCGGGGAGTGTGATGATCTGGAAGGCGGGGTACGTCGAGCTGCGGAAGAGGCGGTAGCTCTCCGGGAGAACGAGATCATCGAACATGAGATCCCTGCGGTACTTCGCCGGGTACGCGAAAGGAACACCGATGCCTGACGAACTGAATAACCTGTATACGGAAGCTCGTTGGGTAATGAACGAGTGGACGAACGGAGAGTACGAAGAGACGGTTGATGAGATGCGGGGTGTATTCCTCTCGGAGAACACCACCCACCCCCCTCGCAGGGTGCATGGTGAACCTGTACGGATGGCAGTTATACTGCCTTTCGAGTTGCCTGCACCATTCGAGGATGCCCTGATACCCCCGCCGGAGATCGATGCTCCTGCGATTCTGCTGGTGTCGAGTGTGGCGTCCCTGCGGGACATGATAGACAGGCTCAAGATGATCGGGGTATTCCCTATGGGGATGTGTGCGTGGATGAATGCTCCTGCGACGAAGGACACTGAGCCTGTTGTAGATGAACCTCCAGTGCCGGAGGTATAGATGCCGCTCCCCCCATACACCATCACTGCCACACTTGATCCAGAACAGATCGAAGCTCTGGCTATCCTCCCAAACAAACGCCGTTTCTTCCTCGGGGACTCGACGGGGAATGGCAAGACGCTCTCTATCCTCGCGTCTGCACAGAAACTCCTAGAGGAGGATCCCGAACGCCACATCCTGATCCTCGGGCCGAAGTCGGCGTATGCCACATGGAAAGAACAGATCGCAGAACACACGACTGCGAAGGCTGCGATCCTCACCACGGGTGAATACCCGGAAGAGGATTCGACACAGCGCCACATTACCTTCATGACGTACCCGATGCTGGAAGACATGAAGGAAACGATGGCCGAGATGTACGTGACCCACAAGCGCAAGATCATCCTCATACTGGAGGAAGCACAATACTGCAAGAACCATCAGAAGACACGCAGCATCCTTGTGACAGATGACGAAGGTGCTGATAAAGTCAAGAAGGTGCAGACCCACATTAGGAGTATTGTAGCCCCGCTGGTGAAGTTCTCTGAATACTGCTGGGCGATGTCCGCAACCCCGTTGATGAACAACATCACGGATCTCTACGGACTCTTCGATCTCCTGATGCCGGGGTACCTCGGGTCGGAACAAGACTTCCTCCGGTACTACACGATCCGCGAGAAGCGGAAGGGCAAAGCGGGGCACTCGTACTGGACGATAGTCAAGTACCAGAACCTGTCGGTGTTGAAAGAGAAGATCAGTCCCTACATCCTGAAACGGGTTCGAGAGTACAACGTGCAGTTCTTCTACCATAAGTTAAAACTGTCCCCCTCGGAAGAGGCGTTGTATCTCGATGCCGCCAAGGGGATTCTGGGAGAAGAGGAACGTGATTTTGCAGGGCGTCTCCCCGATCTGCAACGAGTGGTAGACAATGCAGTGGTTGAGGATCGAGAAGTGAATCGATCTGAGGGACACTCTACAAAAGAACAAGTCTTATTGGAGAAATTGCGTGAGCAATTACAAGCAGGTGAGGGTGTTATAGTGTTCGCGGAGTTCAGGGACACTATTAACAGATTGGAGTTTGTCCTCACCCATACACAGCTTCCGTACACCAGACTGATTCGGCTCGATGCATCATCATCGGTACAGGACAGGATTGCAGCACAGCAAGCCTTCGGGCCGGGGATACTGCTCCTGATGTCGAATGTAGGGCGTGAGAGCTTGAATCTACAGGCAGGACACATCATCTGGATGTACGACATCCCGTTCTCGATGGGGTCTGCTGTGCAGCTCGTAGGGCGGATAGCGAGGAAGAACTCCAAGTTTGATGTCTTCGAGGTACACGTTCCCCTCACGCTCGGGACGATAGACGAGTACAAGGCGGCTATGCTCCATCACAAGGCAGACTTGTTCAGGGCGGTCCTGCAGGGTGAGCGCACCATGCCGAAGTCGGATACGTTGATCACCCGTGAAATCCTGACCAAGATGCGTAAGCATCTTCTCTGGAGATGCGGGATGAGTAAGCGTAGGACGAAGACTCCGCAGCAGACACAGTTTCAGTGGGAGGATATCTGACCCTTGACAAACAGGAAGCAGGCGCTTATACTAGGCTCTGTGGAAACGGAACAAAGGAGGAGAAATGGGCCGAACCTTAGAATCCATCAACGAGAATGAGTGTGTAGTAGACGGTCAGCACTACATCAGCAGCACTGATATTCCAGACCTGAGAAAACCCTGTGCGACATGTGCCATCCGTGATCCAAACGGAATGGCTGGTTGTTGTAATACCATTGGTGAGTATGAATTGATGCGTTGCTCTAGACCATATCGTACAGATGGTTGTGAGATCATCTGGATCCCGAAACCAACTGAAACTGTTGTTCAACCGAAAGGGGAGATCATGTGCAAGAAGCCCGGTGTTACTGTTGCTTACAACCCGAACCCACTGCCTGAAGGGGTAAAGGTAGTCCACATTCCGCTGACACGATCGTTTACCACACAGCGTGGTGGAATCCGGATCGATACCACCGAGACTGGATACGCGACCTTCGTAGCTATCCCCAACCGCTCGCCACACGGCTATTGGATCGGGGCCTCGTTCTGCGAACCGGGGGATACCTTCAACAGGACCGATGGTACGCAGCGGGCACTCGACCGGGCACTTGCGGCTTCTGTGAATGAACCCATTGGCTATTCTATGTTCCTCAGTCACCATGTTTTCTCGCACCAGAGTCTCCACAACATCGCTTGGCAGATACTCGACCTCGACCTGTTGGGGATGCCGGAGTGGTGTGTGCGGACAACGAAGGCGATACGGAGGGAGGAGGAGGAATGATCTGGCTCTACGGGCTTCTGGTATTCCTCTCGCTTGGCGGGTGGACGTGGATAGTGGCCCTCTGGAGACATACGTTGCTGCATCTGGACACGCTGATTGATAACTGGAGCAGCCCTCTGCACTAAGGAGTGAAGATGAAGAAGGTATTGACTACTGAGACGGACTTGCTCATAGCACCACTGCGAGATGTGTTGGTGACATATCGTGATACTCCCAACGCTCTCGTGAAGAAGGTGTTGTTCACCCGTCTGCGCAAGACGGCGAAGAACGCATTCATCAAGGTCGGGGAGATGTTCTCCGCACACGACATCGCTGATGAAGACATCGCTGTCGATGTCGAGGCACACGACATGTACTTCGTACATCAGGTGGGGGGTTCTGCACAGGGAATTACTGTGCCGTGGCCTACGTTGGGGACAATACTCATCCGACTTTCCGTCCCTACAACATCGAAACTAAGTGCTTCCTCGATGGTGGAGTGGATGCATGCCATGGATCTGGCTGTGGGGGGTGAAGTACCGGGCATGCAGATCGTATTTGCTCTTCTCAAGCGCGGGGGAGTGACTGAGCCCGTGGAGGAAGCATGAGCGTCTTCAATATCACACCCGACCCTGAGACACCGCCTGTTGTTCAGGAATTGGAGGAGGTGTTGCCTGAGACTCCCCAGCCTCTCACAGAGCCTGTAGAAACTGAAAACTACATGTGTTGCGGGCGTTATGTGTACTGTGGAGCACGACTCGCACAGATATTGGAAGTGGGTGAACATGGGTATCCAACGAAAGTCCGTATGTTCGAAATCCTTCCCGAAGAGGATATCTTCCTCCACCACGATCTACTGTCGAGTTTAGGGCGGATTCGATGGGTGAACTGGGAGTACCCCCTTGGGGTCCATGGGTCTCCTAGTACCAAGCGTACCGGCCCGTCTTCAACGCACTGCTTCCCCCCAACAATTCCAGTGGTTCTCTACTCGCAACTCGTGCAGGAAATCATGCACACTCTGCGGGGTGTTGCTATCGAACTCGCTATTCGACAGCCACAGCGTCCTCTGATGCTTCAGGCTATTGAGGATCGGCTGATCGAACTCTGGTGTGATGTCTGTTCGACCGCAACCGAAGTAACACCCGAAGGCATAGCAGTGTTCTCCTCATTCTACCACGACATAATGAACGGGATAGAACGGTTGGTGAAGAACTCACTGCCGGTCATCGCACAAGGTATGGAGGTATGTGATTACAGACTAGGAAAATAACCGTGTTGTTGCACACTAACATATGGTATGTTAGTGTGAGAAAATGTGCAGCCACCTATTGAGGAGGAACAGAAGGATGGACCCTTTGGTAGTAGCAGGAGTACCCGAAAAGATAGCAACAGGAGGCGACAGAGTTCGTCGGGATATTGAAAATCTCCACGAGCGACTGAGTGCTATCTATACGCATATGAACTCAGTCCTCGACCCAATTCTGGTACCTGTTCAAGATGTTACTAGTAGTGAAACCCCGCCTCGTGAAAAGAACATCCTTGCGAGAAGCCCTGTATTTCAGTGGCTGGTGGAGCAGGTTGAAGACGCAAACCGTATCTGTGATTTGATAGAGGCCCTGCTTGATCGAGTGGATATCTAGTCTCTTGACACCGGGCAGGGTTTCGAGTATAATTGCGGAGTCACGAACTAGAAAGGGGAGATCATGTCAGACAAGGAATCGTTGAAGCCACCTGTCATCACCAAGCTCGACGACATGGCTCGGGTGCAGCAGGATCTTGAACATCTCCGTCAGGCACAGGAAGAGAAGAGAAAGGCCATTCTTGCCCCCGTGCAGGCACAGCTTGATGCACTGGATGCACAGTTCGGAACGCAGATCGAGATGTTGACAGAGACTCTTACCCAAATGGAGTCTTCCATCAAGGCCGATGTCGTAGCTCTGCAGGAGAGTGTAAAGGGCACTCATCTACATGCTGTGTATGCGAAGGGTAGGGTCTCGTGGAACGACGACCAGCTTCTCGGATACGCTGCTGCCGGACATCCTGAGATCAAGGCGTTCCGTTCCGAGGGCGCACCATCAGTCTCGATGCGGAAGGTTACCCTGAAGGAGGCGAAGTAGGTTCAGTCGGGGCTGGGGATACACTCTCCAGCCCACCACTTTTTCAGGAGTGTGATATGGAAACAGACCTTACAGGCCGGACTACACCTACACCCGTACAACCCGAACCCGTCTGCCCGCGTTGCCAAAACACGCGTTGGGAAATCAACGAACGGGGTGAACGGGTACGGTGTAGATGCCTGTGGCTACGAGATGTACAGGGGTATCTGCGAGATGTGTTCGGTACTGTCCCCGCCTTTGTCGAAGGGCTGCGTCACGTCCAAGTCCCAACGCAACCTTCGCAGATATGTCTCTGGCAGGGGACGGATCTCAATGTGCAGGAGTGGAACTACCTGTGCGCTCGTGCCCTCTTGAAGTGCCGGATGCCGTCTGTTGTGCGGCTGACCCTCTCTGATCTGCACAACATCTACTTCGACAAGTTTGCAGATATGAAGAGCTATCTGCACATCGGTGCGCAAGTCGTACTCTTCTACGCCACGGGCTTCGAGCCGAGAAACGACTTCAACGAGACATGGATCATCGACCTCCTCACTCACCGGGAGATGGATCGGCATGGGATGTTCATGTTCGTATCCCCTAAGTACCGACAGGTGTACGATTTCGTGCGTGAACACAAGTATCTGCAGATCATGCTTCCCCCGAAGCGTGAGAGTGCAGTCACTACTCCACTGCTCCCCAGAGATGGCATTCCCCCGAAGCCGGAAAGATAGGTACATCACTACATGGATGCTACGACACGAGTAGGGGTACTGAGCGAAGAAGACAGCAAGGTATTTGCGATTTCCGAGCGCGAGTTCTACAGGAACTACGCCATGCTCTTCGCGTACCTGTACGAAGGACAGCTCTCGAAGGCCCAACGTCAACAGTACATCAGTGCCTTCAGTCGGATATTCCCCGACGACCCTGCAGTCAAGTTCCTTGTAGACAATCTAGCCATCCACGATGACATCCCTTCGCTGGCAGGCTTGCTCGATGCCGGGGTGTTGAAAGCCTCGTACAAGAGCATGCTGGAGGAGAGCGAGACTGCCTACATCCCGAACGAAGCCGATGCCTATCGTCTGCTCACCCTCGCCGGGAAGCAGGCACAGGCGCTGACCCTCCGCAGGGAGTTGGCGGAGACGCTGGATAAGATAGACGAGGAGTCGGAAGAGACACTGACCAGCAAGATGTCACAGTGGACTTCCCTGCTCCAGACTCAACAGCAGGCTGTTGTAGACTACTCCCCGGAAGCGGTACTCGACCGGAGGAAGGAACGCAAGTCGAGCGGGTGTTACTTCTTTGTCGGGCCGCTGGACGACACTGTAGGCAGTCTATCGCCGGGTAGTACCGCGATCATCGGCGGGTTTGCCGGAAGTGGGAAGACGCAGTTCACGCTCAACATGCTGTATCAGAATGCCGTCTCCGTGAAGAAGAACTGCGTGATCCTCACGCTGGAGATGTCGAAGGACGAATATATCCTGTACCTGCTGGCACGCCATTCACGGAACGATATGTGGAGAGACTTCCCGCAAGCTAGGATCGACAAACGTCTGCTTCTCTCAGGGCAATTCTCCGAAGAACAGGAAGCGTTCCTCAAGACTACACTCGCTCCTGACCTGTTCGAGAATCCCGAGCGCGGAGAGATACACATCCTCTCTGGGGAGGACTTCCCGGTGATGACACCAGAAGCGATCCAGCAGAAGGTGTTTCAAGTCTGCCCTCGTGTAGACATGTTCTTCTTGGACTACACCAACGTCTTCAAGGCATACCCCGCCCCGATCCGTGGGCTGGAGGATCCGAAGGAGAGGATCAACTACTTCATCAAGAAGCTCGACCTGATGGCTCGCAACTTCTACGGGCGGGATATCAATGTCGTGCTCGTCTCGCAGATCAATCGTGAGGGCTACAAGCAATACCTGCGCGATCTGTCTACAGATTTGAAGAAGGGTGCCAATTCCCGAGGATACGATGCCACAGCATTCAAGGACGCGAATGAGAACGAAGCATCCGCATGGTATCTGGTATCCCTGTTCTCGAACGACGATATGATGGAGCGCGGGATAATCGATTGCCAATTGCTGAAACACCGTGGGGGGCCGAAGATCGAAACACCCTTCGGCCTACACGTCGAACCCCAGTATGCGTATGTGGGGAATGAGGGAGATGAAAACTACAGACAGCGAGTCAATCTCGGTGAGCTGGATTTGGAAGCAGCTACAAACGACCCGGAACTAGAACTCTGGTTCCAAGAAAGGCAGGAAAAAGGGGATGAATAAGAAGAGGCCGAGTGCAGACGAGAAGTTGCGCCGTAAACTACAGAAACTCACGGCTACAGGGAGTGTCATTCGAGACGAGGATGGAGCGTTATTGCGCTTTGTCCGAGTGCCCGGTGGGTACAAGGTTATCACCCTTGACGAACCAGATACCGCTCACGATCCAGAAGAAGCCGTCGAGATTAAGGAACCCATGTTGGATATGACACACCTTAGATTGGATGGGGAGGGGGAAACAACAACATGAAGAGCATAGCTTGTTGCGTTTGTGGAACCGTGTTTAGCGTAGACGATAATGTCTATACCGCACGACTGAGGGATGGCAAGATCTTCTACTGCCCGAATGGGCACAGACAAGCCTTCACGGAATCGGAAGCCAGCGAGATCTAGAAACTGAAGCACCAGATATTCGAGATGCAGGAGACTAACAGATGGTGGGAAAACCACGCTCGTGATTTGCGGCACGAAGTTACTCATCTGCAGCACGTGGCTGCAGGTATGAAGGGGCGTCTGATTCAAGAGATAAGGAAGGGGAAGCCAGAGCTATTATGAGGAAGCGGTGGTGGCTTTTCGGCTTGGGGGCACTCGCCGGGTTGAGTGTTTGGGTAGTCGTTAGGATACGTCCACTAGGAAAGGAACAATACGATGATGGAAGATAATCGCCCCAGCCCGCAGATTCAGGATTCAGGTAAGCGTGAGGAGTTCGTGACCGGAAGTGTACGGGATACTCGTGAGGGTAAGGGTAGGTTTGACCTGATTGCTGCTCTGGGGCAGTTGAGCATCAGCCTGTGGGAATGCCGAGAGTTTACTTGCCATCCGGACGAGGTACGCCCGAAACTTGAAGGTGCCTTCCAATGCATGTACAGCTACCTAACTGAAGGTGATATCGCGCATCTACAGTATGCTTTCAATGCGGTTGCCGAATGCATGAACGGTACTGATCCGTTCTCCTACTCTCATCTCGATCGTCTTGCTCGTCACTACGAGGGTGGTGCAAAGAAGTACGCGGATCGAAACTGGGAACGCGGCCAGCAGATAATGCGATACTTCGATTCAGCCTGCCGTCATATTGTCCGGGCGCTGCAGGGGCGAGAGGATGAGGACCACATGGCAGCGGCGCTCTGGAACATCCTTGCGATTCCCCACACACTGGAAATGATAGATCGAGGCTTGCTCGACAAGAACTTGGACGATCGACCGAATTACTTTAGACAATGACAGACAACACCGTCATATCTACAGGCCCACTCACCGGAGTGGAGATCACACCTGAGTATCGAGCGGGGATCCGTCTGCTCCACGAAGGGGAGCCTGTCGTACTCGTGTGTGGGAAGGCTGGGACGGGGAAGACAACCTTCATCCAGTACGTGCAGGAGGAGCTGTCGAGAAAGAACATCGTAGTCGTAGCCCCCACCGGAGTTGCAGCTCTGAACTCCGGTGGGACGACGATACACTCCTTCTTCCGTTTTCCACCCAAGCTCTTGACTTCGGAGGATATTGCACGGGTCAATCTCCCGATCTACAAGGCTATGGACCTGTTGATCGTAGATGAAGTCTCGATGGTGCGGGCGGATATGATGGATGCCATGGACCTGTTCCTGCGCATGAATCGTCAGGAGCCGAATCGACCCTTCGGGGGTGTGCAAGTCCTGCTCGTGGGTGATCTCTATCAGCTACCTCCTGTCGTTAAGGAGCAGGCTGAGAAAGAGTATCTGACCAAGAAATACCAGACCCCGATGTTCTGGTCGGCGTATGCTCTGCAGGAGAGCGGCATGGCTGTCTTGGAACTCGGCCACATCTTCCGTCAGCAGGATGAACGCTTCACCGCCCTGTTGAACAAGATCCGGTTGGCTGAATCGCTGGACTACATCGTACCTGCGTTGAACCGGGCTACCTTCCCGACGCCGGAACGTCAGGCTCCACTCATCACCCTGACGAGCACAAACAGCACGGCGGATGAGATCAACATGGAACAGTTGTCGGCACTGCCAACCGATTTCATCAGTGGGAGTTTCTACGGACAGATCGAGGGGGAATTCAACCTCTCTCGGGATCGACTCCCTGCGCCGGAACTGCTGGAGCTGAAGGTCGGAGCGCAAGTCATGTGCGTCCGCAACGATCCAGAACATCGATGGGTGAACGGTACACTCGGGCAGGTTATAGACCTGAACTTCGATGCCGACGACCCGTCAGTCACCATCGAGATTCTGGACAAACAGTCTGCCGGACAGATCGTGGAAGTCCGTCCTGTGAAGTGGGAGATGTGCCGGTACGAGTTCAACACCCGAGAAATGAAGATCAAACGGCATGCTATCGGGAGCTACACACAGATACCGCTGATGCTCGCGTGGGCAATCACCATCCACAAGAGTCAGGGCAAGACCCTCGAACGCGTGATGGTCGATCTCGGGTATGGAGCCTTCGCACCCGGTCAGGTGTATGTTGCACTCAGCCGCTGCCGTTCACTTGCGGACCTGACGCTGCAACGTCCGTTGCGGAAACATGAAGTCATGTGTGACCCGAATGTCACCGCATTCTTCAACCAGCTACAGGCACGACCCGGAACGGAGACTGCGGTTCTCCAATATGGATCGCAGGCAAAGACTTCGCTCTTTGAGTCGGATGAGTCTGGAGACGAGTTGCGGGCGTTGTTCGCCTGACCCTTGACAATTGATTCCAGTTTGTGTAGATTGGGACCAACAAGAACGAGGAGGTGTCTAATGCTGAAGGTCATCTGTCACGAGTGCGGGTGGACGTCTGAGACGGCTCTGAATGTCGCCGGACTGGCTGACATCGTACACAATCTCGGAGGTCATCTCGTAGGGCCGGGAGACGTTGATGACGACAACTGCCCGGAGTGCAATGCCTATGAGTCGCTGGAAGTAGTGGACGCATAACCCAAGAACAGACCGAGGAGGAGTGAATGGTTGCTAGGTGTGTTGCTTGTGGGTGGGAGTCGGATCATGGGTATACCGCGACCGAGCTACAGGAGATCGTAGCTCAGACAGGAGGAAGCCTCGCAGGATTCAACGGAGCGGGAGAAGATCACTGTCCTTTGTGCGGAGCAAATGAGATTCTAGTTGTAAACGAAGACTAAGGAGGAATGAATGTTCGTACTGTTCGTCATCTCAATGCTGCTCGGAGTCATCGGGTTTCTGACGACGGCGTTCGGCCCGAAGGAAACCGATGACGGAACCCCCGTCAAGAGCATCGGCGGGATCATGCTGGTTGTGGGGATCATCCTGTTCCTGATCTCGACCGTGACGTGTGTGCCTGCGGGGAACACCGCTGTGCAGACCGAGTTCGGGAAGGTACAGGACAACACGCTCTCCGAGGGTATCCATCTGCGTGCCCCGTGGCGGAATGTCCACAACATGTCTCTCCGTCAGCAGCGTCAGTCCTGCACACTCAATGCGTCTACCAATACGGGTGTGACCATCGATGTTGGACTCACGATTGTCTACAGGCTGAACCCCGAGTACGCGGCAGAAATCTACCAGACGGTGGGCGAGGATTACTATGATGTGCTGATCGCACCGTTCATCCTCCGTACTGTCAAGAACATCTTCGTCGCTTACCCTCCGGAAGCCATCTACACTGTGGAACGTGCTACGGTCAACACCATCATCGAGGACAGTCTTCGGACACTGCTCGCCCCTCACGGCATCATCGTGGAGCAGGTGCCGATAGACAACATCGATCTTCCAGCTTCTCTGCGTGACGCTATTGTCGCCAAGCAGGAAGCGGAGCAGCAGGCTCTCCAGATGGAGTACATCCTGCAGCGTCAGGAGCAGGAGAGCGAGAGGATGCGGATCGAGGCTCAGGGTATCGCTGACTACCAGAATATTGTTTCCTCAAACCTTACTCCCGAGCTGCTTCAGTGGCGTGCCATCGAAGTCACCCGCTCGCTGGCCGAGAGTAACAACACTACCTTCGTTATCGTGGGGAATACGGATAGCGGTCTCCCCATGATTCTCCAGCCGTAGGGCTGATGTGCTAGACCGCGAGGGGGAGGGGTCAAACCCTCCCCCTTGACATTTACTTCTCGACAGTCTATAATCGCTCCATGGAAGAACGAAACACTGAAACCAAGGAGGATCACCACCACATGTATGGCCTGAATATGCTGACCACTGCGTTCTCTGCTCATGGGTTCGAGATCTATCCCGTGGGTGGATGCGTCCGCGACATCCTGATGTTCGGGACTCCCAAGGGTGACATCGACCTGACTACGAACGCCACACCCGATCAGACCAAGCAGGTTCTGGCTGATGCCGGACTGCCGGTCCTCCCGTTGGGTGAGGCTTTCGGAATGATCGCCACGATCCTCGATGATCTGGGTCAGGTGGAGATCACGACCTTCCGCGCCGACACCTACAGGGAGAACGACCGTCACCCGGTAGTGACCTACAGCAAGACGCTCGAAGACGACCTGAAGCGCAGGGACTTCACAATCAACGCCATCGCTCTCGCGGATGACGGGTATGTGGATCCGTTCGGGGGTCGGGATGATATCCGCAGGAAGCTGCTGCGTACCCCGCAGGATGCCGAGCAGACCATGCGCGACGATCCTCTGCGTATCCTGCGTGCCTTCCGCTTCCGTTCGCGGTTCGGGTTCGCCTTCGACAACAGCCTCATGCGTGCCATCGTGGAGACTGCCCCCGCCCTGACGCACATCTCTTTCGAGCGTATCCTCATGGAGATGGACAAGATCCTCGTCGGGGAGCATGTGACCACGGTGCTACAGGACATGGTGGACTTGGGTGTGCTTCAGATCGTACTCCCCGAGATGGTGGCGGTTCTGTGCCTCACGGGTGTCTCGCAGGGGAAGTACCACTCGAAGGACATCTGGAAGCATACGCTCGGTGTCATTCGTCAGACCCCGGCTGATCCTGACCTTCGGTGGGCTGCACTCCTGCACGACATCGGCAAGCCCAATACTCGTACCGAGGCGGATGGGGATGTCCACTTCTTCGGCCACGAGCATGTGGGTGCGCAGATAGCTCAGAACATCCTGAAGCGTCTGCGGTTCAGCACCGCGAGGAGACAGCGTATCACCTTCCTCGTCACCAACCACATGCGTCTCGCCATGTACCAGACCGGGTGGAAGAAGAGTGCTGTTCGCAGGGTAGTGACCTTCGCCGGGGAGTATCTGGATGATCTGATCGCCCTCTCCCGTGCGGACATCACGTCCGCTCGTCCTGACAAAGTGGCATGGAGACTCGACCAGCTCCAGCAGTTCGCGGACAGGGCGAAGGCTGTGATGACTGAGACTCCGCCGGAGAGACTGATCGGCAAGGAGACGATGAAGGAGCTGATCGACCTGATGCAGCTTTCCGGTCACGAGATCGGGAAGATGAAGACTGCACTGGAAGATGCGATCACCGATGGAAGTCTGCCGAAGGATCCGTCTGTGGACGATGCCCTGATGTATCTCTCGCAGGCCAAGGCATAGGAAGGAGATCACGATGGAGCCGAACTATCGATGCCCGAAGTGTGAACACTACTACTTCGTGGACAGGATGGGGAAGACTGACCGTCCTTGTTGCCCGAATGATGGGACGGAGACGCACGGACCTACGCAGAGGAGCATGAAGCCTACTCCGGGATGTCTGTGTATGAACTAGCTCCGGGCGCTCAGGTCGAGTGGGAGTCCAGCGGGATCGGAAACTTGGTGGTAAGCCATCAGATCATAAGGAAGGTTGGAGATGAATAATCTGACACACGGCCAACGGGTGCTAATAGAGCAGGTACGGCTGCTGAACCCGGAAGCCGCACAGTTGATGGAGACAGCAGAGATTGAATGGTGGGAGGAGCCGTATCCCGATGGATTAAACGATGCGTTTGAATGGAGCAAAACCCCACAAGGTCATGAATATTGGTCTGGTCTTCATCGGACTCTGGCTGCGGGCTCTTGTTATTCCCGTCCTGTGACGCTGCCGGAAGACGAGTGTAGGAATGCTCCCGATGTTCCTTTTGCTCAGCGTGTGGCCGCAGAGCTACAGCAGGCGCGGTCGAAGCACACCACGAACATCAACTCCCTGCACGAGGGATACGCAGTAATCCTCGAAGAGGTAGACGAGCTATGGGAGATCGTGAGGATGAAGCGTGAGAATCGTGATCGTGCAGCCGTGATCGAAGAGTTGGTACAGATTGCTGCGATGGCCCAGCGTACTGCTGAGGACTTGAATCTGCTCCACGAAGAACGAGAGGGGATCAAAGATGAAACTCAAGTATGATGCTGAAAAAGGTTCGAGGTGCAAGGGAACCCACTTCATAGGAGTAGAGTCGTGGTCGAAGGAATATGCATGGTATTCTCGCCGGAGGAAGAAGTGGGTAAACGATCCACTTTTCGGTAAAGAAGAGCTGTGTAGTATCGCACCCTGCAAGAGCGTAAGAGCTTTTCGGAGGATGCTGAAAAAGAATCCGGGGATTCGTGGACAGGCAACTCTTTTCAACAGATTCGTCGGCTGCGACGTACATGGATAAGGATGGGTGAGATGCCAACATACCCACAGTACAAGCGCGTTCCTCTAATTTTTTTCCTCGATGAAGTTCTGCGGACGGGGAAGATCAGAAAAATGGAAGATGTAAGCGTCATGTTCTATGATGAATCTCTTGTGAACGGCTGGGTTCGACGCGAGTTTCTGGTGATAGCACATCCTGAAACTGCGGTTGTTGCAGACGATCAGGATACCAACGATTACATCGAATTGAAGGGTGTTGCGTACTCTGAAGCAGAAGCAATGAAGAAGGCAAGACGAATAATTGAGGATGCACGGGATCATCTGGAGAAATCCTTTGTTCGGGTTTCAAGTCTGATTCCTGAGATAGAAGGGGTAACATGAAGGTCATAATCCCCGATATTCACGGACAGGCGAAGACACTTCGAGTTCTGCTCGATTCGCTTGATCAACAGGGGTATCTACAGACAGGATCCTTGATCTTCACCGGAGACTACGGGGATCGTGGGCCGGACTCCCGAGGGGTACACCTGATGGTGAAGTCCCTGACTGAAGCCGGAACCGCGACAGCACTCCTCGGAAACCACGAAGAGATGCTGCTCCTCTCTACGAGGGGTAATAGATATCAGTGGGATGATGGTCAGCTCTGGAGACAGAATGGTGGTGGGAAAACCATCGACTCTTACGGAGGATCATACCCGGACCAGAGTCGCTGGTTCCGCCGGATTCTCGATGATGGAGTGCTGGACTGGCTTCGTGGTCTCCCACTCTTCTACGAGGATTCCGATATCTGGTGTTCACATGCACCTGTTTCTCGTCATCCGCTAACACTGGAAGTCGATAAGAGTCGAGATTCCCTGCTCTGGAACTCTCCGTATCGCGAAGGGGCGAGTGAAGACCTGTTCGCTGCCGACCTTGGGAAACGGCAGATTGTGGGGCATGTCCCCTCCTTCACATACAACAAGAGAGACCCGAGATTCTACCCGCATATCATCTACGCAGATACCGGTGGTTGGCACTTGACACCTCCGGAACTCTCCGCTATAATCATGGAAGGTAAGAAGTGTGTCGGGTACTTTACAGCCGTGGAAGAGGGAGTAACGGTATTCACTCCCAGAGAGGAAGAAGAATGAAACAGATAACGGTCGAGATGCTGAAGCGGCTACACGCCTGTCAGCCGCAGGTCGATCTATTCCGTTCGACATTCGGAGAGACTGCCGAGCTGACGGCGGAGAACGGAGAGAAGGCTGCTGCTGTTGGGCTAGATATCAACTGGCTGGCTGCGCAGGTGCTGACTGACGAGCGGTTGACGGAGTACGGTCGCGTCACGGCTGCCGCGTCGGCGGAGTACCAGCGTGTCACGGCTGCCGCGTTGGCGGAGTACGAGCGTGCCACAACTGCCGCGTTGGCGGAGTACCAGCGTGTCACGGCTGCCGCGTCGGCGGAGTACCAGCGTGTCAGGGCTGCCGCGTCGGCGGAGTACCAGCGTGTCACGGCTGCCGCGTTCGTGCGGCTCGCGGCCGAGGAGGAGATAGGATGAGAATCGTAAAGGCGAATGAATTCCTGCGGATGCCTGCGGGAGTTGTGTTCAACAAGTTCAAGCCGTACATCTTTGAAGGGCTGTGCATCAAGGGAAAGTCGATAGAGGATTGGAAAGGTGACCCCTTCGATTTCTTCTACTCCGAACTCGGCGGTCTCGGGGTTGTTGACTGGTCTGATACTGGAGACATGATCGAGAAAATGGGTGCAGCACAAGAGGGCCACCTACTCTCGATGGACTTCGATATCCAATCTCGTGATGGCATCTTCGATGAGAACCAGCTATATGCGGTATGGTCTCGGGCAGATATCACGGCTCTGATAGCAAAACTGGAAACGGCTGTCGGGGAGGATGAGGTTTCGTTCACTGCCGGAAGTTGGCAACAACCGGAGGAGAATATATAGTCTTCCGAAGAAGCGACAAAAGCGATGGCTGATATCCTTAGCACATGTCCTAATCAAATTGAAATCTTTCGTTCTCTAGGTTGCACGAAACAGGTTGAAGGGGTGGAGGTAGTGGATATGGAAAGGATGAAAGAAATGCGTGAGTGTTCGGAAAGAGTATCAGCCATGCTCGCTTCAGTAGAATAGGGGAAAGTCAAAATGAACAAACTCGTACTCGGTGACAATCTGGAGGTTCTTCGCGGGCTGGAATCTGAGTCCGTGGACCTCATCTATCTTGATCCTCCTTTCTTCTCCAATCGGCACTACGAATGCATCTGGGGTGACAAGGGCGAGATCCGCTCGTTCGAGGATCGCTGGAGTGGTGGGATAGA
>Ga0208459_1002148_pt1 | contig 17101 bp, 12 predicted proteins | sample AD_UKC087_MetaG_FD_184433 | JGI IMG/M metagenome (GOLD analysis project Ga0208459, IMG submission 184433) | Active sludge microbial communities of municipal wastewater-treating anaerobic digesters from USA - AD_UKC087_MetaG (SPAdes) (version 2) | ecosystem: Engineered > Bioreactor > Anaerobic >... | reverse complement strand
TGGAATTGCAGGTAAGAGTCGTGGATTATATCGCTGATTGGCTTGTAAAAAAGAATATTAAACATGTTTTTACTGTTACCGGCGGCGGCGCGATGCATCTGAATGACGCTTTTGGCAAACATCCGAAACTGAAATGTATTTACAATCACCACGAGCAGGCATCGGCCATGGCGGCGGAAAGTTACGCCCGGATAAACAGAAATATTGCGCTCGTGTGCGTAACCAGCGGACCGGGCGGAACAAATGCCATCACCGGCGTTCTGGGTGGCTGGCTCGATTCTATACCCATGCTGATAATTTCCGGTCAGGTACGTTTTAATACAACAGTTAGGAGCACGGGATTAAATCTTCGTCAGCTTGGAGATCAGGAGTTTGACATTACAAGGCTTGTCGCGCCGATAACAAAATATGCCGAAATGGTAATCGATCCTTACGAGATACTTTATCATCTGGAAAAGGCTTATTATCGTGCTGTGAACGGCAGACCCGGCCCCTGCTGGCTTGATATTCCTCTCGATGTCCAGGGCGCGGTCATCGATACTAAAAAACTTAAACACTACAATCCCCGTGAAGACAAAAAAGAACTTGCGCCGAAGGTCAGCAACACAACCGTCCTGTCCGTGTTAAAAAAAATCAAAAACGCGGAAAGACCTGTCATCCTTGCGGGATCGGCGGTGCGGTCTTCAGGAGCGTTTGATGATTTTCACAAGCTTATTAAAAAGCTTAATATTCCCGTTGTGACGGCCTGGAACGCTCATGACGCCATCTGGGACAACCACGCGCTATACTTTGGCAGACCGGGCACTATCGGCAACCGATGCGGCAATTTTATCACACAAAACGCCGATCTGGTCCTTGTACTGGGTTGCCGACTCAATATCAGACAAATAAGTTATAATTGGAAGATGTTCGCACGGGAAGCTTACAAAATTATCGTGGATATTGACCCAAACGAGTTAAAAAAGCCCACCATTTGCCCCGATATGCCCGTTAACGCGAATGTCGCCGATTTTATAAAAGCAATGTTGGACAAAGCAGAATACATGAAAGCGAAAAAAGACTGGATGGATTACTGCCGCAAAATAAAGAACAGCTTTTCTGCATCAATTGAAAGCTGTCTGAACGGCAGAGAAAAAGTCAACCCTTACTATTTTGTGGATTCACTAACTCGAATGCTGAAAGAAAACGATATTATTGTCACTGCCAATGGCAGCGCCTGTGTCGTTACGTTTCAGGCAGCTTATATTAAAAAAGGTCAGAGGCTCTTCACTAATTCAGGCTGTGCTTCCATGGGTTATGATCTTCCTGCGGCCATCGGTGCGCACACGGCGTCAGGAAAGAAGGTTTACTGCATTGCCGGGGACGGTTCCATACAGATGAACATCCAGGAGCTGCAGACTATTGTCCATAATAAAATGAATATAATTATTTTTCTCTTCAATAATGACGGATATCATTCCATCCGACAGACCCAGAACGCTTTTTTCGGCAAACCTCTTGTCGGCGTTAATCATTCATCGGGTATAAGTTTTCCTGCCGCCAGGAAAATAGCTCGTGCTTACGGTTTGAAATACGCCTGTGTCAGAAACAATGCTTCAGTAGATCATATTTTAAACAAAGTTTTAAAAATGAAAGGGCCTGTTCTGTGTGAAGTAGTGCTGAAGCCGGAACAGAATTTTGAACCAAAACTGGCTTCTAAAAACTTAGGCAACGGTAAAATGTTTACACCGCCGCTGGAAGATATGTTCCCGTTTCTGGACAGAGAAACATTCAAAAAATGCATGATTATTAAACCAATCGAAGAGGAAGGTTGAGTATGCGATCAATAAAAATCCTTGATTGCACATTACGTGACGGCGGCTATGTCAATGACTGGAACTTCGGTCTCGGCACCATAGAAAGTATTATCAGTCGACTGGATAAGGCAGGCATCGATATTATTGAGATAGGCTTTCTGGACGAAAGAAGAAAATATGATGAAAATCGCTCTATCTTACCTGACACGGATTCTATAAAACCTATTTTTAAAAATCTTGATATTCAAGGCGCAATGATTCTGGCCATGATAGATTTCGGAACTTGCGGGATAGAAAAGCTCACGGAGCAGAAAGATTCTGTCCTGGACGGCATCCGGGTTATCTTCAAGAAAAAAGATTATCCGGAAGCGCTTAAATTCTGCGCGGAAATCAAGAAAAAAGGGTATAAATTATCTCTTCAACCTGTTTCCGTAACAAGTTACAGCGATAATGAAATGACGGAGCTTTTGAAAAAAGTGAACGAGATAGAGCCTTACAGTGTTTCCGTTGTGGACACTTACGGTCTGATGCATAAAAAAGAACTCCTGCATTATTTTAATTTAATGGATAAAAATCTGACCGAGGAAATTTTGATCGGTTACCATTCACACAACAATTTTCAGCTGGGATATGCCAATTGCACGGAACTGATGGCCGTTGACTCCGACAGAGCACTTATTGTCGACGGATCGCTTTACGGGATGGGCAAAAGCGCGGGAAATGCCTGCACGGAATTACTGGCCATGCATATGAATGAGAACTATGGAGGCCGGTATAATCTCGATCAACTTCTGGAGGCAATCGACATCGATATCATGAAGGAGTACGCAAAACAATACTGGGGCTATTCTTTTAAACATTTCATCGCCGCCTCCAACGACTGCCACCCGGATTATGTGAGCAACTTGCTGAATAAAAAAACCCTGTCGGTGCAATCCATCAACGAGATCATTGCGAAAATCGAACCGGCTAATAAACTGACCTTCAACAGAGATATCATGGAAAATCTCTACCTGGAGTATCAAAATAACATTATCGAAGATTCCGGCGCTTACGCGGGACTGAGCGCCGAGCTGGGAAAAAGAAACATTCTGATTATCGCTCCGGGAAAGTCCATAGAACTTCATGTTGAAAAGATTCGTTCTTTTATCAAAGAAAAAAATCCGGTTATCATAACCATTAATTTCATCAACGACGACTTTGATCCGGATTACGTTTTTATGGGCAACGCCAAAAGATACAGCCAGTTTTTCAATAAAATATACAGAAAAGATCTCAACGTTAAGGTGATATGCACCTCCAATATCGCTGAATCGAATAAAAAAATAGATTACAAGTTCAATTTCAACTCGCTGGTCAATGAAGACGCTTTGATCAGAGACAACCCCATGCTGATGCTCCTGAAAATTCTCACAAAGATGAAGATTAAGAAAGCGTCTCTTGCCGGTTTTGACGGTTATTCCGCCGACGATACCCAAAATTATCCAAATGAATACATTCAATTTTTATACTGCGATGATAACGTTGTCTTACGTAATGAAGCCGTAAAAAAAGAGCTTGCGGTAATAGGGAAGGATATTCATTTAGAATTTTTAACTCCATCACTGTATACATGAAAATTTAAATTCATCCGGAGCTATAAATAAATGGGAATCATAAAAGCGGTGGCCTTTGATCTCGATGGCACTATTTACATTGGAGAAAAATTAGTTGATGGAGTTGTTGAGATATTAAATTATTTGAAAAATAAGAATATAAAAATTTTCTACTTTACCAATAATTCCGCCAAGACAAGAAAAGACATTCACAAAAAACTTCTAAACCTTGGTTTGAATCCCGAGATCGGATTCATTTATAATTGTGCTTATGCGACCGGTAAATACCTGAAAAATAATTCCTTCAAAAAAGTATATTGTTGCGGTTCTCCCGGACTGAAAGAAGAAATAGTTCTTGCAGGTATTGAATGCGTCAAAGATAAAGAATTCCCCGACGCTGTGGTCGTTGGACTTGATCATGAATTTAACTACGTCAAAATGTCTGTTGCACTCAATTTTCTTCTTAAAAAGGAATGCAAATTCATTGTGTGCAACAGAGACAGAAATTATCCTGTAGAAAAATCAAGATTAATGCCCGGCTGCGGATCTATTGTAGCTGGGCTCGAATTCGCAACAGCAAGGCTAGCTGACGTGATAATCGGCAAGCCGGAAACTTTTATGCTTGATTTGCTATGCAAAAACTGGAATTTTCAAAACAAAGAAATACTGATAGTCGGAGATACATTTGACAGTGACATTGCTATGGCTGATGCATATGGTTCACCGTCACTTTTGTTGGATTGTGATGATAAACATTCAGGAAACGCGGCAAAAATCAGAAGCATAACTGAAGTGAAAAAATATGTCTGATATTTAAGGAAAGGCACAGAAAAGTCATTCACGACAACGATCGTTTTCTGCGTTGCTATTTTTTGAATAAACCGGAGATAAAACGACAAGAACCGAATTTATTTTGATTTGTTGATGGAGCACAATGTTGAACATATCATGGCAACAACTGTGGCATAAGCACCAGATAAAAATCCGTTTTTTTTTGATTGGCATATGGAACACGATATTCGGCTACGGAACTTATATAAGCCTTGATTACCTGTTTGCTTTGATTTTTCAGAAACGCTACATGGCGTACATGTCGGCCGCCATTCTTTCCAATATCATCGCCACCATCAGCGCGTTCCTTTTTCACAAGCATATCACCTTTAAGTCAACGGTCAAAGGCCGAGGCGTCATTATTGAATTTTTCAAATTCTATTCCACTTATACGGCAACCAATATTCTCGGTCTTGCGTTGCTTCCTTTTTTCGTCGAGGTTTTCAAGATAGATCCCAAAATCGCCGGTGCGCTTTTAATTCCTATTGTGGCTATTGTCAGTTATTTCGGACATTCGAGATTTTCATTTAAACAACACTGAGCAGAAGCATACGATATTTTTTATACGCTTCTCCAATCCAATTATCAGGTTTCGAGATTACGCAAACGGCATATGATGATTTATCGCCCATCTGTTCTTATGCTTTGGGGACTTTCGGCGGGCTGACCAATCCTTCGCCGGAAAGCACAACCGTGCCTTCCTGATTGGCGCAGGTGGTCTTCAGGCGCACACGGTTTTTCTCCGCATTCAATTCCACAACTTCCACCCGTCCGGTTACCGTATCGCCGATACGTACAGGGGCAAGAAAACTTAAATTTTGATTCAAATAAATTGTGCCGGGACCGGGTAATTGATTGGCAATGATCGCTGAAATAAATCCGGCGGTAAGCATGCCGTGTGCGATGCGTGTTTTGAAAAAAGTGTTTTTAGCGTATTCTTCATTGACATGTGCCGGATTGAAATCGCCGGTAATACCGGCATATAAATAAACATCTGTCTCCGTCACCGTTTTGGAAAATTCCGCCACATCTCCGACTTTCAGTTTATCAATGCTTTTCCCGGCAATCATTGTAATTTGACCTCCTTATTTGAGTTGCTTTTCAATGTTTTAAACAATCGTTACCTTTCTACCATCGGATCGAAATGACATCGTCTTAAAACCAGCATTTATGGCTCCAGATATTATCCTTCAAATCCTTGATGTCTTCCTGCAGCATCATATACATGCCGGCATTACTGATGGCCAAACCTCCCTGAAAGGCCAGCGCCGTTACCAGCATAATTTCATCTTCAGTGAATTCTCTCGCCCAACTGCTGTATATATTCAGCACGCCGATGATTTTGTCCCGGGATTTAATCGGAACGTACAACATGGAGACTATGCCTTCCTCTTTCTTTTCCTTTCTATACTGAACTCCCGGATCGGACAGAACATCCCTGATATAAATCGTTTCACCTTTAAGCGCCCGAGCAATGTTTTTATCGGCCAGAATCGGACCTTTGTTCAGATATTTTTCGCTTAAACCGAAACTGGCCACCAGTTTTACCGTAAGTTTTTCTTCATCGAGAAGTCTCACCGACGCGGCCTTAATGCGCAGGGCTTTCACCAATTCCCGGGTCATTGCCTGCAGAATTTTTTTCACGTCAAGGCTGGACGACATGCTCACGGATAAATCAAGAAATATTTGAGATTGATTGCGCAGTTTTCTTATCAGATTGGCGTTCTCAATAGCAAAGCCGCCCTGCTCGGCCAGAATGGAAAGAAAATCTATTTCATCTTTGGAAAATTTGCGAACGTCTTTGGTATAGAGACTGAGTATTCCGAGCATCCGGCCCTTATCCTTAACCGGTACGGAAAGAATCGAACCGATTCCCTCGGCTTTTTTCGCCTGATGGTTTTTCAAACGCTTATCCGTCGTGGCGTCACGAAAATACATGTAACCGTCTTTGAGCAATTGCGGACTTATTTTAACGGCATGCGCCGTGCCAGCATGAACGTATTTACTGGAAAGCCCGACCTGGGCGGCCGGTTTGTTATGGATGAAATTTTCCGAATCTTCGTCCCTGAGAAAAATAACGGCGGCCTTGGCTTTCAACGTATTCATCGCGGTGGAGACAATTAAATGCAGCGTTTTATCCTTATCTTCCGTTCTCCCCATTTCTATGCTCAGTTTGCTCAACGCCCGAAAATAACCTTCTTTGGTTGACATACCTTTTCTCCCTTCGTATGCGTCCTCAATATCTTGCGAATAAAAAAATGGTTTTCTTTTCCATCATGACTTTTTATTTTTTGCCGCACCGGCCGACGCTTTTTTTCCCGAGACCGCATTGCCGGCTGATTTCTTGCCGTCGGACGACGCTTGTTTTTTTACTGTTGAATGTCCGTTGCGCACAACCCGACTGCGCTTGACGGCCTTGCTTCCGACGGACCTGGATGGCGGGGCAACCGCATCTTCCGCATCCCTGTCCTTCAGCCAGCGAACGATTTTCGGGGCAAACATTTTCTGAAATTTGGAACTGACGTAGATGCCGATGTGGCCGGTCTCCAGACAGATATCCTCCACATCCCTGCTGCCCACGGCCCTGGTCAGTTGATTGCAGGCCTCCGGAGGAACCAGATGATCGTACTGGCCGTAAAAATTCAAAAGGGGCATGGTCAAATTTTTCAAATCCACTTTTTTCCCGCCCAGATACATTTTGCTTTGAATCAACAGATTTCTCTTGTAGCAGTCTTCGACAAACTGACGGAATGTTTCTCCGGGAACATCGGGACTGTCAAAAATCCAGCGTTCCATCCGCACGAAATTTTCGACAAAATCCTTGTTGTCCATGTTTTCCATGAAACCGACATACTTATCGATCATCAGGCGCGCCGGATTCAGCAGAAGAAACCCGAAGTTCATCAGATCGCCGGGAATGTTCCCGAATGTCCTGATTAATCCGTCCACGTCGATATCCTTCATCCAGACATGCAGAAGTCCCTTGTCGGTGTCGAAACTCGACGGCGTAACGGTGGTGACCAGATTTTTGATTTTGTCCGGATGCTGCGCCGAATACATGACGCAAAAACTGCCGCCCATACATATTCCCATAAGATTGACCTTGGGAACGTTGTGTTTCTCGCGGATGAAATCCACAATGTTGTTCATATAACCGTTGACGTGATCGTTAATGGTCAGGAAACGATCTTTGCGCTTGGGATAGCCCCAATCCACCATGTACAGATCGATCCCGCCAGCCATAAATGTCTTGACCACGCTTCGATCCGGCTGCAAATCGAGCATGGTTTCCCGGTTAATCAGCGCATAAACCACCAACAGGGGAACTTTCAATTTATCTTCGGCGCTTTCATCGCGGCGATAATGTTTGACCTTGACCCGGTCTTCTTCATACACGACTTCATAAGGCGTCGTGGCCAGGTCGGTATTGAGCTGTCCCTGTAAAACTTCGGAAGCCTTGGAAACGCGCTGTTGCGCTTTCTCCGCGTCTTCAGCTATCCTTTCCAGAATCAGATCCAGAGGAATCTTTGTCGAACTCATTAAATAATTTTCCTTTCGAAATTATCCGGCTGCCTTATATCAAATTCATAAAGGAGACTACTTAATCTTATCCATGGTGTTGGGTGAAATGCCCAGACGCTTCTCCAATTCCTGTATCCTTTTCTTCAGCAAATGAAACTCTTTATACAAATCATCAATATCCTTATGGGTTACAATCGGAAGCATCTGCAAGTAATCCTGAATTGTTTCATTTCTGGCAATCATGAAATTTTCAAAATTTTTCAGCACCCGGTGCAGCGCTTCCGTATAATCGGCCGATTTAAAAAGCGTCATGTAGTGGCCTTCCAGAATCTTGAGCCACATGGCGTAATTTTCTCTTGTGGCCGTAGGGATGGTTCCTTCCTCCGCCATCTGTTGAAGTTTTTCCTGAAAAACCTTGAACGATTTTTCCAGAGGCAGGTAAAGAATGGAAAGAAATTCAGCCAGCGTGGTTTCAAAAATGTTATGCTGATTGAGCAGCTCATTAAAACGTTCCTGATAAAAACGGGTCAGGCCCAGCGGCGGAATTTTAAAATATTGCTGAATTTCTTTTTCGTAAACGTCGTTCAGGGCACGAAAAGCATCCTGATCAAGATTTTCAAAGCTATAGGCTTCCGTATGTTTTCCAATTTTACCGGCTTTTTCCATCAGGTGATTTTGAATTTGCAGGGCCGTGTCGAAACCGGATTTGGCTATTTTCAGGAAAATTTCCGGCAAGGCGCTCAGAGCGTTTACCGCCGCCGATTCGACTTCCGGTTCTTTCATCATTTTGGAAAACGACTTGATCAGATTTAAATTCGTCTCCATCTGCTGGGAAAAACGATTCTGCAATGCGGGGGGAGGGTCAGACGCTGTCTGAAAACCGGAGGGAACGGCTTTGGCCATGTTCATCCATATTTCCGTCATCATCTGCAACCAGGGAAAAATTGAGGATTGGCCAAATTGAAAATTTTTATCTTCTTCGGTCATTGTAAGCTCCGCATAAAAAAACTATTGAAGAAAAAGGCAATTAAATGTTAGAAAAACATAAAAAAGAATAATTATTCAAAATTTACAGCATTGGAATAATTACATGGATGCCGGTTGCATCGTCAACCAGCCCAAGACACAACTCGCTTAAGCTACGATTATTTTTTAATATAGAAGCGCACATTTGTCAACTAAATTTACCCGTCTGATTATTGTGGCGGAAGGCTGATGCCGTGTTCTTCTGATAAAACATCAAGAGGTTGATTTATGTCCAATGTCAGGAACTCGAAAATCACACCGGATGAGTTGTTGAGCGTTATCGTGTTTTCCCCCGCTGATAATCTGGAAGACCTTTCCACCACCATTCCCTGGAAGAGCAAGCTGATCGGCCAGCAGATCAGAGGTCTGTTCAATTATCAGGAGACGCTCGACATGGTCAAAAAGGATGTCTGGCTTTTCGGTCCTCTGGCGGTGGCCGCTTCCTGGCAAAGCGCGGTTCTTGATTCGATGCTGCGACATGTCAAAGCCAGCGCGCGTCTGGCGGTCGGCGCTTCCAGAAATCCCGATGCGATTGCAGACCTTAACGGCTGGATATACAAAAGCTATTCCCGCCTGCTGTACACCTTGACCGGATTTTTCATCAAAGACGGCAAATTCAACAGAGAAAAAGCTCAGATGATCTGCACGACCCCCAAGGGCAAAGAATATCTAAAAAACTACATGGATGAGTTCGCGCAACTGGAACAGCAATACAACAACATCGGATTGAGCCGCCTCAAAGCCATGAAGGAGCTTTTAAAATGCCTTCTGGTGGTCATCACGGAGAAATCTTTTGTCGCCGAGCCGCTGCCGTTTACTAAAACCAATCCGGACGGAACGATGCGAACATCCTTTGAAGAATATCTTGCGGAAAATCGTGTTCGCCTGGAGAACCTTTACGAAGCCAATGCTTTCGACATCAAAGAATATTCGGAAAGGGCGACACAGGGTAAAATCGGCTGCTCCCGTTATGAATACGTGGAAGGATCGTTGAATCACCGGGTGAGGCTGCGTTATTACCCGCTGGTTGAAGGAGTCAGGCAAAACGGCAAAATAATCTATATGGCAACTCCGCTGATCAATAAGCCGGAACTTTTCGACCTGGCGCCGGGCAAATCCGTAATCGAGGCCATGCTTAAAAAAGGTTATATTATTTACATGGTGGATCATGGCGATCCCGGCTGGGAGGAAACGGAACTTGGCCTTGATTTCTACGGAAAAACCATCCCTGATTTTTATCTGGATATCATTAAAAAGAGGCATCCGAAGGATGAAATATACGTGATGGCTTACTGCATGGGCGGAACGTTGATTCTGCCCTACCTGGCCAGACGCGCCCAGGAACGTTTGGCGGCGGGTAAGCCGATGGATATCAGAAAAATAGCGCTGATGGCTTCGCCGATGAAATTTGACGATGAAAGCAGCGGGCATAATCCGATTCGGACACTCATCCGCCGCGACTATGATCCTTACCTTATGAAGCAACTTTTCGGCCCTGTGAACATTCCGCCGCAGGTCATTGAAGCGGGGATGAATGAAATTCAACCCGGCGTTCAGCATACGGTTGTTTTGGGCTTTTACGGACGCGCGGAAAATAAAGAATCCATCGCCGACTCGGCTCCTTTTCTTTACTGGCTGACGCACGGCACCAAATTTCCGGTCAGCGCCCATATCCAATGGATTCAAAATATATTTATCGGCAATCAGGTTTACGAAGGTAACTATTGTCTCCCCTCCTCCAATCCCGAATTCGACGGTAAACCGGTGGATATGTCGGCTCTTAAAAAAGCCGGCGTCAGAATTTTCGATTACAAGGGTTCCCGTGATCCCATTGCGCCAGCCGGTTCGTGCATAGCCGGAGAAACATGGGGATGCGTGAATACAGGCAACGTCAAAGTGACCTGTGGCGGTCTTAATCGAGTCATTGAAAAAAACATCGGGCATATTTTTGTTGTCAGTCGCAAACTGCTGGCCGAGTATCTCGATCTGGTTGAAGATTTTTATCAGGATTCATCCGTTAGTCGGCCCGTTGTTCGGAACATAAAAGAATTACCGGCAAATGACGCCGCCAATAAAATTGTCGATATCAAGAAGCTCCGGCGAAAAGCCAAGAAACAGGCAAACTGAAATTATTAATGTTCAATAAAACAGCCATCATTCCTCAAAAACAAAAGCTGATCGTTTATATTTTTCTCGCCATGATCACCTTTGCCGGATACTGGCAGGTGCATCAATTTGAATTCATTAATTTTGATGATAACGTTTATGTTTCAGAAAACGTTGTTGTTCAATCCGGTCTGACCAAAGAAGGCTTTTTCTGGGCATTCAGCACAAAATATTTCGGCCTGTGGAATCCGCTCGTCTGGCTCTCGTTCATGGCGGATTACCAGTTTTACGGTCTCAATGCCGGCGGATATCATGTCACCAACCTCATCCTGCATATCCTCAGCACCTTGTTATTGTTCCGGCTCTTCTCTACAATGACCGGGGAAATCTGGAAAAGCGCCTTTGTCGCCGCTTTCTTCGCGCTCCATCCCCTGCATGTGGAATCCGTCGCCTGGGTATCCGAACGTAAAGATGTCTTAAGCGCTTTCTTCTGGATGCTCACCTTATGTCTTTATGTCTTCTATACGGAAAAACAATCGATCAAGCGATACCTGCTGATTGTCTTCTCTTTTGTGCTGGCGTTGCTGAGCAAGCCCATGGTGGTCACCCTGCCTCTGATTATGATCTTACTGGATTACTGGCCGCTGAAACGATTTGAGAATCAAAACCGTTTATCCGATACGATCGTATGGCAACTCAGGGAAAAACTGCCTTTTATTGTCTTATCGGCTGTGCTTATTGCTTTTACGCTTTACGTTCCCAATGAACAGCAAGCCTTTGAAAAATCTTTTTCTGTAATGTCGAGATTGGCCAATGCGCCGGTCGCTTTTGTGACCTACCTGGTTAAAACCTTCTGGCCTCATAACATGGCTATCTTTTATCCTTTTCCTTCTCATATCCCTGCATGGCAGATCGTAGGATCTGTGCTTCTGATTATTACCATGACGGCTGCCGTAATGGTCACCGTCAAACGTCTGCCTCATCTTTTCGTCGGCTGGTTCTGGTTCATCATAACCATTGCGCCGGTGATCGGCATTCTTCAGATCGGGGATTTCGCGATGGCCGACCGTTATCATTATCTGCCTTCCATCGGCATCGGGGTAATGCTGGCCTGGGGAATACCTCATGTCATAAAACGTGAAGTCCTGCGCAAATATATTTTGTTGCCTGTGGCCCTTGTTTTCCTGGCTTCGTTAGCTTTTCTTGCCTGGCAACAATGTGCTTATTGGAGAAACAATATAGAGCTCTGGAATCACGCCATACAGGCTACACAAGATAATTACATGGCGCACAACAATCTTGCCTCCGCCCTGCTGGAGAAGGGAGAAACTGAAAAAGCCATGCATCATTATCACAAGGCTATCGATATCAATCATTATCCGGCGGCCTATTACAATATCGGCATTATTTACTATCGTCTGGAACAATATCAGCAGTCCATCGATTATTTCAAAAAAGCGATACATGAAAAAGCCGACTATGCCGCAGCTTATTTTAATCTGGGTATCATCTATCAAACGCTGGGGTTGCAGCAGCATGCCCTGGAACAATACAATGAAGCCACACACCTTTTGCCCGGCCATGCCAACGCTTATAACAACAAGGCTTTGATTTATTTGAAGGCAGGAAATAATTTTCAGGGATGCGCCAACGCTCAAAAAGCCTGCAAGCTGGGAAATTGCCAAACGTTAATCTGGGCAACCGGAAAAAAGATCTGTGATTAATTCAGTATTATAAGAAAATTAATATTTATTTAAATATTAAGAAAAATTATACTAATAAAATGAATAATAAAAAGACTGTATCACTGATCATTGTTTTTTTGATTGTTGTCTGTTTGTCCGCTTTTGGCTGCATAACGGAGAATAATTTCATTAACCTTGATGATACAGGATTCCTGGTTGAAAACAAACATATTCAATCGGGATTCAATATAGAAAGTATTATTTGGGCCTTTTCAACCATAGAACATAACTACTGGATTCCTCTCACGTGGCTCTCTCATATTCTTGACTGGTCCATCTTCGGTTCCAGAGCCGGAGGTCATCATGCAGTTAGCCTACTCTTTCATATTGGAACTGTAATATTGTTATTCCTCTTTTTAAACAAATCAACAGGCGACATCTGGCCTGCAGCTTTTGTTGCCGCTTTATTTGCCATACATCCTCTGAGAGTGGAATCGGTGGCCTGGGCATCGGAACGAAAAGATGTTCTGAGCATGTTTTTCGGTATTGCTACTCTTTACGCTTACGCCTTTTATGTTGAAAGATACAAACTATATACATATATTTTAAGTTTAATATTATTCCTTTTTGCCCTGATGTCCAAACCCACGATGGTAACATTACCTTTTGTTTTGATGCTTCTCGATTACTGGCCTCTCAAACGATGTCAAACCAGGTCATCTGCACCTCATGAAAAATGCGATAGACCTCTGACCAAACTCGCCTGGGAGAAAACGCCTTTTATTTTATTGACAATTGCCATATGCATAATAACATATTGGGCCCAAAAAACAGTTGGATCCATATCCTCAGCCTCTATTCTGCCTTTTAGTACAAAAATATTTAACGCTATCGCTTCTTATATTATTTATCTGGAAAAAACCTTATGGCCTATCAACCTAGCCATATTTTATCCTTATAATTTTTCAATTTCTTTATTGCAAATTTTCATCCCGGTGTTAATTCTTATAATCATTACCACTTTTGTTCTATATAATATAAAAAGAATGCCTTTTCTACTTGTCGGTTGGCTCTGGTATATAGGCACACTGCTTCCGGTTATTGGGCTCGTGCAAACCGGCAAACAAGGAATGGCTGATCGATATACCTATCTGCCTTCTATAGGAATCGCTATAATGCTGGCATGGGGGATTCCTAGATTCATAAAAAACAAAAATTTAAGAAAGAAGATTTTGTTTCCCGCAGTAATAATGATCCTTTTTATTTCAATTGCCTTAACATGGCTCCAATGCAGTTACTGGAAGAATAGCATAAAAATTTTTAGTCACACTGCGCAGGTTACGAATAATAACTATCGAGCTTATGAACTTCGCGGAATGGCTTATTCTCAGATGGGGCAGTTTCAGCTGGCCATTAAAGATTATAATAAGGCAATTCATTATTATGAAGGCATTCAACTGAAACATGATTATTCATCGGTTTTTTTTAACAGAGCGATGGCTTACACCCATCTGGGGAAATACCAATTGGCCATCGAAGACTATGATAAAGCCGTTCTGATGAATTCTGATTTCATTGAAGCTTATAATAACAGGGGAAGAATTTACGGCCAAGTTGGGCAGTACCGGATGGCGATTGAAGATTTTAACAAAGTTATTAATATTAACCCTAAGCATGAAAAAGCTTATAATAATAGAGGATTGGCGTTTAATGCACTTCGTCAATACCAGAATGCGATCAAAGACTTTAAGACGGCAATAAGCCTGAAGCCGGATTACGCTAATGCCTACAACAACAGAGCTAATGTTTATTTCGAGATGGGTGATGATAATTCCGGCTGCAAAGATGCGCAAAAAGCTTGTGAACTTGGAAATTGCACGATATTAGATTCGGCTAAAAATAAAGGAATTTGTCGCTAATTCCTGTAAATCCGATGACAATTGAGATAGTGGTTACAGCTATTAATGATTTTTTTATGATTCAACATATTATGCAATACTCAAATTCATATGAAAACAACAACATCTAACAGAACAGGCCTTCCCCGTAACTATACTCCTATTTTTTTCATCATAGTATCAGTAATCGTTCTTACAATTTTTTCCGGAGTCTTAACGGCTGATTTTGTCATGTGGGATGATGACATTAATATGTTGATGAATAAAAAAAGTGGCGGAATTAGTTTTAAAAGCTTGAACATGGCTTTTACAGATTTTGATTCCATGAGTAGATATGGTCCCTTGAATTCCATTAGTCAAATTATTATGTATCATTTTTTTGATTTTAATCCGTTTGGCTATCATCTAGTTAATTGGATTTTCCATGGTCTTAGCTCAGGCTTATTGTTCTTAATAATAAGAAGTTTTATTACTATCTATTTAAAACATTCCCAAAATATGACCCTGACTCAATGGAATATAAATATTGCGGCTTCGTTTGCAACTCTTGTTTGGGCCATTCACCCCCTGCGTGTTGAGCCAGTGGCCTGGATAGCGGCATCGGGGCATAATCAAGCTTTGTTTTTCTTGCTTCTCTCAACCCTATTTTATATAAAAGCAATTCTTTCGGAAGCCGATAAAAACCGTTATATTTACCTAATCTTATTAGCTTTCATCTTTTATACGGTCTCCATACTTTCTCAAGCAATTGGGATAACTTATTTTGCAGTCTTGCTTATCTTAGATATTTTTCTTTTTAAAAGAATTAAGGGAACAAGGAAATGGTGGAAAATTCAAACAACCCAAAGAGTCCTGATGGAAAAACTAATATTTGCAATACCTGCAGTTTTTGCAGGCATTATGTCCGTTGTAGTACGTGTCAAATCGGCAGGGCTTAGCCATCCACCTATTTCATTATCAGAATTTGGGCTGGTTGATCGCATCATACAAGCTATGTACATTGTTTTATATTACCTGCGGCGGCATCTTTATCCAGTTGATTTAGCGCCGGTTTACACAACACTGGTTTCTTTTAATCCATTATCCACACCTTTTACAACAAGCGCATTATGCGTGATTATAGCATCTATTGTTCTCTTTTTTTTCAGAAGGAGAATACCATTAATGGCAGTACTATGTTTAGCTTATATTGTCTTAATCATTCCAGTGATGGGCTTTTTTGAACATCCTCATTTCCCTGTTGACAGGTATTCTCTTTTCCCTTCTATATGCCTATCAATACTTATTGCATTTGGAATCATTACAATAATCAGGAATAAATATTTTTACATATCTTCTATTTCTGTATTAATAATTACTATTTCTATCTTAAGTATTTTGAGTATTAACCAAATAAAAGTATGGGCGAACACAGAATCTTTGCTTTCACATACAATTTCCACTTTAGGAAATGATCCTGCTAAACAAAACATTTATTGGCGATTGGGTAAATATTTATATCAAAATGGTAATAAAGAAGAAGCATTGATAAATTTTGAAAAAGCGTTGGCCATTAATTCTTATAATTCCAGCGCTAATATTTATTTAGCGAAAATAGAGTATGAAAATAACAATTTAAACAAGTCAATTTATCATCTTCAGAAAGTTTTGATTACGGAACCAAAAAATTTTGTGGTTCACTATCGTCTTTCAGAGTTATTTGATAAGTTAAATAAAAAGCAAGAAGCAACCTTTTATTTCGAGCGTGCCGTTGATTTGCAGCGTTTGCATCATTTCTCGCAAAATAAAAAATGATAAAAGTGGGTCCTAACCTGAATTTATCTCCTCTTTCTGAGACATCTAAATTTGCGATTATGCTTCACTGATGATATTTTCTGACCACGGCTGTAATCACACCGGCAATGCGTAAATCATTTCGTGGTATTATCGTGGCGTATTTGGAGTTGGCCGCTTCCAGAGTAACCGTTTGCCCGTTCTTGAAAAAATATTTCATTGTCCAGTCACCGTCCACTTCCGCCAGAACGATATCACCGTTTTTCGGCTCGCGGTTGCTTTCGACAATAACCATATCTTTTTCCATTATGCCCGCGTCAATCATGGAATCGCCGGTGACGGAAAGCAAAAAAGACTTTTCCGGATTTCTGACCAGATATTCGTCAAAAGAAACCATTCCCCGCAGGTCCTGTTCCGCGGAGGTTGGAATACCCGCGCAGACTTCACCGGCCAGTTTTAATGCTCGCGGGTTGCGCGTCAGAGATAAAAACCCCTTGGAATCTTTCTGCAAAATGCCGGCGTCCAGCAATTTTGCCACCCAGAAATGGACGACGCTTTTGGAACGGACTCCAATGATTTCAGCCATTTCCGAATAGCTAGGCATTCGGCCGTTATCCAGGAAAAAGTCGGTGATTTTTTTCTCCACATCCTGTAAAGTTCGCTTGACTTTCATGGAATCTATGATATAGAACGATCGTTCTATTGTCAAGAAAAAAATAATGAGACTCGCTGAAAACGAGCAAAGTGAAGTTGGAAGCGCAAGTCGTAGTGAGGCAAGCTGAAGACGAGTGCAACGAGGATGAAGCGTAAGCCGAACTATCCAATTCCGATTTATCGGAATTGGAAATTATCCTAGGAGCGAAGCGACG
>Ga0208459_1002146_pt1 | contig 17109 bp, 16 predicted proteins | sample AD_UKC087_MetaG_FD_184433 | JGI IMG/M metagenome (GOLD analysis project Ga0208459, IMG submission 184433) | Active sludge microbial communities of municipal wastewater-treating anaerobic digesters from USA - AD_UKC087_MetaG (SPAdes) (version 2) | ecosystem: Engineered > Bioreactor > Anaerobic >... | reverse complement strand
TCTTTCGTGCAAGAAGGCTCCCGACTGAGAGGGAAGGGATGGTCGAGATCGGTCGTGCCGAAGATAGTGCGTCCTTCCCAGGGGATCGCGAACATCGCCCGACCGTCTTTGGGATGCGTGAGGGTCACGGCATGCGGGATTGGCAGGTCCTCGAAGCGGAAAACGAGGTGGGAGCCGCGCAGGGGTCTCACCCGCCCCTGCCGACCGAGCTGCGCGCGCAGTTCGTCGGTCCAGGGTCCGGTGGCGTTGATGACCGCTCTGGCTTTAAGCTCCAGCGAGCCCAGGCAAGCCCGGGATCGGTCCTCCACTGCCACGCCGCAGACGCGGGCATCGGCGGCTCGGAGCAGCCGTACTACTTTCGCGTAGTTCAGGGCAACCCCGCCCCGTGCCTGAGCTTCCTGGATCAGGCGCAAAACCATTCGGCTGTCATCCAGGCGCGCGTCGTGGTAAAGAAAAGCGCCCTTCATCCATTCTGGTTTGAGCTGTGGGATCATCTTTTGTAGTTGGCTGCGCGTGAGGTGGCAGTGTTTGCGTTTGAGCGCCATCAGGTCGTATATAACCACGCCAGCCCACAACATGCGCTTTTGCTTGGGATCCGCGCCGTACGGCAATACAAAACCAAGCGGGCTCACCAGGCGCTCTGCCTGCTTCAACAGGGCTTCACGCTGGCGTACCGACTCAAAGGTAACGTCATACTGCTTGCTGCGCAGGTACCGAAATCCACCATGCACCAGCTTGGAGGATTTTGATGAGGTCCCGGAAGAAAAATCTGCGGCTTCCAGCAGCAGCGTCTTCAAGCCACCACAAACCGCCCGTTTAAAAATGCCGGCGCCGGTAATACCGCCGCCAATGATAATGAGATCCCATTCCTGGTTCAGGTCTGACCAAATTTGCTGACGAGATTGAAGTTGATTCATTACTCTCCTATGGATTTAGAGTTTTTTGCCAATAAATCAGGCTGTTTTGCATGACTTGCCGCGTTCGCTCCTCCGCGTTGGCGCCGTCCTTTTGGCGGGCGTCCTGCAGCAGCCCTTGGTAATATTCGCGCGAATACTCCCGTGCTTCAGGTGAGGCAAAATATCTCAAGCCCGCCTGGTATGAGAGCTTCCGAAAACCGTTGTAAATCAGGGTAAAAATCGGGTTTCCCGATTGCAAGGTCAGGCGGTGGTGCAGTTCGTGGTCCGCCTGGGCATAGGCTTCTGGCGTCCCGGGCAGATTGACGCAGGCTTCGAGAAAGGCGATGAGGGCTTCGTCCGCGCGTGAGACTGCCAGGCTGGCATACGCCGGCGCAAGGAAAGAACGCACCTCAAGCAGATTTGTGATGAACTCGTAAGTCAGTGATTCGGTCTGCTGCGCGAGCGCGTTGAGCATGACCAGATTGCCGTCCTTCCAGAAATCGCTAACGAGGGTGGACTTGCCCTGCTGGATTCGGATCCAGCCGTCGCGCGCCAGGCGCTGCAACGCCTCACGCAGGGTTGGGCGCGTGATCCCGAGGGCTTGCGCCAGCTCGCGCTCAGGGGGCAATGCGCTGCCAATGGGAAAACTGCCGTCCAGGATGGCAGAAAGGAGTTGTTTCTCAGCCAGGTCGGTTGGTTTTTGGGGAGTGATCCATACAGGTATTGTTGACAAGAGCGCCTCCTTCGGTAAGTGGTTAGAGGTCTTACCAGTTAGGGATATTCTATATCACAACGCGCGATTTGTAAAGAGAAAACGGCAAAAAACGAGTGGGTGGGATCATCTTCTGTTGTCAGGCTTACGTATCAACCCCTTAAATGAACCATCAATTGGTAGCGCGCAGACCAGCGACGATCTAACTGTCTGCCATGGCTAAGATTGCGACACCGCCCAACCCAATTCGCCAAAACAGCTATAATAGGGCACATGAAAATCATCAAAATACTGGCGTTGGTCTGCTTTTGTCTGCTGCTCACCCTGCCCACTACCCTTTCGCTCGCGCAGGAACCCGCCCCCAACATCTACGAAATCCTGACCTCCACGCCGCAGCCCGATGGCTCCATCTATCACATTGTGCAACCCGGCGAGAGCCTTTGGGCGATTTCCGTCGCTTACGGCATCCCCGGCAGCGAGATCATGGTGCTTAACGGCAATAGCCCCGAGGCGGACGAGGTCTACATCAACCAGGTGCTGCTCATCCGCCGGGCAAACACCCCGACCCCGACCAGCAACGCCTCCCCAACCCCCATCCCCACCACTCCGCAGCCGACCGTGTTCGTCCCAAGTCGAACGCCCATCCCGACCAAAACGCCCCTCCCAACCGCCACCCCGACCCTGCCGCCTTCCACCGCGCAGGTCCTCTTTGGCGACAGCAAAAAGGTCGGGTGGACGATGGTCGCATGCAGTGGTGTCGGGCTGCTTTTGCTGCTTGTGTTTGGCTTTCTGAAGAAATCCCGCTAAACTCCGAGGCATGTCCAGAGATCAGCGCATCGTCATCCTGGCGGATACTCACACAGGCGACCGCACGCCTGTGCTGGATGCCGCCCTTCTCCGGGCGGTCGAAGCCGAGCAACCGGACCGCATCTTCCACGCCGGCGATGTCTGCAAACCTGAGGTCATCGAGCGGCTTTCGCAAATCGCGCCGACCAACGCGGTGCAGGGCAACCGCGACTGGTTTATGCGCTACCATCTGCCGATGGAATGCCTATGCGAAATAAACGGTGTGAGAATCACCCTCGCGCATGGGCACATGAGCATTTGGGAGTGGTTCCTCAATTACGTTTTCCTCTTTTTGTTCGGAACAATGAGCGGACACCGCCATTTTCAGAAGAAACTCGCCAAAAAATATCCCCAGTCGGACCTCATCATCTACGGGCATATCCACCGCCGCCAGGATGAGGTCATGGACGGCATCCGCTTTATCAACCCAGGCGTCAGCTACCCCGAAAGGCGCAACCAGTTCAAATCGCAATACGCGGTGCTGACGGTCACTGCAGCGGGCGAAGTTCTGGTAGCCTTCAAATCTGTTCCGCCAGACCCGCCAGCGCCGGTATAATTGAAACATGCCCGGCGAAATTCTAAGCTCTCCTAAAAACCCAAACCTCCAGTTGGCACGCAGTCTGCTCGAACAGACGAAAGCCCGCCGAAAGCAGAATGCCTTCGTCGCGGAAGGCGCGCGCTTGCTCGAGGATGGGCTGGCATCGGCGGCGCCTCTGCGTTTTGTGCTCTATAAGACCAGCCTGACACCCCGGGCAAGGCAAGTGCTCTCACAATTGCGCCCCGATCAAAAAGCCTTCGAAGTCGAAGACCGGCTTTTTGACAGCCTGAGCGATACGGAGTCTTCTCAGGGCATCCTCGCTGTGTTTGACATTCCTGAGCCCTCCTACCCCGCCAATCCCGGCTTCGTGGTGATTCTGGACCAACTGCGCGACCCGGGCAACCTGGGCGCCATCCTGCGGTCGGCAGAAGCCGCGGGCGTCGAGGCGATCTGTCTGCCCCCGGGCACGGCAGACCCCTGGGCGCCGAAGGTCGTGCGCTCCGGGATGGGCGCGCATTTCAGACTGCCGCTGCTGCAGTGGCATTGGGAAGCTATCGCAGCCTTCGTGACGGGTTTGCGTGTTTATCACGCGGATATGGACGGTCAGGAAAGCCTCTGGCAGGCAAACTTCCGCGAGCCGACAGCTCTGCTGATCGGCGGAGAAGCGAAGGGCATCAGCCCGGAGGGACGCGCGCTGGCAACCCATAGTGTGCGCATTCCGATGGCGGGCGGAACAGAATCGCTCAACGCGGCGGTTTCCGCCAGCGTGTTGATGTTTGAGGTGCTGCGCCAGCGCGGTCGGGAAGTCTGACCATGAAAATCCGTTTGGTCAAGGTCTTTTGCGAACCGGGCTAGCCTGTCAGCCGTGTGATGCCCTCACCGTCGCAAAGGCTTTCGGAATTTTCGGGCTTGATGACCGGTTGTGAGAAGATAATGCTGCCCGCGAGGAACCTCTAAGGCTGGATTTCACGCACTTGCTTGTAATTGACAATGATCAGGTTGCTGTCGCAGTTGCCTGTGACGTTCAAGTACGTTAGAGCGGATAATGCCACTCCGTTTTCATCGAACAATTGGATCGTGATGCCGCTTTCACGGATGCGCAGGTTCTCGATCACAAAGCCAAAACCTGACTGCCCGAAGACTGTCACACTCCCTGAAACGCTCGCGAAATCGACCAAACTGCCCCCATACGTGCCGCCAAGCTTCACTGTCAGGTTGTGGACCGGCGACTCACGCAGATCCAGGATCTCGCCGCCGATGATGAGATACTCCTCACATTCATACTGCGGGAAGAGCATCGCGTTGGGGTAGCCTTTTGGGGTTCCTTTAATGACGAAGGGCATCGGCTTCTCGGTCGGGGTAGGCGTGAAGGTCAGGGTGGGCTCGGGAGTGCTTGTGGCAGTAGGCACCGCTGTATTACTTGGGAAAACGGTAAGCTGTTTTGTGGGTGTATCTTGGGTAATGTCCGTTGGCGCGGCAGTTTGCCCTGCCGGGGGATTGCTTGGGGCAGGTTTTGGCGCCAGCGGATTGGGCAAAACCTTAAGCATCATCAGCAGCGCGACCAGCACCAGGATCAAGAGCAGAACGCCCACGCCAATGCTACTGCAGCCGGTCTGCTTGGGAGGCTGATCCTTGGGCACTGCCATAGGGCGTGCGCTTGGGTTGTATCGGCGGGAGGTCGGTCGCTTGTTCACGGGATTTGGAGGATGATCTGTGAATTGGCGATCGCGTTGCTGAGCCAATCTCGGAGGGCTTTGGTCTGCAGCGCGATCCGCGCGTCGGTCGTGAGAGGATGGGCATCCTCGTGGGCTTGCACCTCGATGATGTGGTAGCCTATCTCAGTTTGGATGATCTCAGAGCGGGCGCCAACTTCGAGGTTAAAAGCGGCTTCTTCCACTTCCGGATATAGCAGATACCCGCGCGGGAACCAACCCAGCTCCCCGCCGGATTCGGGGCTGTATTCCCAGGCTAATTTTCCGAAGTCTGTGCCGCTGGCAAGGCTCGTCTGGGCACGCTGCGCGCCTTCAGGCGTGAGCGCAAAGATCTGCCTCGCGCGCACCTGCTCCACCGCCTCCGGAATGGCGGCGGAGATTTGATCCCGCTGCCAGGCAGCCGCCGAAGATAGCCTGAGCGCTTCGCGGAATTCAGCATCATCGTAGTGATTGTTCACAAGCCAGGTGGAAAAGGCTTCTCGCGAGCCAACGCCGGCGATTAAGGCATCGATCTTCGCCTGGAGATCTTCCTCGCTGAGAGTAAACCCGTTTTTGTAGGCTTCCTGCGCCAGCAGTTGCTGTTCGATCAGATAATTGAGCACGGTTTGGCTGATGGTCGTGTCATCCGGTTTGTTTGCCTGGTCTGCCAAAGAATCTCGATAGCGCCAAACCTCATTATTGAATGTCCCCGTTGGGATGGGCTCGCCGTTGACCAGCGCGACCGCCGGAACAGGCGTGGGCGTGGGCTCCGGAGTGGGGGTGGCAATGCTGTCGATTGCTGTCGGGATGGTAACCTCTGTCTCGGGGACTTCCGGGGTTTTCGTTTTTTCGCAGCCGGCAGACAAAAGCATTAAAGCGCTCATCAGAATAAGCGCTAGGTTTGTTAGATACTTACGCGGAAACATGCGGTTATTATACTCACTCTTCCTTTTTCCTCCAGGAGGGACTGCGATAGTACCCGCAAGGGTATTGAGGATGAATAAAAAAACAAGGTACTATGTTTTGCCCTGCGAGTTTAGTGCCTTTTAAGCGAATAGGAACATAATTGCTGTGATTCACGAAGCGATTTGAGGGCATCGGATTATCACATATATCTATCGACTTTCAAACAACAGAAAATGCGAGCTTTCATGCATTTTTCATGAAATGGTATACTTGACAAAAGCGGGTTACTCCGTTTAATATGCTGTTAATCGAACTTTGTTGGCAGACAAAGGAAGGAATAAAAAATGGCAAAGAAAAAATCACAGAGCTTGCTGTCTTCTTATCGCAAGAAATCACGCAGGAACACCGGCAAGGCGCTCTTAGTGCTGCTGGTCGCTGTTCTGATTATTGCTGGGTTGGTGATCCTGGCTTTATGGGCAACGGGCAAATTAGGCGGCAGCGGATTCAGTCTGTTCGCCACCAAAACCCCCACCCCTACCATGACCCTGACCCCCACCCCGGTCACGCCGACCAACACGGCTACGACCACTCCGACTATCACCGAAACGCCAACCCCCTCGATGACCCCGACCCTGGACGGTCCTTTCGATTATGTTGTCCAGGAAGACGATATTTACTGCGCGGATATCGCCAAAGAGTTCAAAGCTGATTTGGAAGTATTGCTGGCAATCAACAATTTCACCAACGGCACTTGCTACATAAAACCCGGCGATATCATTAAAATCCCCGCCCCCTGGCAGCGCATGCCTACTTCCACGCCAGTTCCGACAGAACTTCGCCCCGGAACGTTGATCGAATATTCCGTGGAATCCGGCGCCAACCTTGACTCGGTCGCCAAGTTCTTCCGCTCGACTATCGCGCGGATCATCGCGGAAACCAACCGCTACCGCACTTCAAAGGGCATCACCCCGCTGTTAACCGAGTCATCCACACTCTTCATTGGTGAACTGCTGATCGTGCCGGTCAATATCGCGACCCCCGAACCAACGGCAACCCCCACCCGCACGATCACCCCTTCCCTCACTCCCTGATCCGGAGACGTGAATCAAAAAAGGATGCGGTCGAATAGCCGCATCCTTTTTTTTAATAGATAAGTCAAGTCATCATCTCTTCCACGGTGTCCTTAATTACGCCCTGAAGGGTGCCTGCTCTACGAAACAGTTTTTTTGCAGGTCAGAGCGCAATGATTACAGCATTAGATGCTTACCAACCGCCCGTTATCGACCGCCGATTGAAAGAGAGCGTCGAGGACAACGCAATTCCTGACGGCATCGGAAAGCGGGAATTTTGGCACGTCCTTGCTGATCACCACATTGTAAAAATGGTTCAGCATGCGCTTGTAATCGTCCTCAGCGCGGAAATTGAGGCGCTTGCCTTCCTTGCCAGCCACCTTCAGCCAGACGCTTGTGCCTGCTCCTTTCGGGTTGAAAGGGTCTTCGACATGAATGGAGCCAGCTGATCCGACTACGCGCAGGAATTGCGAGCGCTCAGCGTTGAAGGAAACCATAAACTGTCCGAAAACCTGGTCGCCAAAGTTGAGCGTCGCCACCGTCTGCAAGTCCACCCCCGAATTGCTCATCTGGCAGAGTGCTTGAACACTGGCAGGCTCGCGCCCTGCAAGCTGCCTCTGCAAGTTGATGCAGTAGCAGCCCAAATCATAAAGCGCGCCTCCGCCAAGATCCGACGAAAGGCGGATGTCATCAGGATTGCTAAGGGGAAAGCTGAAGCCAGACTGGACAAGTCGGACCTTGCCGATGGTGCCCGCGCGAACGATCTCATAAATCTTTTCAAAGCGTTCGCTGTAACGGTACATGAAACCCTCCATCAGCACCACATTATTCTCGAGCGCTGTGCTGACCATCATGTGGGCATCGTCGGAATTCAGGGCAAAGGGCTTTTCCACCAAAACGTGTTTGCCGGCTTGCATTGCCTTTATTGCCCAAGGCGCGTGTTCACTGTTGGGCAGCGGAATGTAGACCGCCTGGACATTGCTGTCGGCAAGCAGCTCATCATAAGTGCCGTAGGCGCGCGGAATCTCAAAAAGCGCGGCAAATTCCTGGGCGCGGGTCAGATCCCGGCTGGCGACAGCAATCACTGGGGTATGCTTTACACTGACCAAAGCAGGGACTACCGCCTTTTCCGCAATCCGGGCTGTTCCGAGGATACCCCAGTTCAATTCCGGTCTGCGAAACAAGTTGCCCCCTATGGGCTTTGATGATAATATATCCATAAGACCTCAATTCTTTTACTGCGCGATGCTTTTATATGATTATATGCTGTTTCGTGCAGTTTTTTACCTAAATACAAGACTTTAGATAAGGAGAAAACATGCCCACACGCGAAATACTACAACAAATCCAGGACAAGATCCAACCACAACGAGAGGAGATCATTCGCTTCTTACGCGAGATCTGTGCCATCCCAAGCATGGAATCCAACATCGAAGCAGTCGGGAAGCGAATCGCCGAGGAATTGAACGCGCTGCACTTCGACGAAGTCCGGTTCGATAAGATGGGCAATATTCTTGGACGGATCGGCAATGGTGAGAAAGTGATCGTGTTCGACTCGCATATCGACACGGTCGGCATCGGCGACCCGCACGAGTGGAAGTGGGATCCCTTTGAAGGCAAGGTGGAAGACGGTGTGTTGTATGCCCGCGGCGCATGCGACGAGAAGGGCTCCACCCCCGGGATGATCTACGGTTTGGCTGCGGCACGCGATCTTGGCTTGCTTGAAGGCTGGACGGTTTGGTACTTTGGAAACATGGAAGAGTGGTGCGATGGGATCGCGCCGAACACTTTCGTGGAAGTAGACCCCGGCATCCGTCCGGATTATGTGATCATCGGTGAACCTACCAAAATGAATGTCTACCGCGGGCATAAAGGGCGCGTTGAACTGAAAGTGACCGCCAAGGGCGTTTCGGCGCACGCCGCCAGCAATCAGGTGGGTATTAATGCCATTTACCTGCTGCTGCCGGTCATTGCTGGAATTCGCGACCTGGAACCTGAGCTCGGGGACCATCCTTTCCTCGGGAATGGAAAGATCACCGTTTCGGACATGTTGGTGAAGACCCCCAGCATCAACGCGGTGCCGGATGAGGCGATTATTTACATTGACCGGCGCATGACCTTTGGGGAGACCGAAGAAGAAGCGATCGCGCAGGTGGAAGCCCTCATTCCTGAGGAAAGCAAAGACCGCGTGAAGGTGGAAGCTCTGTTTTATGATGTGCCTTCGTATACGGGCTTTGTTTTCCCGGTCGATAAGTACTTCCCCGCGTGGCTTATGCCCGAAGACCATCCGCTGGTCCAGGCAGGGCTTGAAACCCGCCGCCTGATCGGACTGGAAGATGCCCCCGCAGGTAAGTGGCATTTCAGCACAAACGGGGTTTATTGGGCAGGCAAAGCCGGCATTCCTTCGATTGGATTCGGACCTGGCGATGAAGTGACCGCGCATACGGTCAACGATTGCGTCAAGCTGGACGACGTTGTCAAAGCCGCGGAGTTTTACGCGCTGGTCACCAGCATGATAAAGTAGTTTTTGGTTCATTGCTTGAATGACAGTGGAGGCTTTCGCCTCCACTGTTTCTTATGATGGCATGGGATTAGAAGTTCAGTCAACCCTAGGGGCAATCCATCCCGCAAAGGTGGCGACATATTTCTCGAAGGAGAGAGGATATTCCGATAGTCTGTCTGGTTCCCGAAACACGCTATAATTCTCAGCGGAGAGATAACCATGCGCCCCGAACAAACTGCTGCCGCACACCCCAACATCGCCTTCATTAAATACTGGGGCAACCGCGATGACGCCCTGCGTCTGCCTTCGAACGGCTCCATATCCATGAACCTGAGCGGGATGGAAACCCGGACTTCTGTCCGGTTCGATCCTGAACTACAGCAGGACTGCTTCACTCTCAATGGCGAAGCGCAGGTTGGTGCTCCCCTGCAAAGGGTCAGCCAGTTCCTTGAACACGTCCGCAAGCTGAGCGGTTCAGGCTGCTTCGCCCGCGTCTCCTCTTCCAATAACTTCCCCACCGGCGCGGGCATTGCCTCCTCCGCCTCCGCTTTTTCCGCGCTTGCGCTTGCAGCCAGCAAGGCGGCGGGCTTGGACCTCAGCCAGAAGGACCTTTCGCGGCTTGCCCGCCTGGGTTCCGGTTCTGCCTGCCGCTCGATTCCCGACGGTTTCGCGGAATGGCTGCCGGGTGAGGATGACGGCTCATCCTACGCCGTCAGCATCGCTCCTCCCGACTATTGGGACCTGGCAGATGCGATCGCAGTCATCAGCCAGGACCATAAACCCGTCGGCTCCAGCGCCGGGCACAGGCTCGCCCATACTTCACCGCTCAATGCCGGGCGCGTCACAGAAGCGCCGGAGCGCCTCGCAACCTGCCGTGAGGCGCTGCTTAACCGGGATTTCGAACGTTTCGCGGAAGTGGTGGAACTCGACTCGCACTACATGCATGCCGTCATGCGCACCAGCACCCCACCGCTGGTCTACTGGGAACCCGCAACGGAAGTGCTGCTCTGGCAGGTTTGGCAGTGGCGAAAGCGCGGGCATGCGGTCTGCGCCACCGTGGACGCCGGTCCAAACGTGCACGTCCTGGCGCTCTCGAACGAGCTGGACTGGCTCAAAAAAGCTCTGGCGGAGCTGCCCGGAGTCAAAAACGTGCTCATCGGAAAGCCGGCTGAAGGCGCCAGGCTGGTTGGCTGATCTCTAATTCATCATTCCTAAAACGGCTTGGTGTTCTCGCGGATGGTTTTAGAAAGCTCATCGAGCTTATCTGAGATTTTTTCCACCGCGTGGGAAAGGTCTGTCAGGCTGCGGGTGTGGGTTTCGAGAATCCCCTGGAAGATATTCAGGTCAAGCAGATATCCCGCCTCTCGCCGCGTCGCTTTGATCCCGCCCGTATAGCTGACACTCACACGGTATTGTTTGGGCAGGTTTTCAAATTCCAGCGCGTTTTCGATCACGTCCACAGATGCGCGGATCTCGTAATCGGGCGGCAGCGTCGGGATGACCCGGTGGAGGAACGCCAGGTTGTTGATGTCGTAGTTTTTCAGTGAGCTCTGCAGGGGCGGGTCAAAAACGATTTCCACGTCGCGGGCTGCCGTGCGCCCCGTGTTCTTGATGACCAGATCAAAAATGGGCGAGTCGGTTTGGTGATCAAAATACACGACTACATAAGGCGCGATCTGGTGATCGCGGTCCTCTACCATCTCAGCAACGCTGCGGTCCATTGCCCGGGCGGATTGCCGCGTGCCCTCCGCCATTTCCGCGGTCTTAACCACATAAATCACCAGCGCGATCAGGCTGAGGAGCTGGATAACGAACATAATAACGTCAAGAGTGCTTGCTTTCATGAAAACCTTCCTCCGGAATCTTCAGGCTATCTTTCCTCTGCGCGGTCTTTTGGGCTTTGGTTCAGGCACGTCTTCGAAAAGCGAGCGGAATAACAGCGCCATTTTGTCGCTGTCCTCAAGGTCTTCGATGATGTAATACTGCTTCGAACCTGGGTAAGCCTCACCGGTCGGCGCATCCTCGCCAAGCACGCGCGTGCTCCCCGGCAGCACTTTGAGCAAGACCTGATCATCGCAGACGAAGCCCATCACCCGGTTGAACATATAGAGCGCGTATTCTCCGAACATTCTGCGCGTGTCGATGCCCTCAATATGGCTCAGGCATTCCATGACATAATCGATGTATTCCCTGGATGTAGCCATGTCAACGCGCCCCTTTTCGGTCGGAAAGTCCAAGCCTCTTGTTGGCGATGAGCGAAACCACCAGCGGCAACAAAATGGCTGTCAGAAGGACCCCCGCGACATACGCAGTTTTGGTCAGCTCGAGGAAGACGAACACGTTCAGACAGATCAGCGACAGCATAATCACCGCCAGATATACCGCCGTCATCACATCCAGCAGCGCCTTTTTGCGCTGATCGGCATCGTTCATCGGCAATTCGGCGGAAGCTTTTGCCCCGCGAGAGAGCTTTTGTTCCTTCATCGCCGCGGAATAAGCGAGCCAGGTAAAAACCGTCCAGTTTATGAAAACGATCGCGCTGATGAGGTACATCGTCTTAGTGGATGTTTCAAAGGTTGGATGGATCAAAACCTGGATCGCAAGGGTCAAACCCATCGCCACATTGATCACGAACAGATATAAAAAGTTCAAAACCGAACCTCCTTCCCAAAATGCTGATTGGGATGTTTGATAATTTTACATGAATTTCCTGCTCCAACGCGTTTATTTTGTCTAACCCGCGGAGCGATATCGGCTATGAATCAAATCTCTGCTTCGCGGGCACGCAATCCATTCGTCTGAAGAGGGTAAACAGGGCGGAGGAATTTGCCTGTGAGGCAGAAGCTTGTTCCCGCGTGATCCTTCTGGAAAAATGAATGTACAACAGGACAGTTTGTTCCGTAATCCTATTCGGAGCGAATGAATCATTCCACGACTTCAAGCAATATGCTTGTTTCAACTCCTTAGAAAACCGTTTCCATTCATTTATGTCTGAAAAAATGTAATTAATAACATAATTACGTATGTAAAAATGTATTATTTAGCACTTTTACATACGTAATTATGTTGTATAATACATAAAAGCAGACATAAGGATTTTAGCCCGTAAAAGAGGTGACTTAATGAAAAGAACTGTGATGCAGAAATTGATTGCCTGGAAGCAATCCCCAGACCGAAAACCGCTTCTGATTCAAGGCGCGCGTCAAGTGGGAAAAACCTGGCTGATGCGGACTTTTGGCAAAGAAAATTTCGGGAATGTTATCTATCTTTCCATGGATCAAAACCCGCGCTTGCGGATGGTCTTTGGACAGGGTTTTGATATCAACCGGATCGTCGAAGCCCTTCAGATCGAATCGCAATCGCAAATCGATGAAAATACCCTGTTGATTTTTGACGAAATTCAGGAAATCCCCCTTGCCATCCAATCCTTGAAATATTTTCAGGAAAAACGCCCCGAACTCCCCATCCTGGCAGCGGGTTCACTTTTGGGGGTGGCTTTGCACAGTGGCATTTCCTTTCCAGTAGGAAAAATCCAGTTATTGGACCTGTATCCGTTGAGTTTTCTTGAATTTCTTGACGCAACTGGAAATGAGGACCTCGCGGATCTGATCCGCAGTGCTGATTTCGCGATGATAAAGGTATTCCGGGACAAGTATGTTTCCCTCCTCAAACAATACTTTTTCTTGGGCGGAATGCCTGAAATTGTTCATGACTTTGTAAAGAACAGGGATTATGACCGGGCTCGGAAAGCCCAAAAAGACCTGATCCGCTTATACGAATATGACTTTTCGAAGCATGTGTCCGGGGTGTTTTCTGAACGGCTGAGGCTGGTCTATGGAAGCATTTCGGCACAACTCGGACAAGAGAACAAAAAGTTCATCTTCGGACATTTGCGCAGTGGCGCCAGATCCAAAGAGTTTGAGGATGCGATTCAATGGTTGGCGGACTGCGGCTTGGCAGTGCGTGTTCCTCGTGTACGGAAGCCCGGTCTGCCCTTATCAGGGTATGCTGATCCTGCTGCGTTCAAGCTCTTTTTAAATGATGTGGGGCTTTTGTCGGCGATGTGCGACCTTGACGCAAGAACGCTTTTGGAAGGTTCGCGAGTCTTTGAGGAATTCAAGGGTTGTCTAACCGAACAATTCGTCCTGACGCAGTTCGTATCCGAATTAAATCTAAAACCGTTCTATTTCGCTGAAGAGCGGTCGAGCATGGAAATTGATTTTTTAGTCCAACTCGAAGGAAATGTAATTCCTGTTGAGGTCAAAGCAGCGGAAAATCTACGGGCGAGGAGCCTGAAAGTTTACTCAGAGAAATACCAGCCAGCCTACGCCATCCGAACATCGCTCTCCGATTACCGCGCTGAGGACTGGCTCATAAACCTTCCGCTTTACGCCATCAGTTGTCTCAAATCAGTCATTAGATAAGGTCTTTAGCCCCAGTATCCAATTAAAAAGACCGGGGAGGAAATGCCTTCCCGGTCTCAGTCAATCAGACTAAAGCTTAGCCCATCGTCAGCGCCATGACGGCTTTCTGCGCGTGCAAGCGGTTTTCAGCTTCGTCGTACACCACCGAATTGGGTCCGTCAATGACCTCATCCGTGACCTCGATATTGCGGTCAGCCGGCAGGGGGTGCATGTAGATCGCGTCGCTTTTGGCGAGCTCGAGCCGGCGCTGATCCATGATCCAATCGGTATAGGAATCCTGGAGCTGCTTGCCCTTGACGGGATCGTCCGTGGTCAAAAGAGGTCCCCAACTTTTGGCGTAGATCACGTCCGCGTCCTTCATGCCTTCGTCCATGTCGTGGACGATCTCGAAGGAAGTGCCCCATTTTTTGGCTTCATCAGCAGCCTGCTGCTCGATCTCGGGCATCAGTTTGAATTCCTTGGGGTAAGAGAGGGTGACGTCCATGCCAAAGCGCGGCATCTGGATGATGAGCGACTGCGGCACAGAGATGGGTTTGAGGTAAGAGGCAGCGTATGCCCACGAGACAACGATCTTCTTGCGCTTCAGGTCCCGCCCTTTCTTTTCCATGATGGTCATCAGGTCTGCCAGGCATTGGAAGGGGTGGTAGACGTCGCACTGCATATTCAGAACAGGCACGCGGCAGTTTCGGGCGACTTCGTTGAGGTAGCCGTTGCCGATGCCCCAGTCGCAGTGGCGGATGGCGATGCCGTCAAAATAACGTCCGTAAATCTCGCCGATTTCCTTGGCGGTATCGCCGTGCGAGATTTGGGTTGTCTTGCTCTCGATGAAGGCGCCATGTCCGCCGAGCTGCGCCATGCCAGCTTCAAAAGAGCCGCGCGTGCGGGTGCTGCTGAAGAAGAACAACATTGCCAGAACTTTATCGCGCAGGTAGGGATGGGGTTCGCTGAGGGCGCGCTTGCGCTTGAGGTCCCAAGCGACGTCGAGGACAGTTTCGACTTCTTCCTTCGAGAAATCCAGATCGCCAATCAGGTCACGGCCATGTAAAAAGGTTTGCATAAGTCTATCTCCTTGAGGATTCTTTTCTTGATTATACCCACCTTAGCATTCTTTGACTATGATTAAACGAGGGCATTCCTGCTTTGACACAGGGGGTAAGCAAATCAGCCACCACTCTCAGGTTATTTTTCTGTTATCAGGGGCTTTGGGGAGAAACTCAATTGCGCAGACAGTTTGCGGGGAAAAACCCAAAGCCTCTTTTCCAAGAACAGCAGATGGAGGGCGAAGGCGCCACCTTTTTTGCGTTCGTTTAATCATCCTCGATCCGGCAGTGTTGACATCCAACCCATGCCGGATCGTTTTAGACAAGACTCACAGTACGATAATGGACTTACAGAAAGAATCTATTACGCTTCGGTTGTCGGAGGCTCATTCTCCTCGGGCAAGTCCTCAATCAATTCATCACTCGCTGCTTCAACGTCAGCCTCAAGTTCTTCTTCAGGCGAATCTTCCAAACCCTCGATGGGCTGAACATCCAACACCACCGGCTTGGGGTCAAGCAGCCAGGCATCCACAGTGGCTTTGACTTCCTCATAATCTGCCCCGGTCAGCAGTTTCGGAATCCCCAGGACGGGTTTCCCGCCGATTGCCATAAGGGTCAACCCATACTTGGATTCCTTTGTGCCCGTAATATCCGCGCGGGGAAGAAACACGTCAGCGGCTTTTGGCTGTTTTTGGCGGATACCGCTCTCATCAACGGTCAATTCATATTGATCCCAAATCGCCTGACGCTGCTTGAACGCGTTCCATCCAAACAGAACGAACATCACCACGATCAATCCAAGCATTAAGTAACTTTGATTTGTGAACCCCTGCCCCCGATTCATAAAGTAATAAATAACCATCATAACGATCAGGGTGATTCCGTACAGCAGTATCACGTTGCGTTTTTGTTCTTTGAGTTTTGCCGGGTCTAAACGATAAGTTTTCATGAAGCGCCTCCAAATGGAATAAACGAATTATACCCGCATCCTGCCTGAAACCGGCTCACTGCGTGGCAAGTCAGGACTAGTTCCGGAGGAAATAGATGCGCGTGGGAGAAAAAAACAGGGGTTTCGAGCAAAGGGATGCGAGCTGCCAGACATACCCATCCCAAAAACCGCTCCTTCGCCGGCTTTTTTCCGGATTTCGCCAGGCAATTTGGAAATTTGTTGCGAAAATCGGTTCTATTCCGCTTCTTTTTTGATATAATAAATTTTCGGCTTTAAGGGAACCTTATTGCCTATAAATATTTGCTTGGTGCCGGACACCACGCTTGATCATAGGAAGGTCACACACATGAAAGAATACTCAACCGACTCGATTCGCAACATCGTCCTTGCTTCACACAGCAATTCCGGGAAAACGATGATGGTAGAGAGCATCCTCCACTTTACCGGTGCTACCACCCGCCTGGGCACCATCGAAGATAAAACCACCGCGTCTGACTTCGACGAAGAAGAACAGCGCCGCGGTATTTCCCTCTTTACCTCGGTTTTACCGGTGACCTATAAGGACCTAAAACTCAACCTGCTCGACACCCCCGGTTATACCGATTTTGTCGGCGAGGTCGTTTCGGCGATGCGCGTTGCGGATTGCGCTCTGATTCTGGTTGATTCCGTTGGTGGTCTCGAAGTCGGAACGGAAGTCGCGCTTCAGTACGCGGAAACCTTCGGCATTCCCAAGATCATGGTCATCAACAAGATGGACCGCGAAAACGCCAATTACCAAAAAGCTCTCAAGTCTGTCAGGGACGAAATCGATTCCCGCCTGATTCCGATGCAGCTTCCCATGGGCGAAAAAGCCGATTTCAAAGGCATCATCGACCTGGTTTCAATGAAAGCCTACGAAGGCGATGGCAAGAAAGCCTCCGAAATTCCTGCCGGTTTCCAGGCTGAGGCAGAAGAAGCCCGCATGCAGCTCGTGGAAGCCGCTGCCGAAGGCGAAGACAGCCTGCTCGAAAAATACTTTGAAAATGGCGACCTGACCCCCGAAGAAATCATGCAGGGTTTGCGCAAAGCCATCCAAAACAGCAATATCATCCCCGTCCTTGTTGCTGCCGGCGGACGCAGCATCGGCATCCAACCCCTGCTTGACACGCTGGTGGCGCTTGCCCCCAGCCCTGCCGAGCTGCCTGCGGTCCAGGCAAAATCCGCCAAGGGCGAGATCGAACTGAGCTGCCAGGATGCCGGTCCCCTCGCGGCTTACGTCTGGAAGACCACCGCAGATCCCTTCGTTGGACGTCAGACTTACTTTAAGGTCTATTCCGGCGTGGTCACCTCTGATACGCGCGTCTGGAACGCCACCAAGGGCGAGGAGGAACGCCTTGCCGGCGTGCAGGTTCCCTTTGGGAAAGAAATGCTGCCCGTCAGCGTCATCCACAGCGGCGATATCGGCGCGGTTGCCAAACTGAGCGTCACCACTACCGGCGACACGCTGACCACCAAAGAGCAAAACATCACCCTGCCAGTGCCCACCTACCCCAAT
>Ga0208459_1002140_pt1 | contig 17149 bp, 16 predicted proteins | sample AD_UKC087_MetaG_FD_184433 | JGI IMG/M metagenome (GOLD analysis project Ga0208459, IMG submission 184433) | Active sludge microbial communities of municipal wastewater-treating anaerobic digesters from USA - AD_UKC087_MetaG (SPAdes) (version 2) | ecosystem: Engineered > Bioreactor > Anaerobic >... | reverse complement strand
TATTACATGGCTGATGCAATACATATACCCCCTGAAAAGCGATTACTAAATACACCTTTTGCAAGGGTTGCGGTATCGGCTTGAGTCCTAATTAAAAGCGGGATTTTATCCTACGAGATGTAAGTGTTTGTCCTACAGATTCTTTCCGATAAAGAACAAATCAGAAAGCAAAGGCACGATGGAGCGCATGGATAGAAGAAATCACGACATGCTTCTTATCCTGCAAATCAGGTTGATAAATCTTATTGAATTTCAAAAGTCGTATTTTATCTGTTTGGTTTCTTGGACGAAAACGGATTCTTCTTTCCGGTGCGCCGTAAAGGACTGAACTTTTTTTCGCGCAGAAGCCTTGCAATATCTTTTTGCCTTCGGGTCGTTTTCTGCCCGGCCATAAAAATTCTCTTATCTGTGTTCTATTCTGATCATTTGGGCGGCATGCGCAGCGCCCCGTCCAGCCTGATGCAGCAACCATTGAGCATGATATTTTCAATAATGTGCAGAATCGTGCGGGCAAATTCCTGAGGTTTGCCCAATCGTCTGGGAAACGGAACCGTTTTAGCCATCTCGTCCTTAACCGCCGGCGGCAAACCAGCCATCATCGGCGTATCGAAAATTCCCGGAGCGACCGTGACAATCCGTATGCCGTAATCGGCAATTTCGCGCGCGATGGGCAGCGTCATGCCCACAATTCCGGCTTTGGAAGCGCTGTAGGCAACCTGGCCGACCTGCCCTTCAAATGCGGCAATGGAAGCGGAACTAATGATCACGCCTTTTTCTCCTTCCTCACCGGGAGTATTTTTCATCATCTGCTCCACCGCCAGCCTGATGACATTGAGCGTTCCCACCAAATTAATTTGCAGAACTTTGTTGAAGGCTTCCAGCGGCAGAGGTCCTTTTCTACCAACAAGTTTTCCCGGATTGACAATCCCCGCGCAGTTCACCACCACATTGATTTTACCAAAACGCTCTATCGCTTTCTGTATCGCCTGCCGAACATCCGCTTCGCTGGTGATATCCGTTTTTACAAAAATCGCATTGGCGTCGCTGTTGGCCGCCAGTTTTTCGCCTTTTTCCGTGTCAACATCGATGATAACAACTTTGGCGCCTTTTTGAGTCAGCTCCCGAACACTGGCCTCGCCCAGCCCCGATGCGCCTCCTGTCACTAACGCTACGACATCTTGATGATTCATATTCCCTCCAGAGTTTTATTCAAGCGTATGCTTCGCTGATGTCTCGAAATTCATTCTGTCCTCTTCAGCGCATTGGCAGCGGGTTTTATCATTTCCTGTTTCATCCTCTTGATAAACTCCCGACGCACAGCGGGTATCTTTGTAAGCATAACTAAAATGCCGTTAATCATTCGCCATTTATAATATTTATGGGGAAAATTATACATGCCGTGTTCTTTATAATATTTGTGATCAGCCTGGAAGACCACGCGCAGTCGGCCGTAAATGGCGTCACGGAAGACTTTTATACCGGCAACCTGATAAAAGGTGGGTGGCGGAACATAGCCGAGGTTACTCTGCAAAACCGAATTAGATGCCAGAGTCTGTAAAGCGGCATTGATGTCAGACGAATTTCCCAGATCATCGCTGACAAAACCGCTGAGTCCGGCTTGCTGAAATTTCGTCGTGGCGTCAAAGACTTCGCGCAAATTATAAAGTTGACCGAAAGGACCGGAAATGACAAATCCAATCTGTTTGCCCTTCAGAAACGGCGTGTGCCCATTAAAGAAACTCCGGTCAAAAAAGCATTTCCATAAAGAAGAAAGATAACGGTCGTGAATGGCTCCGGCAACAAACAAAATATCGGCTGGTTTAATTTTGTCATTGAAAAAATCCCGGAATGCATCCTTGCCGTCATAGACACATTGATTATCAAAACCACATTGACAACAGCCGGTGCATCCGCCCTTGATATCGATATCCTTAAGTTGCACCAGTTCGGCGGCAGGAGAAAAGGTCTTCTGCAATCTTTCCACCATTTTTTTAAGATTGGCATTAACAGTAAGATCATCCGCCACAATCAAAACTTTTTTGCCTTCGGCATTCACCGGATTGACCGCCCCGGCTTCAAAAACAACCTCAGGCGCTTTCAGCGGCGGATAGTTTCTGATGCCCGGCGTTTTGTCTGTAATCGCCTTCAGAAATAATTCGCCAAACGCCTTCAACCTCTGACGTTCCCTTGTTTTCAATAAATCATTCATTTCCGCCGAATAAGACCCGAAAAAGTTCATTTCCAGATCATCGCTTACAGCATTGATATAATTATGCGCGGTATAGTCGAAAAAGTTGATAGACGTGGTCAGACAGGCGGCGGGCTTGCCGCGAAAAGCAGAAACCGCATTCTTTTCAAAAATTAATTCAATGAATCGCTTGTACTGAGAACAGACAACCAGAAAATAAAGGGGGAACGCCCAGAGCACCGCATCTGCCGCGGCCACCTCCGTGATAACCTCTTGAAAAGCTCTGTCGTCGTGCTCCAGTTTTTTAATTTTCAACGCCACATCAAAAATTTTAAATTCCGATTCCGGAAATCTCTGCTGAAGAAAACGGACATACTGCAGGGTTACGCTGATTTCACCTTTCGGCGAACCGTTTAAAACGGCGATTTTCATAATCATCACCTGTTGAGTTGATTTTGGGAAATCATTATCACAAGAAAAACATCCCGACAAGACATAATGGCAATCAGGCCGCACACATGATATGGTGGATGTGGAGGATAAGCGCTTCTAAGGAAAACACCCTGCCCCCAAACTTGATGGCTGTCCCCGGAGAATAGAATTTACCTGTTTGTATTGACGCCGATCGTTTTATAAAGGGGACAATATCCGCTGACCACGCTGGAAAGGAGCGATCCGCTGACGATCAGCAGCAATCCGGCAACGCCCGGAAGCATCCCTCCAAGATAGGCTATAATAATCAACAAAGCGACAATAATCCTGATGACCTTATCGGCGGTGCCGACGTTTTTTTCCATGACATCCTCCCTGCAAGAATCGGTTATGTCTGTTGTGGTTTAACATCTTAGATTGTCTTTCCATCCGTATTCCGTTATTGCACATTCAGAGCGAAACGCGGGAATATCTTAAACATCGCTGCCAGACCGCGCGCCTGAACAGAAAAATGCTTTCAACGAAGTTTTGTGGTTTTCAGTTTCTGCTTCCAGGAAATATAATCTGCAATTTTTTTGACCGCATCCACCGGCGTATTAACAAATTCCACACCGGCAGCGTAAGATTCATCCTCGCAGATTATTTTAATCCATTTTACCTTCCCCATGGCGGTTATCATCTGCTGAAGGCTTTTTAATTTGAAATCAATTTTCAGGAGAGTATCGATTGGCAGAAAAATATTGGACTGGATTCTGGTTCCCGATTCCGAGATATCCTTGCAGCTGTTGTAAATAACTTTATCTCTGGAAAACTTTTTCCCTCCCGCAAGAATGGTTATGGTAACCTCGTTTTCCTCAACCAGCCGATTTGTTTTTCTTTTTTCGTTCATAACGATCCGTCATATTTCAGTTCGTCGTTGCTTTGGCAAATTATCTTTTCGGGAACAGAAAAACATTTGATGTGCTTTGTTGCTTATTATCCCAAAAGAGATTTAAAAAACAAGGATTTTTTAGTGAGACTCTCTGAAAACGAGCGAAGCGAAGTTTGAAGAGTTAGTCGAACTATCCCCTGAACGCGGTAAATGGGGATGTGAGACTCTCTGATAATAAGACCCAAGCTTCAGAAACGAAGTGAACTGAAGCTTGCTGGACGAATTATACCGGGCACGTCGTGACGCGGTAAAACGAGCGAAGCGAAGTTTGTCTCTGCCACCTGTCGGCGGCGGGATAATTCGCTCTAAGACTATAGTCAAGGCTCATTAAAGCGTAAGTCGTAATGAGACTCAAATTTCATAAGCAACGTGCAATGAAATTTGTAAGTCGAATTTTCCAATTCCGATTTATCGGAATTGGAAACTATCCCCTGAACGCAGTGAATGCGGATGTGAGACTCTCAGAGAGTGAGACAAGCCGAAAACAAGTACAATGAAGTTTGAGGCATAAGCCGAACTATACCAGGCATGTTGTGCCGTTGCAAAACGAGTCAGAATCTCACTGTTATCAGCGAGTCTCAATCCTCTTCGCCACGCTTCGGAGACAATTCGCCTTACACTTCAAACGTCGTCCCAACAAAAGCGGGACTCGCTTTCAACCGGTTTCACCGGAAGGCATAAGCGACAAAACGGCCGTCATGGCTCAGGCTGACGTCAATATCTGTTTTTTGCCAGCCGAGGTAAACACACGGCGGTTGAAGTTCTCCGTTCCGTTGCTTTCTTTGTATTTTTATTTGATGGAAGTCCAGTGAAAAGCGCCCGGCTAAGCTCTGAGCAAGACGGCGGCGGGAAAAAAGCGATGGACAGGTTCCTTCATCCGGCAGAGGTTCAACGCTCCAGATTAAGTTATCCAGCGTCGCTTTATCATCGGAACCGGCGCAATGAATATAGTCGGCCCCCGCGAAAAGGCGGATAAAGACGCCGTCTTTCCCCGGTATGCCAACCACCCCTTCCGCATATTCTGATTGAATATTATGAACGCTAACCTGCCACTGGCTTGGGGCAAAAACGATGTCTGGCAAGGATTTCCTGATAACCTTATAGGCCGTTTCCTTGCAGGCCCAAAGAGACCATAGCGTCTGATCGGGACTGTCAGCGTTTTTCACATATTCAATTTCAGCATCGGTGAGGATTTTTTTTAGAAAGCGCGAATCCCTGCTCTTTCCCGTGTTCGTCGCTTCCTTCAAATCCACCACATCGTTCCCGACGAAGGGCAAAATAGTGTTCCTCCATTTTCGCCAGCCTGTCAATGATCTGCGCGGCATATTCCCTCTGCACCCGAAGTTCGCTCCCTCGGACAGGTTGCGGCGTGAAGATTTCTATCTGCACTGAAAATTTCTCGCCCCAGGCGGGAATGACACTGTAATTTTCCTGTTTGTCTCCGCGCAGATACATACACATGACTTTACAGTTTTCCACATTTTTAATAAAACGTCCGACACCGTAAGAGAAGCCTTCCTGATCCACTCTCCCGGTGCGGGAACGTTTACCCTCTGGAAAAATCATGATGGTTTCTCCGTTGTTCAGCAGGTAAATGCATTTTTCCAGAGACTCTTTCATTTTCTCCCGGGCGCCGCCGCGGTTAATGGGGATACACTTGGATAAATAGCACAATATCGTCAGAATAATATTGTCTTTGTAGTTGTTCCATTCCGGCAGATTCCAGGACAGTTTCTTATAATGGATAATATGCTGAGGCAAACTGAACATGGCATAGCTTAGGATGAATGAGTCAATCATGGTCAGATGATTGGAGCAGATAATCCAGCCGCCTTTATGTTTCGAAAATTCAGCGGCACAGTGGCGGCGGATTTCTTGTAAACCCCTAACCCGGTAAAAGAAAATCCTGGAGGCAAAAAAATACAGGGGCGCGAGAATTAATATAGCCATGCGTCCTATAACGTTCTGCACGTGTAAAAGTATCCGGGATTTTTTCGTCATGGTCTAGCTCAGTTTTTGCTTGATGATTCTGACGGCGTCACCAATGGTCCGGATTTTATCCGCCTCGTCATCATCCACGCTGATTCCATAAACGTCTTCGCATTTTATGATCACGTCCACCAGGCGCGCTGAATTGACTTTCAGGTCGTTCAGGATGTGCGTTTCCAGTGTCGCCGTCGCCAGACGATCCTGATTCTTGGCATAAGGCCTTAAAATATTAATCATCTCTTCGAAAATTTTCTTGTCATCCATAATAAAACTCTCCTTCAATTTTTATGATTATTTTCCTTCCCATTTTTTGAATATGAGACAGCTGTTGACATCGCCGAAACCGAAACCGGCCTTGGCGATAATTTTCAGTTCAGGCATTTCCAGACATTTCCGCGGAATTTTTGATGCGTAATGTTCGATATCGGGATGAACATCGTCGCTGTTGATCGACGGATGGAGGAATCCCTTATAAAGTTCAAGAACAACGGCAACACACTCTATGGCCCCGGCAGCTCCCAGGCAATGACCAACCAGTGATTTGGTGGACTGAATATAGGGAAAACTTTCCGGAGTGCGCTCCAGCGCTTCCGTCCAGTTTTTCACTTCATGAGGATCGGCGTAGGTTGCCGTCAGGTGTCCGTTGATGGCATCAATGTCCGCGGGATTTATGCCCGCGTCCGCCACCGCGCCGCGAATGCATCTTTTCACTCCTTCCGGATTGGGCGCCGTCATGGAACCGCCCATTCTCTGACCGCCGCAGTTGACGTAACCACCGAGTATTTCAGCGTAAATGCGGGCTCCCCGGTCCAGCGCCGTTTCCAGCTTTTCCAGGACCAGCATGGCTCCGCCGGAGCCGGGAACAAAGCCCGCCGCCGTAGCGCTGAGCGGACGCGAGCCGGCCGCCGGATTATCGTTGAATTTACGACACAGTACGCGCATGGCATCGAAGCCTCCCCAGATGTAAGGCGTTGCCCCTTCGGATCCGCCGGCGACCATGCGCTTGGCCAGGCCGCTCCTGATTCTCCACATGGCGTCAATGATGGCCTCATTCCCGGTGGAACAGGCCGAAGAATTCGAGCTCACCTGATTGCCTACCGCCAGCAAACCGGAAATGCGCGCGCTGGTTCCACTGCTCATCACCTGTTCGACAACACGGCTGCCCAGTCTTTTTACTCTGCCTTCGTTAATTAACGGAACGATGGTATTCGCTATGGTGTCCATTCCACCGATGCCGGAACCGGCAATGACCCCCGTGTCCCAATCCACCGTATCATCATCGTCGCTGTTCAGACTGAATCCGGCGTCTTTCCAGGCGTCCACCGCCGAAACGGACGCGTAACCGATATTATCGTTGATGGACAAAAGCTTTTCGTGATCAAAATAACGCGACCTGATTTCATCGAAATATTCCGGAACACCGGCAATCTGGCAACCGAAGTTCAACTCCTGTAATTTAGGAATAAAACGGATACCCGAAACACCGTTTCTAAGCGCCGTCTCATAATCATCCAGACCGTGCGCATTGGGCGCCGTCACGCCCATTCCCGTAATGACAATTCTTTTTTCCATTGCTCCACCCCCACTCCCGATAATTCCCCGCTGCAAATGATTTCGCCGTTTTCCTTTTCCATGGAAACACTGGCTTTGATCGTAATTTTACGGAAATAAATTTTTTTCGCCCTGATGACGACCCTTTCACCCGGTTTCACCATTTGTTTGAATTCCACGCCATCCGCCAGAGAGAACAGACTGATGGGTAGTTTCATGTCACTGGGCCGCATATTTTTCTGACGCGACAGCAGATATATTCCGAACGCCACCACACCAACCTGGGCCATGGTTTCAATTAGGATAACGCCCGGCGTGATGGGATTGCCGGGAAAATGCCCGCGATAAAAATATTCATCCTCGCGAAAGCGGTAAGCCCCGACGATTTGTTCATCGTCAAGGCTGATAATTTCATCGATAAAACGGAAAGGGGATTGCTGAGGAACAAGCGACAGCACTTCCTGTTTCAGCGCGGCATCAGCCTCCATAAAGGCCTCCGTTGACATGAATGACCGAAGCGTTGATGTAACTTCCCCTCGTAGCTAGAAAAGCGATTACTTCGGCGACTTCCTCCGGTCTGCCGACACGTCCCAGAAGAATTTCTTCCACGGCTTTATTTTTTAATTCTTCCGGCAATTCCTTCGTCATCTCCGTATCGATAAAACCGGGAGCCACGGAATTCACGAGGATATTTCTTCCCTTGAGTTCCCTCGCCAGCGATTTGGTAAAGGCGTCGAGCGCCGCTTTCTCCATGGTATAGGGAATCTGGCCGGCATTTCCCGTATGACCGACCACGCTGGAAATATTAATGATGCGACCGGACGAACTCCGGAACATGAATTGACGCAGAATTCTTTTCGTCAGATACCAGACACCGCGTGTCAGCGCTCGTTGTTCGTCAAACTGTTCCACCTTCATGGAAATGATATCCGCATTGATGGAATGGCCGGCATTGTTGACCAGAACATCAACACGTCCTGCGGTATCTTTAATCTTGCCGATCATCGCGTCTATGTGTTCGATATTGGACAAGTCGGCCTGAATTAAAAATCCTTCTTTGATTTCATCAAGCAGTTGCTGAGCGTTTCCTGCGCTTTTATTGTAATGGATGCCGACATGAAATCCTTCCGTGACCAGCGCGCGGCAGCACGCGGCTCCTATACCTTTCGCTCCACCGGTCACCAGAGCAACGGGTTTTTCGATCATCGTTTATCCTCCACCTTGAGCATCGCGTAAGCCCAGGCCAGTCCGGCCCCGACAATCACCAGGGCAATGTTGTCTCCCGGCTGAATATTATCCCAGTTCATGCTTAAAACCGCCGGGGCGCCGCAGCAACCGACATTGCCGAACTGATCCACGTTGAACCAGTGATTTTCCGGTTTGATGTTCCTGCGCTCGCAAACGGTTTTCAGCATCATGTAATTGGCCTGATGAGCGATAAAAATAAAACGTTTTGCCTGAGCCTCATATTGATCCTGAAGTTCCTTTAAACATTCCGTCGTCGTTCGGATGGCGAACCCCTGAACGGCATTACCGTCCTGACTGAACACCCAGTCTCCGGTAACGCCGACCTTTGTCCATCCCGAAGGACGGGCGTTATAACCGCCGCTGACGAAGGCGGCACGAGACGGTATTTGTGACGAAACAATCGCCGCGTGAGCGCCATCTCCGAAAAGCACGGCTGAATTGCGATCGGTATAGTTAATGACTTTGGTCGTGGATTCCGCTCCCACCAGAAGCATATAAGGCGGCATTTCTTCCGGCCGCATCCGCAGCAGAAAGTTAACCTGCATGCCGAAGGTGGAACAGGCGGAATTCAAATCAAAGCAGGGCACTTCGATTCCCAGTTCCGCGGCAACCGCGCCCGCTTCCGCGGGAGTAATGTTATCCGGCGAGGAAGAGCCGGAAATAATCAGGCCGATGTCTTCCGGCTTTAATCCGGCGCGTTCCAGCGCCATCCGCGCCGCCTTTGCCGACATCTGCGAGTTCGTGTAGAGCCGGATGGAAAAAGATTTCAGCGGATTAACGTTTCTTGTTTCCCGGATATAGTCCAGCGGCAGCACCGTACGGCGGTTCTGGATGCCGACGCGTTCCATGATCCATTGGTCGGTTGTGCCGATATCCAACTCTTCGAGAAATTTATTGGAAAGAACATTTTCGGGGTGAAAGTGTCCCATGGCGTGAAGATAAAGCATCATACAATCTCCCGTCCGATAATCATATTTTGAACTTCCCGGACACCTTCATAAATGTCGATAATATGAGCGTCGCGCGCCAGTTTGGAAATTTCATACTCTGCGGTAAAACCGTATCCGCCGTGCAGGTGCAGACCTTCTGTGGAACAGAAAATGGCCGCTTCGGCGGCAGTGTTCTTCGCCAGCGACGCATAGATTCCAGCGTCACTCGCTTTCTCCTGAATCTTGAAAATGGCCTTGAATAAAGCCATTTCCGCCAGTTCGACTTTTTTCCACATGGCGGTGAGCATTTCCCGGGCTACCGGAAGATCGCAGATCCGGCTGCCGAACTGTTTTCTTTCTCGTGTATAGTCCAGCGTCACATCAAAAGCCCGACGGGCCAGACCCAGCCCAATAGCGGCGACCATCGGACGGGCATAATCCAGAACGTCGACGATATATTTGAAGCCCAGACGCCGGTCGCCGATAATCTGACCCGGAGAAACAACAACATCTTCAAAGGTTACAGTGGCTGTGTTGGACAGCCGCTGCCCCAGTTTGTCCTCCGGTTTGCCGATAATGATCTTCCCTCCTGCGGGAACGATTATCTCCCTCGTTGATGTTCCGACATCCGGCATATCCGCGGACGTTACGTGCTCCACCGGAACGATAACGCAGGCCATAAAATTCCCCGTGGGCTTTCCTGTTTTGCAGACAACGGTGAACTGCGAGGCGTAAGAAGCGTTTGTAATAAAACACTTGGAGCCGTTCAAAATATAATTGCCGTCGTCTCTTTTACTGATAAAAGTAGTCATCATCGAGTTGTCCGAACCGGCGTTGGGTTCCGTCAGGCAGAAAGAAGCCAGTACCGGTTTTTCCACAAAAGGCCCGAGAAACTTTTTTTTCTGCTCATCGGATCCATGCAGACCGATAACCACGTTGGCCAGATCGTTGCACATGGCTGAGGTCGAGATGCCGGTGTCCCCGTAGGAAAGCTCCTGAATAATCAATGCCGATGTGAAAGCATCAATTTCATAGCCACGGACGGATTCGGGAATACTCAAATTGATCAAACCGGTTTCCCAGGCTTTATTGATGACAGCCCAGGGGAAAACATGTTCCTTTTCCATTTCCAGAATACGCGGAGTGATTTCATTCTTGACAAATTTACGCGCGGTAGCAAGATAGGACAACTGACTTTCAGTGAGACTGAAATCCATAAGCAAAACCTTTCTCTTCTTTTTTTAATTTTTTGGAGATGCGTGTATCATGGGTACTATCGTACCCTCCGCTTGTAGCGGGATAGTTCCCAATCCCGATAAATACGAGATTGGATAGTTCGTCCAACAAATTCCCGTGCGCTACGCTTCTGAAATTTGGGACTCACTACGACTTACAAATTTCATTTCGTTGAACTTATGAAATTTGAGTCTCCCTATAAAACAACTCCTTTTATGAATCATTGCTCTTCAAAAAAGGAGTTGTTTTCGGTTAAACTATTTTAAGCAGCCGCGCCGTTTTTATGGGAATTTTCATCTCCCGCTTTCGGGGACGGCTCAATGCCATACTTCGTCTGCAGAAATTTCGTCATGGTCGCGGGATATAAGATATAGGCCAGAACATCTTCATCGCTGCGCGCCAGATCACCCATGGCCTTTTTCGCCGCTTCAATTTCCGGTTCCAGATAATCAGCCGGTCTCCCGGAAACAGGTTCCTGTCCGCGTTTATAATTCTTCAGTATTTTTTTAGTCAGTGCCGCATCAATCGGCATGGGTGTTTTGCCGTACAGACCCAGAACCAGATCTTTGAGCTGATTGGAAACTCTTACGTAGCGGCCAAACAAAACATTGAGCACCGCCTGCGCGCCGATAATCTGCGACACCGGCGTCACCAGAGGTGGTGATCCCATGTCTTTTCTGGTCTGGACGACTTCCTTATAAATTTCGGGCAGTCTGTCCAGCGCATTCATTTCTTTAAGCTGGCCGGTCAGGTTGGAAATCATGCCGCCGGGAATCTGATGCGCCAATACGCCGTTGTCAATAATGGACAGTTTATGTGTTGCCAGATGGCTGTTGTATTTCGGAGCAATGCTTTCCAAATGCTCGCCCAGCACCAAAAGTTTATGCAAGTCGATTCCCGTATCGCGCGCAGTCCCTCTAAGCGCCGCAACAATCGGTTCAATGGCAGGCATCGACGTTCTCAGGGCGAAAGGAGCCAGACACGTATCCACAACATCCACGCCCGCTTCAATCGCTTTCAGATACGTCATGGACGCCATGCCGCTGGTGTAATGGGAATGCAAGTGCAACGGCAGTTTCACGTCCCGCTTGATGGCGGCAACCAGATCATAGGCATCAAACGGAGACATGATGCCGCCCATGTCTTTGATGCAAATCGCGTCCGCGCCCATCTGCTCCAGTTCTTTGGCTTTCCGGACAAAATAATCCAGATTATAAACGTCTCCGCCCAGGCGGATATCCGTAAGCGAATAGCAAACGGCTCCCTGGAAGATTTTGCCGTTAGCCTTGATTCTTTCCGCACAGGATTCCATATTGCGAAAATCATTGAGGGCGTCAAAACAGCGAAAAACATCAATGCCGATTTCGCAGGCCTTATCCACGAACGCGCGCACCACATCATCGGCGTAGTGACGGTAGCCGACCAGATTCTGTCCGCGGATCAGCATGGCAAACGGTGTTTTTTTAATGTACTTTTTCAGAATTTTCGGACGCATCCATGGATCTTCCCCCAGAAATCTGTGCATGGTGTCGAACGTCGCGCCACCCCAGACTTCCATAGCGTGGAAGCCGCAGTTGTCCATCTCTTCAGCGATGGGAATCATGTCTTCCGTCTTCATTCTTGTCGCATAAATCGACTGGTGACCGTCACGGAAGGTGTTGTCCTGAATTTTCAGCGGACTGTTTTTTATGTCTTTCTCATGGATCAAGATATGCACTCCTTTGCGATCATAAATCGCTTCATCTTCGGTTCATTAATTCGTTGCCGTGAAAACTTTCTCCGCCGCGTTCAGTCCCGTAATGGATTGGCAGGCAATACCTATCGACTTGAAAAAGTCACGTAACGGCCTGCCCGGACCGACTTCATAAAGACCTGCGGCTTTTTCCGCCAGGTTTTGCATATTTTTGCGCCAGTTCACGGTATGGCTGATCTGGTTGACAAGATTTCTCCTGACTTCGGCAGCATCGCCCGCATGAAAACCGCCGGTGAAATTCGACGTGACACGGGATGCATTGGCCGGATTTAAATGATCGGCAAATTTTTCCAGCGTTTCCGCAAAACGTCCCTCTATGGTTTTCATCAACGCGCTATGGAATGGAGCGCTCACGTTCAGACGGATAAACCGGATTGATTTTTCCGCCGGGAAATTTTTCACAAGACGTTTTTCCGCTTCGTCGATGGCCGGCAATTCGCCGCTGATCACCACCTGATTGGCGGAATTGATGTTGGCAATGCCGGCATTCAATCCACCCATTATATTCGTCAGCATTTCCATATCGATGTTTTCCGAAATGACGGCTGCCATGCCGCCGACACCAACCGGCACGGCTTGCTGCATTAACCGGCCGCGTGCCTGAACGATCTTGACAGTGTCCGCCAGAGGCATGACACCCGCTGCAACCAACGCGGTAAATTCTCCCAGCGAATGACCGCCGAAATAATCCGGAGCAAAACCATAACGTTCTGCCAGTCCGCGCAGCATGCATATTTCCGTCGTCACAATACAGGGTTGCGTAAATTCGGTGAGATTAAGCCGATCATCTTCGCCGAAACACATGGAGGCAACATCCCAGCCCAGAGTATCGGCTGCTTCCTCAAATGTTCGGCGGCAGACCGGAAGCTGTTCATAAAAATCCTTCCCCATGCCCGATCTTTGCGAACCCTGACCGGGGAAAACTACCGCTATATTTTTACCATCTTTCATTTAGGCAGCGATGTCCTTTCTTTATTTTTTGTTAATGTACAGTAAAACATGCGCAATAACAAATATAAAGTATTTTAAACACAAGCACAATTCATGCCGCGGAAGTATTGCAAACTCCGGCATTACATCAAATTGTATTTACTGTGTTTTTTATAACTGCCCGGAAAAGTTAAACCGGGAAATCACCGATTCAGTGTGTAAAATACTTCACACCGCGAACAGAGGTTTACCTCGATCATTCAATTAGAATTACCGCCAGAATTCATTTAACGCAGTTCCGGTTTATTATTTGCTGGAATCCTTTGGGTTTCTTCAGAAGCGCTGTCCTGTTTGTTTTGATGACAAGATTCCATGCATTTCTGAAATTGAACCTTGCAACGTCTCCGGTCAGAATGCCTGTTCCGGCAAACCTGCAGATTATCATCACAGGATTTTATGCATTGAGCGGAATTGTTTTCCTCCGCAAAGGACGCTTCAGAAAGAGGAAACACCAGCCCGCCCAGGATCAATGCGACAAAAACAATAAAAAAAGATTTTTCCCAATCATTCATCATTTTACCTCCAAAAATTCATAAAGTTCATTACCTGCAATACTAAAAAGTTTTTAATAATGCGAACCTTGCCGTTTATCTTTTATTATATACATTTACGTGAATAGAAGCAATCCTTAAAGGTTGATGCATTGAGGGCCAAGACATTCTCATCTTTTCAGGACACGCTACATCATGCCCATCCGCGCCAGAAACAGCCCCAGTTTTTCACCATAACCTTTGCGCATTGCATAAGCGAGAGCGCCATATAATCCCGGATGGTTTGTTCTGCAACCTGCCCGGCTGTCATATGTCCGTTTTCAAAAGCCAAATGGGCAAATTGGGTCTGGAATTTGTCCCGGAAATGCATATCGTTCAAAAGATTGGTTTTAAAAAACATGGGGCAGGAAACGGTTACACCGATATTGTTCGCGGTCAGCTCCGAGCGCATGGTTTCGGAAAGAGAGATAACGGCGGCTTTTGTCATATTATAAGGCCCCAACTCCATAAAGGACGTGAACCCCATACTGGAAGCAATATTAATGATATGACCGCTCCCCTGAATTCTCATGAAAGGAATAAAACTGTGGCAGCCGTAAAGCATGCCCCATATATTGATATCCGTGCACCATTTCCAGTCCGCGAGCGGTATATCTCCGACAAATCCGCAGGAAACCACCCCGGCATTATTGATCAGCAGATCAACCATTTTCCAGGACAAAAAAACGTAATCCGCCATTTTCTGAACGTCTTCCGGTCTGGTGACGTTGCATTCAAAAATTTCACCGTTTCCACCGGACTTGCGCACCATTGCCAGGGTTTCTTCCATGCCGGCGCGGTTAATATCCGCAAGGAGTATCTTCCAGTTACCGCGCCTGGCCAGTGTCAGCGCCAATGCTCTGCCGAATCCGGATGCCGATCCGGTTACGACCGCGTGTTTCATCATTAAATTTCATTCCTAAAACTTTCATGATGATGATTCATTCTATAAAGTTTTTCTCTTATTCTACCCATTTAATTTTAGGAAATTCCCGATCCAGCGGTTTATCCATGGGAACGGCAGGATAACCGAGGGTCAGCACCGTGGCGACGGAATCATAGGGCCATGCGATGCCGAGTTTCTTCCTGAACTTCATTTTGGTGATGGGATCGAGGTTCAGCGCATTGGAGACGAAGCCCACATAGCAGCTTCCCAACCCGAGGGAATGAGCGGCCAGAACCATATTCTGCCCGCAAATGCCCATGCCGAGTTCCGGCTCGGACACATGCAGATGATGCGTTACCAGAATAATGGCAACCGGCGCGCCGAAGAAACAATCCAGCTTGCCCTCGCCAAATTTGGGTGTCGACAGGGCCTGAATGGCGACCATGGGTCTCATGTCGATGGAGTTGGGTTTGATGAATGCCAGCATCTTTTTGAGAAGGGTCCGGCCCGGACCTTTGCCCTGATAAAGCTTTGTAAATATATTGAGAAACTTTACCGTGGATGCGGACAGATCGTCCATCAGCTTTCGGTCGGTGACGACAATAAATTTCCATCCCTGGCAGTTTCCCGCAGACGGAGCAAATCGGCCCGCCTCCAAAACGCGTTTGATCAGTTCTTTCGGCACGGGATCTTTTTTATAGACCCGCACGGAACGCCTGCGGTAGATGACTTTTTCCACTTCTGTCAGTTGCGATTCGATCTCTTTGAGGGGCGCCGGTTTCGCCAGCATGAGCGGGTTCGGTATTCCCTGCCCGGGCGCGGCATAGTCGAAATCGTAGGCCCATCGGCCTTTATCCACTTGATAATAAAAGGGAAACGATAATGCTTCCTGCGGACAGATGGCTTCGCAATTGTGACAGGCAAGGCAGACTTTCCCGAAATAGGGCATTCCGGTAAATTTCGGCTCCTGCAAACCGCAGCCCAGACATCTCTGGCTTTCGGCAAGCACGTGACTGCTGTCGAGAGCCAGGTTGACTTCGGCATCGATCGTTTTCAGTCTTTCGGCAACACCCAGTTCCGCGGCATCGTTGCGGGCAATGCTTTTCCTGTCGTTCAGCGGCACGCCGGAATAGTCGATTGCTTTCTTCTCCGGCCATTCGACTTTCTTCCCGTTGATGAAGGCATCCATGGCCAGCGCGGCTTTTCGGCCCGCTCCGATGGCTTCGGCAACCAACCCCGGTCCTGTCACGGCATCGCCGCCGGCAAAGAGTCCTTTTTCTTTTGTCAACCCCAGCGCATCGGCTCCAATCCAGGAGGAGCCCAGCAGGGATTCAAATCCTTGCGCTTGAAGGTCCTGGCCGACGGCCGCAATAAGGGTGTCGAAGGATACGGTGTGTTCGCTGCCCCGGACGGGAACGGGCTTGGGTCTGCCGCTGGCATCGGCAGGTCCGAGTTCCATTTTCTGACAGGTCAGGGTCCCGTTGTCGTTTTTTGCGACAGGGGCGCACAGGAAGTTTATTTTTACTCCCTCCTGAACGGCGGCGTCGATTTCTTCTTGATGAGCAGGCATCTCGGCGAGGGTTCTGCGGTAAAGGATGGTGACGTCGGATCCCAGCCGCCGGGCTGTGCGGGCGGTATCGATGGCGGTGTTGCCGCCGCCGATGATGATTACGTTTTTGCCTATGGCGAAAGGACGACCTTGTTTGACGGATTGCAGAAAAGCCAGCCCGGTATAGATGTTGTTCCCGTCCCCTGTTATACCCAGAACGGTGCTGCCTTGTGCGCCCAGGGCAATGTAGACGGCGGTAAATTCTTTCCGGATGGCGTCCAGGGGGATGTCCTTCCCAACGGTCACTCCCGGTTTTATGGCGATGCCGAGATCCAGGATCCTCTTGATCTCGGCATCCACAATCGAATCCGGCAGCCGGTATTGCGGTATGGAGGAGAGCATGCCGCCGGCTTTGTTTGCCGATTCGAAAACTGTTACGTTGTATCCTAATCGGGCAAGATGGTAGGCGCAGGATAAACCGGAGGGGCCGGCGCCGATAACGGCTACTTTTTTGTCAAGCAATTTCCCGGGCTTCGCAAAGGAAAGACCTCTTTCGATTCCATAGTCGCCAATCGCCCGCTCCATGCCGTGTATGTTCAATGCCTGATCCACTCCCTCCCGGTTGCAGCCTCTCTCACAAGAATGCGGACAAACTCTCCCTGTCACGGCGGGAAAGGGATTGGTCTGTGTGATGATCTCCCAGGCTGCTTCCAAAGAACCGCCCTGGGAAAGAAGGCCGGCATATTTCCGGATATCCGTTCCGGCAGGACATTGTTGCTGACACGCCGGAATCTGACGAGCCGACGGCTCTTTGCGCAAAACCATCTCCAACGTCTGACAGGGACATTGCTTGATGCAAACACCGCAACCAATGCACTTGTCCTGATCCACCGTAATATGAAATGGCCTCGTTACTACCGGCGGATCGTTTAAATAT
>Ga0208459_1002133_pt1 | contig 17172 bp, 12 predicted proteins | sample AD_UKC087_MetaG_FD_184433 | JGI IMG/M metagenome (GOLD analysis project Ga0208459, IMG submission 184433) | Active sludge microbial communities of municipal wastewater-treating anaerobic digesters from USA - AD_UKC087_MetaG (SPAdes) (version 2) | ecosystem: Engineered > Bioreactor > Anaerobic >... | reverse complement strand
GAGAGCGATGTTTCAAGGCTGGTGGCAAGCAGCTGATTGCGCCACAATTGATTCATGCCGCTTTTGAATGTTTCTTAAGTCTCGATCGAATAGCGCCAGTTGTTCTCTGGAACCTCTTTGCTATTTCAGCAATCGTTGTTCCCTCCATATTCAACCTTATAAGGATTCTGTCCTCTTCTGCGGTCCACCTCTTGTAAGCATTCGCATATCGCAAACGTACTTTTGCGAAGCTGTAGCTTTTTAAGTGCGATGAAGCTGTCTTTTTCATTGCCTTTATGCATTGGGACTTTTGCAGCGTTTTGCCAGCCTTCAACGAAAAGTGGAGCACATTGACTCTTGCTGCAATATCTATTGAGTTTAGCAGCTGTTCATAAGGACGATTACCATAGTATACCCAGAACAAAAAACTTGCATTTGAGGCCACTAACTTTCGGATGGATTTCGCTCGTAATGAAGAGTCAATTTCGAATGCAACGACTATTGTTGCACCGGAGGACCAAACCACGTCAATGTGACCGTTGCGATGGTCCGTACAGTAATTACGTACTACAAACTCCTTCTTAGACGTTAAGGCAAATCTTTCAGAGAGCGTTGAAATCTCTTTTTGAAGGAAGGAATGCAAATCACGTTGGGATGTTCTGGATTCTAAGCCGCGATAAATTATTTCATTAATAGAGATTATTATGTTTTTTTCGTTAAGGACATCTATCGTTTTCATCTAATTGTTTCTGTACTTTTCTGGTTGTGACACTTTTCGGTTTTGCTTTACTAAGAAGCCCACCGTCTCATCGTAATAAAAAAGGATTTATTCATTGTTACTTACATCCAATTGTCAATATTGTTTTGTAAATATGTGAAGAGCTTCGTAAATAAAATTTTGCTCTAAAGAATGTTAAATCCACCCATGAAACAACTATTGCGGATAGGACATATGATTTTCCTAGATGGCATCGTAGAATCTACCAGTACTACATCCACACCAAACCCGATCAGATTAAGAACAAATAGGCTAATAATGCCCGCTCTCGAGAAAACATCCTTGACAACTATACCAAGCACTACCATGCAAATCACTAACACTGAATTCAGAATAGCCCATGCCCATGGAATAAATGCCCGGCGCCAAGATGGGATTAGTTTTCCTAAAATCCACTGTGACGCTATCCAGACAACATCGATTATGTACAGCAAAAATTAATAATTGGACAAAGTTAACGGGGGTTTGGCGATTAGCCTCAACCGATGATTCGCCACCAAGAAATGTCAGAACAACTGATTGGATAATTATTGCCATCAAATCGTAGAACCAAACTAAGCCAGGCATCTTTAGGAGTGACTCGCTGAGCAAATGTAATTGATTTCCGACAAAGAATCGCATCGTGGTCAATAAAAAGATGGTCATTATAAGAAGAGTTTCCAATTTAATGCCAGATGTATGCAGAGACTCTCTCACAGGGGCAATCATCTCCTGATATGCTAGAGCGATTAGGAGAGTAATGAAAAAAGATGATAGAAGGTTACGTTTTTCGATATGTTGTTTTTTGGTACTTTTGATTGCCTTAGATGCTTTTTCTGGCAGCATATTTCACCTCGTACCAGATTGATGTTTCCCTATTAAAAATATTATAATCCGCACAGATGATTTGAAGGCAGAGAAACCTCGAGAATACGCCAGATATTGTTATGCAATAGTTTAATTCAGAAGCTTCTTGAAAGCCTGGCAATAAATTTTAAGTGAATTCAGCGTCTAACTACCTAACGCCCTCCTTGTAGCATTCAGTTTCATAAAGAATCCGATATCACTTACAGGGCTTCTATTAAGTCGCAATGGGATTTATTGGCGGAACACCATATTTACAAATCCTTAACTTTCGAATTAGGCTCCTTTTCCCCGTCGTTCGCTTTTTGCTGCCGCATCAGACAGCTGATTAACGCTAGCTGATTGGCAAATGAGGCATTATATTTTGCTTACCATTAATCTCTGCAAATCCCCGACCACTTCCAGCCCGGCGTTTTCTCCGGTGCTGTCAAATAACACTTCGCCCTGCAGCGTTTCCAGCCTTACGTGGATGGACGCGTTCAGCGTCTCAATCACGCGTTTGCCCATATCCAGGTGGGTGGGTCCGCGCAGCGCAGCGCCTTCCGCCCGGTAAGCGCTCAGGCGCAGGCGGTGCGTGCGATTTCGCAGCACCCAGTCCACATGCGTGTCTGCGATATCCAACTGCTCGATTTTGCTGTTCAGGTAGGTGGTGAAGCGGTGAAGTTTGCCCTCCTACCAAAAGCCGACAATGAAGCCCTTGAAGGTGTTCCCCAGCCAGGGAATCAGCGCCACCGAGGCGGTGATGCAGGCGCGTTGGTTCTGAAAATGGTTGCTCTGAAACCAGACCCACGCAGCCGGGAAGCTCTTGCCCCAATCCTTTTCCATGTAGCCCCGGCCGCCGCTAAAATCCATCTCCTTGCCGTTGAGGGTCAGCTTGCCTTGCAGGCTGTGGTCAAAACTGAGGACGCCGTGGTAACACTCCATCCCCGGCACCCAGGCAAACCAACCCATCACTCCCGGCAAGAGCCAGGTGACTGGCCAGGGGTTGAAGGGACCAAGCTCAATTTCACCGCTGAGCTGGCATTCGGGGTCATCCAACGCCACCTTCAGATGATGGCTGTCGAACTGGTTTGCGCCAAGCCGAACAGAGAAACGCTCGGGGTCCCCCCCCTGGAAATCCTGCAAGGGGAAATTGATATAGGCGGCCGTCCCTTCCACGCCATCCAACACCTGGACGAAAGCGTGGGCGTCCTGCCCGAGGATGACGCCGGGAATGATGGCAAGCTTGTGTTTTTCATCTGCGCTGCCCAGCTTGTAGTACCAGCCCTCAAAGAACGGGGGCTTTTTGTTCAGGCCGTGATAGATACCGGGGGTAAGGGCGGCGGGGCGGGACATGCTGTGGCTCCTTGGTTTTTAAGGAAGGTTTATTTATTACTTTATGCTTGGATTTTAACATGATTTTGCAAGCAATTATGCATTCCAAGGCGGGGACTTGCATCGGAACGCGTGTTTGAACGGCTGCAGTCTTGGTTTAGGGTCATCCCCTGCGTTTGCGCGATTTCGGGTTGCTTTGAAAAATCTTCTACCCTGATGACTTCCACTCAAACCTTGCCAGGCAATCGGAACCTTACAACTTGTAAAACCAAAACCAAGGATAAAACCCTCCGATACTGCTCAGCAGTCCTGTAAGCATTGCCCCTGTGTGTGTTTTGTGTTATTCTCTCATTAGAAAATTTCAATATGTTGTACCAATATTCATACACCCAGATATCATGAATTCTGCGCCAACTCCCCGCCCGACAATAGGTATACTCGCTGGTTGGCAGTTTTACCGCACTGCGACAAATCTGAGCTATCTGAAGCCGATTTTTCGCGGGATGAGCCGGGCAGCCCAGCATTTGGACTGTAATGTGTTGTTCGGTTGTGGGATAGGACCTTCTGCCAGCCCCAGCGACCCATACCGTCCGGCGTGGCCTGAGGCTGCGGAAGACCAGGATTTCGTTCCGATTGGTCCTTGGAATGTTGACGGATTGATCGTCGCCGTTCCCTTACATTCTGCTGCCCGAGCCGAAAACCTGCAACGTCTTACTGCCAATAGGCTCCCTATCTTATTTATCGGTTCCGGGGAACCGGGTCCAACCATTAAGGCAAATAACGCGGCTGGGATTTCTGCCGCTGTGAAACACCTGGTAGCGCATGGACGACAGCGCATAGCGTTTCTTGCTGGCTCTTCTGAAGATTTGCTTGGGGATTCGGGTCAGCGCCTGGATACATTCCGGAAAGTAAGCTCTGAGTTGGGTCTGGTTCACGATGACCGCTTGGTTGTCTATAGCCGTCATGTGTATGACGGGGGGGCTAAACAGTACAAAGCAAATCCTGGCGAGCGGGGCTAACTTCGATGCGTTGATTGCCAGTAATGATGAATCAGCCATCGGGGCAATGGATGCATTGGTACAGGCCGGCCTGCGCGTTCCTGAGGATGTGGCAGTAATTGGTTTTGATAACCGTCTGGAAGGCGCGATCCACCAACCTGCACTGACCAGTGTGCATGTGCCGCTTTTTAATATGGGCTATCAGGCAGTGGAACAAATGTACAAGCATCTTGTACACAAACAACCCTTACCCGAGTCTACTGAAGTGGATACCTTTCTGGTGGTTCGCTCGTCGTGCGGCTGTGGAGCAATCTTCCCAACGGAAGAATCTCTCAACGCCCAAGAGCCCTTAGCGCGCCAAATTGCCGCAAAAATCCAAAAGCAAACTTTTGACCTATCCGAAAGAGAAACGCTGGCATTATGCCAAAATCTTATAAACGCATTCGAGGTCAGCTGTAAGGCTAACAGCCCAGGCGCCTTTCGCGCCGCGATGAAGGATGTGTTGGCGCATACCATAAAAAGTCAGGACGGAGCTAACATTTGGCAGGACGCGATCTCAATGCTGGGGCAGACCCTGAACGATGCTGGCGAAACGCCTTTGGCGCGGAAGATGCTGGACGAAGCTCGCGTGACGATTAGCGCGCAAGTGCAGCAGCAATACCATCAGTATGTTCTGAATGAACGCTGGGATACAAGTCGACTGAGTTTGCTTGCAGCGCGGTTCTTAACGGCGCTGGATGAGAACCAAATTTTTGATATTTTGGCGCGCTACCTGCCAATATTGGGAATTGAACTGGCGAACGTTATCATTTTTGAACCAGAAGGTGACGACCCGTTCGCCTGGAGCGTACTGCGAAACGCGCTTGCTCCGCAAGAACCGCTGAGGCGTTTTCGGAGTAAAGATTACCATCCTGAAAAACAATTTGATGACGGTTGTTCCTTTCAACTTACCCTTATCCCTTTGACGGATCAAACCGGTCAAATAGGCTTCATGGTTTTCGATACCGGAAAGCTGGATTTGTTTGGGTCAATCGTTCAACAATTGGGCAGCGCGCTAAATACCGCCCGTTTGTATCGTCAGACTACCGAAGCGCGAAAGGTTGCTGAAGACGCAAATCGCCTTAAAAGCCGTTTTCTTTCTACAATCAGTCACGAATTGCGCACGCCTTTAAACCTGGTTGTTGGCTTAAGTGGGTTAATCCTGGAGGAGAGTGACGCGGAAAACGCTTCTTTACCGGAAAACACTCGCCGTGATATCGAGCGGATTTTTGCCTATTCTCAACATCTGGGCGGGCTAATTAATGACGTGATTGACCTGGCTTCGAGCGAAGCCGGGCAGCTGCGTTTAAACAGTGAAGCGGTGGATCTGCGAGAAACTTTACGGATTATTTCCGATAGCGGCGCGCAATTAGCCCAAGACAAGGGATTGCGGTGGTATACCGACTTTCCTGACGAGCCCATTTGGGTATGGGGTGACCGCACCCGCCTGCGTCAAGTAGCGCTCAATCTTGTCAGCAACGCGGTCAAGTTCACCGGTCATGGTGAAGTCAGTTTAAGACTGACTCACGAGAATGGACAAGCCCGAATATCTGTGAGAGACACTGGCATTGGCATCCCAGTGGAAGAGCAAGGAAAAGTTTTCGATGCTTTTCACCAGACAGAGCGCAGTAAAGTGGGAGGCTACCCGGGTTTGGGGTTAGGTCTTTCTATCTCGAAGACGATTGTTGAGATGCATGGAGGTCAAATCGGTTTAAATTCAGACGGTAAGGAAGAAGGCGGCGCGGAGTTTTGGGCATTGCTTCCAGAATTTATACCTCACGAATCGCAACCGCTTACCAGCATAGAAAAAGAGGGTGAAAAAAATATCTTGCTGCTATATCAATCCGCAGCGAATCGCAAGCATTTTAGAGACCGTTTGCGTAAGCTGCATGTAAAACTGACGGAAGCGCCCCTGGAAAAACCACAGGAGTGGCAAACGCTTTTGGCAGTCTCTCCGCCGCAAGCCATCATTATCGAAGTGAATGACCAATCCGACCTTGCCTGGCGCGCTATGAAGATTATCAAGAACCTGCCATCTGCGCAGGATATCCCTGTCATGTTTTCAAGCACCCTGGCTCAGGGCATCACCTTGCTCAAACTAGACTACTTGACCAAGCCCATCGAACCGGAAGCGCTTTTACGCGCCCTTGACCAAAACCTGACCCAGGTAGGATCTGAGGGGCAGACAGCGCGGACCTTTTTAGTGGTGGATGACGACATTAATACATTGGAAATGCATGCCCGCCTGTTACGTTTGCATTCTCCCACCAACCGGGTATTAGCAGCGCAAAATGGACGCGAAGCCCTCAACCTCTTGCTTCAAGAAAAAGTTGACCTCGTCCTCTTGGATTTGCAGATGCCAGAAATGGACGGTTTTGAGGTCCTGCAAGCGATACATGAGGCGCCTTGGACGCGTAACATCCCGGTAATAGTAATTACTGGCAAAGAACTATCCGAAGAGGATCTGGCTCGCTTAAACGCAGGCGTAGCGCTAGTGATGCAAAAAGGAATGTTCGCGGCCAACGAGACCATTGCTCATATTAGCGCGATGATAGAACGAAAACGCCATCTAAGTTTGGACGCGCAGCGGCTAGTACGCACGGCAATGGTTTTTATTCACGAAAATTATGCTCGTCCAATCACCCGGAGTGAAATAGCCCAACATATTAATATCGCTGAAGATTACCTGACCTTTTGTTTTCGGCAGGAATTGGGTGTCACTCCGATCAAGTATTTACAACGTTATCGAATACATCTGGCCAAAAAGATGTTAAAAGAGACCGCGCTGAGCGTGACTGAAATTGCCTGGGCGGTAGGGTTCAGTGACAGCAGTTACTTTAGCCGGGTCTTTCACCGTGAAACAGGCCTTCCGCCTGAGACTTACCGGCGAACTTAAAGATACGGCACCTCCCAATTTGATTGGGTCTTTTTCAGTTATGCTAATTATCATACTTGTGATGACCGTTAATGAGGGTCTTTACCCATAGAAAGCCTTTGGCCAATCTTATCCAAAAGCTTGCTTCTATGTTTTATCCAACCAAATCACGCTTTTCTCCAAGACACCCACCCAAGATTTCCCTTATCATTAATTATCCTGTAGTCAATCTGACTACCCTAAATTCAATTAGTACTTTAAAAAGGAGAATTTGTGATGTCGAAGAGAATATTTACAATCATAAGCTTGTTTTTGACGTTTGCCATCCTTCTAGGTGCCTGCGGCTCGAGCGCTGAGCCTGCTGCACCCACTGGTGGCGAGAAGCCAGCAGAAAAGGTGACCTTACGCGTGTTGGTTCACCAAAACCCCCCAATGGTTGCTTTCATGGAATCCTTTAATAAAACATTCCAGGAAAAGTACCCCAATATTACTGTGGATATGTCCGTCGTGAATGCCAACGACCTCAGCACTGTTTCGCAGACCCGACTTTCAGCGAATGATATCGATGTGCTGGATATCTTTGGCTTTGCCAATGGCGCTCAGCCATATATGAAAATGGTTGAACCCCCCAACTGGCAGCAATTAATTGATGCTGGTTTGCTGTTGGACCTGACTGGTCAGGATTTCCTCAAAAATTACGATGATAACACCATTAATGATGCCGGTTCCTACAATGGCAAAGTCTACTCCATTAATCTGGGGAGAGTGATTTACAGCGGTGTTTACTACAACAAACAGCTCCTTGAGCAGTACAAAATTGTAGTCCCCACCACCTGGACTGAGCTTGTAGCCGCCTGTGAAACATTAAAGACTAACGGCATTCCGTGCATGACCGCTGGTGGTAAAGATGGCTGGCCGATTTTTGTGGGAGCCTACGGTTTGCTTGGCGCTATTTACCCGGATCAGGCTGCATTGGTAAAGGGATTGTGGGAAGGCACGATTAAATGGAATGACGAGAAATCCCTGGAAATGTGGACCAAGATGCAGGTTTACGCTCGCGATATGATGGAAGAAGGCGCGAGTGGTATCGCCGGCGATGCCGCCCCGGGCCGCTTTGCCTCAGGCGCAGTGGCGATGTTCCCTGGCGGCAGCTGGTATGCTCCTGCCATTGAAGCTGCCCAGCCCGCCTTTGATTGGGGTTACATCCCCTTCCCCGCCTCGGATAAAGCCGATGACAACAAGTATTGGTTCGGCAAGTATGACCAGGGTTGGGCGATTGCCGCTAACACTCCCAACAAAGATGCCGCGCTTGTATACCTGAAGGAGTTTTCGGATCCCGCCAACTACCAGGCATTTGTGGATGCCGTTGGCTTCATCCCCACTCAACCCTCCGCAAAACTGAACACCAAGATTGGTGGCGAAATCGCCCCCTTCCTGGCTAACTTCCGCGTGGGTTATGAACAGTACTGGATTGCTCCCAAGGGCGCTGGCCAGTTCGCGAATCCTTGGGCTTCTTACTTCAAGCCTTTCGGCACAGATGATGATCCGAAGGTTCTGGCAGACAAAGTTCAAGCCGATCTGCAGGCCGGACTGGACGCTGTAAAGTAACAGGCTCTTCTCGCTTGGGCTTCCTGCCAAAACAGGGAGCCCAAGTTTTATTATTGAAAGGAACAGGTGCTGTTATGTCCTATCATTTTGGCCGAAAAAAGTCGAAGTGGACCCCCTACTTGCTGCTTTTACCTGGGCTGCTTTTCTACTTCATCATCGCGCTTGGCCCTTCTATGGCAACAGCTGTCTATTCTTTAACGAATGCCACTGGTATCAAGGGCGCCACGGTGAATTGGGTTGGCCTGGATAACTATCGTGAATTCCTCTTCATGGGCCGCGCTTCGGTAGACAACCTGGCAGCGCTGCAGCGAACCTTGATTTTTAGTATTACCGTCACGTTGGTTCAATTTACGCTGGGGCTATTTGTCGCTTTGCTGGTAAATCAAAAACTAAAAGGGACCAATCTGTTTCGAACGATTTATTTCATGCCCGTAATTTTGGGTGTGGTAATTCAGGGTTTGATGTGGTCGCTGTTTCTTTATCCACTGGGGGGACCCGCGGCCAAAATACTGTCGGTGTTTGGATTGCGGTCGGAATTTTTGGGAGGTCAACCAACCGAGGCCTTCGCATGGGTGATTTTCATTCAAATATGGGCGAACATGGGAACAACGATGATGATATTCATCGCAGGGTTGCAGACCATCCCCAGTGATATGTACGAGGCTGCGCGTATCGACGGCGCAAACACCTGGCAGCTTTTCCGCAACGTTACCTGGCCTTTGCTTACGCCAAGCGTGAATACTAACCTGCTATTGAATATCATCGGCAGTTTACAGGCATGGCAGCTCTTCTTGGTGTTGGTAGGTTATCGGAATGGGACACAAGTGTTGGGGTACCTCATCTACGCCACCGGCTTTGGGCAGACGTCAGGTAGTACCTCCAGCAGCTTCCGACAGGGATATGCCGCCGCCGCATCCATCATTCTGTTCTTGTTGGTACTCGTCATTGGTATGTCAGTGCAATATATTCTGCAACGCAGAGAACGGAGGATTTTAGGATGAATTCCCAACCGAAAACGATGAAAAAAATACCCTGGGGAAAAGTCGGCTCATATGCAGTCTTGATTTTTCTGGCTCTGCTTTATGTGGGACCTATCTTCATGCTGGTCAACACGTCGCTCAAGACAATGCCATCGTTCATGAAGGATGCCACCAGTTTAACAACGGAGTTAAATTTTGCGAACTTCATCGAAGCATGGAACAAAGCGAATTTTCCCAAGTACCTGCTAAACTCCGTCCTTTACACTTTTGCAGCAACATCGATTTATATCCTCACAGCTGTTTTTGTGGCATTTCCAATCGCGCGCAAGTACATTAAATTCTCAGGCGCGTTTCTGACCTTGTTTGTCATCGCCCTCTTTCTGCCGCCCGCGCTCATTCCGCAATTCCAACTGATCCTAAATTTGGGTTTGTATAACAATCCCATTGGTTACATCATGTTGTTTATTGTTAATCCAATCGGAATTGTAATTCTGGTCAACTATGTCAAGACCATTCCCAAAGAGTTGGATGAAGCTGCTGCCTTGGACGGCTGCGGTTACTTCCGTTTTGTGTGGTCAATCATCATCCCGCTGATTCGACCAGCGATTGCCACTGTTGTGGTCATGCATGCCATTGGAATTTGGAATGAAATTATTGCCCCGACGATTTACCTGACAAATAAGGATTATTACCCAATAACCCGCGGATTGATTGTCTTCCAGGGCGTGTATGGCAGCAACTGGCCAACCTTAGCAGCCGCTGTGCTTCTCCTGACCTTGCCAATGCTGGTTTTGTTCCTCGTTCTGCAGCGTTACATCGTCTCGGGCCTTTCAGCCGGCGCGGTAAAGGGATAGCCAAAAAAATCCATGAAACGCCTCTCCATTTTTCTGTCGTTACTAATTAGCGCCAGCCTGATTCTTAGCGCGTCGGGTTGCGCCAACGGCGGTTTCGGCCTAAATCAGCAGCCAACTGCCACTCCCATCCCGCCAATTGAGGGTTGGACGCTCGTCTGGCACGATGAGTTTGATGACGCGCAAATTGACCGCCAGAATTGGACCTTTGATTTGGGCGGTCACGGTTGGGGCAACGGAGAAATGCAATACTACACCGACCGACAAGAAAACGCGCGGACCGAAAACGGTTTCTTAGTAATTGAGGCGCGTCAGGAAAAGTACGAAGGAAACTATTACACCTCTGCCCGCTTGAAAAGTGAAGGCTTGCAGGAATTTCAGTATGGACGGCTGGAAGCCCGCCTAAAAGTGCCTGAAGGCAAGGGCTTCTGGCCGGCATTCTGGATGCTCGGCTCAAATTTTAGTACAGCGGGTTGGCCTGACTGCGGCGAAATTGACATCATGGAATTCCTTGGCAAAGAGCCTGACCTGATAATGGGAACGCTGCACGGCCCGGGTTATTCCGGCGCGTTGGGCTTTAGCAAGTGGAATCGCCAGTCTTACAATGTCGCTGATGACTTCCACACTTACGCGATCGAATGGGACCAGGATCAGATTACCTGGTTCTACGACGGCAGCGCTTACCATACGGTCACTCGCGAAGATGTAGGCAGCCGTTCGTGGGTTTTTGATCAACCCTTTTTCTTTATCCTCAACCTGGCGGTCGGTGGTACGCTGGGCGGCCTGGTCAGTTTAGAGACGGTTTTCCCGTCCCAATATCTCGTAGATTATGTTCGCGTTTATGAGAAGCAACCCTGAAACCGTCTTTTTTGATGATTTCACAGCGCCGTATCTCAATCGAGATATTTGGAATGTAGAAATTACCGGGAATATATACAACCAGGAACAACAAGCTTATGTGGATTCATCAGAGACCGTCTACATCTCCCAAAATGAAAGAGATTGTGACGGTGCTCTGATAATCCATGCGCGCAGCAGCCCGGGTTTCCGCACAAATCAAGGTGCTAACCTTGATTTTATCTCCGGGCGGATTCATACCCGTGGGAAAGTAACTTTCCGCTATGGGCGCGTTTCCGCTCGTATGAAAATGCCAGCCATTGAGGGGCTGTGGCCCGCTTTTTGGGCGATTGGCATCTCGGGGGCATGGCCTGCCTGCGGTGAAATTGATATCATGGAGGCGGTAGGAGAACCTGACTGGATGAGTATGGCTGTTCATGGGAGCTCATATTCTGGGGAAGCAGCCTTGGTTAACAAAAAATACTTTTCCGCCCCCGACAGCATCGCTGAGTGGCATGTGTATTCCCTCGAATGTTCACCCACATGTCTTTCGTTTTTTGTCGATGATGAGCTGGCTTATCGTATTACACGGCCAATGGTGGAATTCTTTGGACCGTGGGCATTTGATACCGAAAAATTCTTAATCCTAAACCTTGCGCTGGGCGGCACCTATCCCTTCAAGACGAATGGAGTTCGCCAACCTTACTATGGTCTTCCAACCCTGACCGTACGGGAAATCCAAAACAACAAGGCTCTGTTTGTGGTAGATTGGGTAAAAATCACTCAGCTTTAGCGCGATGGAGAAAAATAACATGCCTTCCAATTTCACATCGACTTTTATTGGCGAAACCTTGCTCACCCCGCCCCCGGTTGAACCCAATGGTAGTTATGTAAATATCCTGGGTGAGACGTTTTACAAAATACAGCACAACGATGCCATGCAGCCTTTTTTTATGAGCATTGTCAGCGGTGATGATCACTGGCTGTTCATTTCTTCCACAGGCGGCCTAACCGCTGGGCGCGTAAATGTGGAACACGCGTTGTTTCCATACTACACCGAAGATAAACTTACCGAAAATAGCGAAAACACCGGCGTGAAAACCATTCTGCGTGTTACACGCGGCGCGCAAACATGGCTTTGGGAGCCATTTTCAATCCGGCAAGACGGTCAATATCACGTCGAACGCAATCTATACAAAAATATTCCTGGAACAACCCTGATCTTTGAAGAAATTAATCTCTCTCTTGAGCTGGTTATGCGCTATGTTTGGCGCACGGGAAACCGTTTTGGTTTTATTAAGACAGCCTGGCTGCGCGAAATTAGTCATTCAAAGAAGCCATGTCACGTGGAAATGCTGGACGGTTTTCAAAATATTCTGCCAGCGAACGTCACCTCCCTCACTCAAAACATGTACAGCTGCCTGCTGGATGCCTACAAACGCAGCGAACTGGACGAAGAAACGAACCTGGGTTTGTACGCGCTTAATTCCAGATTAACCGACCTGGCTGAACCAAGTGAATCGCTGGCTGTCAATGTAGTCTATCAGGTAGGGTTGACCCCCCAACATGTATTGCTTTCCACCAAACAGTTGCCAAACTTCCGCTTTGGGGAAGGGCTTGAAACCGAGACTGAGGTTAGGGGTGAACGCGGCGCGTATCTCGTAAACGCGAACCTGCACTTGGACGCAGGACAAGAAATCAGCTGGTATCTGGTAGCGGACGTCGATCAGGACCATTCCGCTCTTGCGCGCCTGCGAGATTTCCTTAAAGACCCGCTGGATGTAAAGCAGCAGGCCATCGAACAGGACATTGACTTCAGTACTTATAACTTGCAGAAAATTGTTACGAATGCTGATGGTATCCAGGCTTCAGAAAAAACCAATGCCAGCGCTCACCATTATTCCAATGTGCTTTTCAATGTGATGCGAGGTGGGATCTTTGCCAATTCCTACTGGATCGAAAAATCTGACTTACTCGATTTCATTTACGCTCACAACCACGCGCTTGCAGCTGCTCACGCGGATTTTTTTGCCGCTCTGCCAGATCGTTTTCTCCAGTCGGAGATGCGTTCTCGCGCCGCCGCATTGGATGACCCCAACCTTCGACGTCTGCTGAATACCTATCTCCCGCTTACATTTAGCCGAAGGCATGGAGATCCCAGCCGGCCTTGGAATAGGTTTTCCATCAATCTAAAAAAAGAGGATGGTACGCAACGCCTGGATTATGAGGGTAATTGGCGTGATATTTTCCAAAATTGGGAAGCATTGGTTTATTCCTTTCCCCAATTTGCTGAATCCATAGTGGATACTTTTTTATGCGCTACCACGGCAGATGGTTACAATCCCTATCGCATCAGCCGTGCCGGTTTGGATTGGGAAGTTCCCGAGGAGGGCAATCCTTGGGCAAACATCGGTTATTGGAGCGATCATCAGATTATCTATCTGCAGAAACTGATGGAAGCCAGTGAGCGATTTCACCCCGGAGAGCTGCGCCAGCGGCTTAACTTGCCCGTACTAAGTTACGCGAATGTGCCCTATCGCATTAAAAGCTATGATGAGCTGTTAAAAGACCCATACAACACGATAGTGTTTGATCACGCGCTTCACGAACGGATTGAGAAGCAGACTCATCAGAACGGCAGTGATGCGCGTTTGCTGACCGCTGCGGATGGCAGTGTGGTACACGCCTCGCTTACCGAAAAGCTGCTGACGCTTTTGCTGGCTAAGCTGGTCAATTTCGTCCCTGAAGGCGGAATCTGGATGAATACGCAGCGCCCGGAATGGAACGACGCAAACAATGCTCTGGTGGGGTACGGCCTTTCGGTCGTCACGCTTGGTTATCTGCGGCGTTTTGTGGCTTTTTTCCGGGAACTCATTCAAGATGAACAGGGTGAATTTACGCTCCATAGTGAGGTTGCTGATTTGCTCAGTTCAATCTCCGCGGTTTTTCAGAACTTTCAACCCAACTTGAGTGGTGAATTTACACCCGAATTGCGCCGAGCGATGATGGATGCGCTAGGCCAGGCAGGCAGCAGCTACCTGCGGTTTATTTACGCTCACGGTTTCAGCGGTAATTTGAGCCAGGTGCCGGCCGAGGGATTGAGAGCCTTTTTGGGTACAGCGCAAGAATATTTGGAGCATAGTTTGCGCGCCAACCGACGCGCAGACGCGCTTTATCATTCATATAATGTGCTGCGCCTTGAACCTGGCCGGGCTTACGCGGACCGCTTGTATGAAATGCTTGAAGGTCAGGTGGCCGTGCTTTCTTCAGGGCTCTTGAAATATGAAGAATCACTTTCGGTTCTAGAGAGTTTACGCCGTAGTTCGCTCTACAGGGCAGACCAGCATGCATACATACTCTATCCAGATCGCGTATTACCCTCCTTCCTTAAGAAGAATACATTGCTGCCAGAACAGCTCAGCCATCTGAAATTGCCCGCTCTGTTGGTACAAAATCAGGATGCCAGGCTCTTTACGCAAGATATTCATGGGCTGTATCACTTTGGCAGCAATCTGTGTAATGTCAAAGGTGTTCGAAAGGTCTTGGAAGCCCTGAAAAACCAGCCTGAGTATACAGGGCTGGTGGAACAGGAAAGCGAGGCGATTCAGAGTTTGTTTGAGACGAGCTTCCGGCACGCGGAGTTTACAGGACGCTCCGGTACATTCTTTGCATACGAGGGCTTGGGGAGCGTGTATTGGCACATGGTCTCGAAACTCCTCCTGGCAGTTCAAGAAACCGCAGTGCGCTTCAAAAATGAATCCACGTGTGATCAATTGTGCGCGTTCTATCGGGATATTCGCTCAGGGCTGGGGTATCAAAAAAAACCTGGTGAGTATGGAGCGTTCCCCTCCGATCCTTATTCACACACCCCCAAAGGGCGCGGCGCGCGTCAGCCTGGGATGACAGGCATGGTAAAAGAGGAAATCCTGACACGGCAGTTGGAAGTCGGTTTTCGGGTCGAAGAAGGACGCTTGGTTTTTGATCCGGTTTTGCTCGATCCATCAGAGCTTCTTTCTGCGCCGCGCGAATTTATTTATATGGATGTATTTGGCGAGCAGCAGACTCTTTACCTGCCGGCCGGAACACTAACCTACTTCATCTGCCAGACCCCTGTTACGGCACAGATGAGCGATCATGATGAGATTGAAGTTCACTATGCTGATGAAACCTCGCTCAAACTCCCGCATCTATGGCTTGATGAAGAAGCCAGCCAACACATTTTTTGGCGCGACGGCGAAATTGAGCGCCTTACGGTGACCTTTGGCAGAGGAAGCCAAATTTGAGTTGAACTCAGGAATCGCTTCCTCTGACTTGTTAAATAATTGCCTGGAGAGAGGAAACTAATGGCAAAAATGAGCAATGGGGAAATGTGCTTCCCCAAGGACTTTTTGTGGGGAGCAGGCACGTCCGCGTATCAAATCGAGGGGGCTTGGGATGAAGATGGCAAGACGGAATCCATCTGGGATCATTTTGCTCATGCCAAAGGGAATATCAGTAATGGAGAGACTGGGGATATTGCCTGCGATCATTATCACCGCTGGTCTGATGACATTGCTCTGATGAAGTCGATAGGCATAAACGCTTATCGATTTTCAATCTCCTGGCCGCGCGTCTTGCCGCATGGCCGGGGAATTGTAAATCAAAAAGGTTTGGATTTCTATGCCCGTCTTGTGGATGGTTTGTTAGAATCCGGAATAGTGCCCTTCATAACACTATTCCACTGGGATTTGCCTCAGGCATTGCAGAATGAAGGTGGATTTGCGGCGCGATCTACTACAGAGGCTTTTTTGGAATATGCTGATGCCGTCACGCGCCGCCTGGGCGACCGCGTTAGCAATTGGATTACCCATAATGAGCCGTCAGTTTTTACTTACATCGGTCACAAATATGGCAAACACGCGCCGGGTCTTCAGGATTCCTACACAGCTCTGCGGGTCGCGCACCACTTGTTGCTCTCGCATGGCAAGAGCATCCCTGTCATTCGCGCGAACTGTCCGGCAGCAAAAGTTGGCATGGCCATGAATGTGAATTACAACCTGCCCGCTTCTGCCAGCCGATTTGATTACGCGGTCTGGCAGTATGACTACGGCATGTGGACGCGTTGGTTTCTTGATCCGTTGTATGGCCGGAACTATCCTCCCGATTTAGTGGAACGGGAAATTGAGATTGGGGAGTTGCCCCCCGAAGGCCTGGATTTTGTTCAAGATGGTGACCTGAAGGCGATTTCTACGCCAACTGACTTTTTGGGGATCAATTACTATACGCGCCAACTCTCTCGCGATGCCGCAGTTCCCGAAAATATCAACGCACCGGTCTCGGTGTTCCAACTATCCCCCAGCGCCGAAAACTGGCAGGAAATGGAAGGGTGGGAAGTATACCCAGACGGATTGAGCAAGGTATTAAGCTGGTTGTATTACGAATATCAACCCCAAGCCCTGTACATTACCGAAAATGGCGCGAGTTGGTCGGATGCTCCTGATGAAAACGGGCAAGTGAAGGATGCGCGCCGCATCAGCTTCTTGGAACGCCATCTGGCATCAGCCCACGAAGCTCTACAGAGTGGGATTCCCTTAAAGGGCTATTTTGCCTGGTCCCTGCTGGATAATTTTGAATGGGGATACGGTTTTTCGCAGCGATTTGGTTTAACTTGGGTGGATTTTGAGACCCAAAAACGCATTTTAAAAGACAGCGCTTGGTGGTATCGGGATTTCATCGCTAAGAGCATGGAATCCAGTCGGTGTGCTGATAGTAAAACGTAGAAGCTTACTTTCGAGACATTTTTCTCAAGCAGCCGGCTGTTGACCTGCATCCTCTGGGAGTTCGAACGACTGAAAAATAAAAGACCTGGAAAACCAGGTCTTAGTAGCGGGGAGTCGATTCGAACGACTGACCTCCGGGTTATGAGAGATTTTCCTGGTTTCGGAACGTTTTTCACTCAGGCTCCCCATTTTAGTCTGACCTGAGGGACGCTCTTCTGAAGAGGCCGGAGGATCTTTGGTTACGAGTTATTAGTTGTATGATAGCGACTTTTTATGGCAGGGTCAAGTAGTAGTTTTTTCGCGACCCGGAG
>Ga0208459_1002128_pt1 | contig 17200 bp, 14 predicted proteins | sample AD_UKC087_MetaG_FD_184433 | JGI IMG/M metagenome (GOLD analysis project Ga0208459, IMG submission 184433) | Active sludge microbial communities of municipal wastewater-treating anaerobic digesters from USA - AD_UKC087_MetaG (SPAdes) (version 2) | ecosystem: Engineered > Bioreactor > Anaerobic >... | reverse complement strand
CAAAGGGACTGTGTTCCTTTGGCAGAGTCCAGAGGCAGCGCCTCTGGCGGGGTTCAAGGGGCAGAGCCCCTTATTACGTCAGGCGCCTCGCAAGGGGTGAATCCCAAAACAGTCCGGTGGACTGTTTTGGGAGAGGGGACGCCTTGTAAGAGAAGGCGTCCCCTGGTTGAGCGGATGATAGTCGCCACTATAATACGATTTTTGCGGGACGCCGAGTGACTCCCTACGGTGTAGGGAGATGTCAGCCAAGCTGACAGAGGGTACGTGCAGCTGTTAGCTGCGGCGTCCCCTACATTAGCTAACGGCTAAGGGCTCAAATCATAATTTAGCAAAGCTAAATTATGATTTAGCTTAGCAGCGCACGATATTACCGTGTGATATTGCTTACCCACTTGTACTTCATGTAGTGCTTGTATACCGCAGGTATCTTCACGAACTCGTCAAGGGTGAGTATGAACGCCACCGCAAGCACGGGGAGCTTCAGCAGGAAGGCGGTTGCCATTCCCATGGGAACTACCACGCACCAAAGGGTCACGATGTCGCATATCATGCCGAACCTGGTGTCGCCGCCTGCGGGGAATATTCCCGAGATTATGGTGGAGTTGAGGGAGTTTCCGATGATATAATAAGCTGCCATGAACAGCATATACTTCAGGTAGAACTGTGCCTTCGGAGCCAGGGTGATGAACTGCATGAGCAGGGGAGTGAGCGCAAGAATGACAACTCCCGAAGCGGCGCCTATCCATATGGAGAAGCGCACGAAGCTGCCGCCTGCCTTTTTTGCTTCCTCCTTCTCGTCTCTGCCCAGCATACCGCCGATGATGATACCCACGCCCGAGGCGATGCCCCAGCAAAGGCTGGCGATTATGCTGCGGACAATGCCCGCTATGGAGTTTGCAGCAGTTGCGTCAGAGCCAAGGTGTCCCATGATGACTGAGTACATGGTGACGCCGCCGCCCCAGCCCAGCTGATTGAGCAGCAGCGGCATTGTATAGCGGATATAGTCCCTGTGGAGAAGGTGAGTATCCGAGCGGAGCATGAGTCTCAGCCGCAGGGGCGGACATTTCTTCATGGCGATGACAAAGAGTATGAACACGCACTCAAATCCGCGGGTGATGACCGTGGCGAGGGCGGCTCCTGCGATACCCATTTCGGGGAATGGTCCCACTCCGAAGATGAGACAGCCGTTGAGGGCTATGTTCAGCACCACCGCAAGGCTGCCGATGAGGGAGCTGAGTCCCGCACGGTCACAGACCTTCATAATGCCGAAATAAGCCTGCGAGAAGCCTGCCAGCAGGTAGGAAGCGGCAACGGTGCGCAGATAGACGGCTCCCAGGCGTATGAGGTTGCTGTCGGATGTGAAGATGTGCATTATTTGCCGCGGAAGCAGAGCGGCTGCCAGCGAGAAAAGTGCGCCTATTATAAGTGAATAGCGCATGGTTATGGCGAGGACCTCCTCAACGGTGCGCTGATCCTTTTTGCCCCAGTACTGAGCGGCGAGGACACCGCAGCCAGCCACGAATGCTCCGAAGAACAGGCTGTACACAAAGGCTATCTGCCCTGCCAGAGACGAGGCGGACAGTGAGTCCTGGTCGAGAAAGCCCAGCATAAAGGCGTCCGACGCCGAAACCAGTGACGACATCATGTACTGGAAGGCGATAGGCGCCACTATGGTGAACAGTTTTTTGTATAATCCTTTATTATCCTTCATAAATCTCCTTGTGTGATGTCATAAAAACAGGGGGCGCGCAGAGCGTGCTCCCATGCAGACAGATGAAAAAGCTGCCGCACTGTTGTGCAGCAGCCGTAATTATTATTAAACAGCAGCCTTGGCGTTGTCGGGCTTTGTATCCTCAGCCTTGTCGGGAACGCTTACCTTCTCGATGTCGGCGCCCAGTGCACGGAGCTTACCCTCCATACAGTCGTAGCCGCGCTCGATGTGGTAGATATCCTCGATCTCGGTGACGCCGCTTGCAGCCAGTCCTGCAATGATAAGTGCAGCACCTGCTCTCAGGTCACACGCCTTTACGGGAGCTCCCATGAGCTTGCCTGTGCCCTCGATAAGAGCAACCTTGCCGTTTACGGTGATGTCGGCGCCCATTCTTCTCAGCTCGTCAACGTAGCGGAAGCGCTGCTCCCAGATATTCTCGGTGATGATGCTGGTTCCCTCTGCGAGACAGAGGAGAGTAGCTATCTGAGACTGCATATCTGTGGGGAAGCCGGGGTGAGGAGCGGTCTTTACGTTGGTCTTTACCAGAGGACCGTCTACCCATACTCTTATGCTGTCGTCGAACTGTTCTATGTTGACGCCTATCTTCTCAAGCTTCTTTGTTATGGACTCCAGGTGCTTGGGGATAACGTTCTTGATGAGCACATCGCCCTTTGTAGCGGCAACAGCCACCATGAATGTACCTGCCTCGATCTGGTCGGGGATAACGGCGTAGGTAGTACCGTGGAGGTGCTCGACGCCTCTGATTTTGATAACGTCTGTACCTGCGCCCATGATGTTGGCACCCATGGAGTTGAGGCAGTTGGCAAGGTCAACGATATGGGGCTCCTTAGCCGCATTCTCTATGACGGTGAGGCCCTCTGCCTTGACGGCAGCAAGCATAGCGTTCATAGTAGCGCCGACGGTGACCACATCGAAGAAGATCTGGTTGCCCGAGAGCTTATCTGCGGTAAGGTCGATCATACCCTGGCTGAGGGTATACTTAGCGCCCAGGGCTGTGAAAGCCTTCAGGTGCTGGTCGATGGGGCGGTCTCCCAGGGGACATCCGCCGGGCATCGAAACTCTTGCCTTATTGAACTTGCCGAGGAGCGCTCCCAGGAAATAGTAGGAGGCACGCATTTTCCTTGCGTACTCGTAGGGAACGCAGAATTTATTGATAGTTGTGGGATCAATCCTGTAGGCGTCCTTGCCTACGTTTGTTACTTCAGCACCCATTTCCTTGAGGATACGGATACAGATCCTTACATCGCTGATATCGGGAACGTTTTCGATAACACAGGGTTCGTCCGAAAGGATGACTGCGGGCAGTATAGCAACAGCCGCATTCTTTGCACCGCTTATGGTAACTTCACCTTCAAGGCGTCTTCCGCCTTTTATAACAAACTTATCCAAATATTTTCTCTCCTTATTTTTCGGGGTGTTTTTATCTGCTCCCGAATTTCTTTCTTTTGTTCCTCGGCATAAGACGCCGAACATATAAATTATTAAGCCTTTGCTTAAAGATCATCATTTATAATCGGAAATATCCCAGCGGACTTCTTCCCCGCTGTACTGAGTAACAGTCATCTTTTCGATGACAACGTCCTTCTGGGGCTTGTAATACTCATCGACTGCTGTATTCTGAATATCGAAGACAACATCGAGACCGTCGAAGACCTGTCCGAAGACGGTATAGCTTCCGTCGAACCAGGGCAGACCGCCCTTCTCGGTGTAGATCTCCTTTTCACTGTCGGTGAAGGCATAGCCGTAGGATTCCAGCTGTTCAGCCTCCTCCTGGGTGAGCTTTTCGCCTGTGACGATGAAGAAGCGGCTTCCGTTGGTATTGGTAGAGCCCTCATTGGAATATGCGACAGCGCCTGCCGCGTGGATAAGATGGGGATCGGCAGTATCCTCATAGCCCTTGTCGAATATGGATTCACCGCCGGTACCGTCGCCGTTGGGGTCACCGCCCTCAATGAGCATATCCTCCATTACCCTGTGGAACGTGAGCCCGTCATAGTAGCCCTGTTCTGCCAGTGTGATGAAGTTCTCGACGCCTTTTTCGGTGTACTCGGGGAAGAGCTTGATCTTTACTTCCTGATCGTATCCCTTCAGCTTCATGCTGACTATGGTTTCGCCCTCTTTTGGGGCTGTGAAGTTCTTGATGTCTACGTTTTCCCTGCCCGAAGCCTGTTTTATCTCCTCGGGGTCGAAGGATTCGTATTCGTCGATGTACCAGTGGATGTCCTCGCCGTTATATTCGTCAACGGTGACTGACTCCATGACAACGTCCTTGTAGGGGAGGCTGCTGTCGGGATTTACCTGTACATTCTGTATCTTGAAGATAACATCGAGACCGTCGATGACCTGTCCGAAAACGGTATAGCTGCCGTCCAGCCAGGGGGCGCCGCCTGTCTTCCTGTATATCTCCTTGGCGTTATCGGAAAAGACGTAGCCCTGCTGAGCGAGAGCCTCGAAGTCCTCGTCGCTGTAGGTGGTGCCTGTTACCACGTAGAACTGGCTTCCGTCCGTAGATGTACCGCCGCTGTTGGCATAGGCGAGAGCGCCTGCCGCGTGGATAAGGTGGGGATCGGTGCCTCCGTCGAACTTTCCGCCCCAGAAGCTTTCGCCGCCGGTGCCGTTGCCGAGAGGATCTCCGCCCTGTATCATGAAATCCTTGATTATCCTGTGGAAGGTAAGACCGTCGTAGTAGCCCTTTTTAGCCAGCTCCACGAAGTTTTCCACGCCCTTGTCCGCATATTCGGGGAAGAGCCTGAACTTTACCGTTCCGTAATCCCTGATATTCATGGTGATTATGGTATCGCCCTTTTCGGGTGCTGTGAAGTTTGCGATTTCAACATTTTCAGCAGTTGGGGGCTGAGTGGTCTCAGCTTCTGACTGAGGCTGAGTTGTTGCAGCAGTGGTAGTTTCCGCTGTGCTCTCAGAGCCTCCGCTCTGCTTGCTGCATGATGTAACGGCAGAAGCCGCGATCATGAAACAGAAAAGACCTGCCAGGAATTTTCTGAGCATAAATATCACTCCTCGGAAAAAATCATCCTGTGATCATTATGAGTAATTATACTTCAACTTATATATTATACATCAAAAAATTTGATTTGTAAATAGTTTCCTGATAATTTTGTAGTCAGGATACAAAGCCTTTCCCTCAAAGGACAGCTTTTATCGCTGAAATCAACGAAATATCAGTCCTTTTTCTCACCATCGGTTATTTCATCTTCCGGAGAAAAAGTGCTTATGGTCACGGAATTTATGAGAATATCCTCCTTGGGGAACTTATAAACGCCCATTTCATTGGTCTCAAGCTGAGCCAGCTTTTCCGCAACGTCCATGCCGCTGTATATCTGACCGATGACGGTCATCTGCTGTGAGAAGTTGGGAACGCCGCCCTCTTCGATAAAGGCGTCCGCAAGGGCTTCGCTCTCGGAGGAGTTCTTCAGCTCCTCCTTGAATTCGTCATCATAGGTGACGGTATTCAGCATGATGAAGCGGCTTCCGTTGTAGTAGGTGCCGCCGCCCAGTATCTTCTCCTTGAAGGTCTGCTTTACGGTGGTGTTCATGGCGAGGACAGCGCCCTTGAAGGGCCACAGGTCCTGACTGAGCTCTCTCTCCACCAGCTCATGGGAGTTGTCCTTGGCGGAACCGTCCTTGTTGGGAGCGCCTGCCGCGGAATAGACTCCGCTCTCTGCGTGGAAAACGTAGGTGCCGTCATAGTAGCCCGAGTTTGCCAGCTCTGTGAAGTTCGCCACGGCGTTGGGGGACTGCTCGGGGAAAAGTCTGAACCTTACCTCACCGAGGGTGGTGTCCACGATGGCTATGGGATCGCCCTCCTTCGGGGGATCAAGCTGTATCAGCTTCATAGTCTCGGGATCGATGGTGATGTAGTTGTTGTTTCGTGCCCTCATCATTCCGCCTATCATGACAGCGAGGGAGGAAACTCCCATAATGAGGGTGAATATGAGTATAAGTCTTACGACATGGTTGCGTTTGAACATGAAATTATCCTTTCCGTTTCATACTGCTTTTATTATACATAAAGAGTCCCGATTTGTCAACATTTGGGAAGTTGAAAGTTGAAAAACGCAGCAGATCCCCGTCGCATACCGCAGGGGAGGCGCTCCGACACCCGCAAAACAGGGAAAAAGAAGACGGACGGCTTTCACCGTCCGTATGCGTTATTTTTCAACATTGTCGAGGTAGAGCTGCCAGAGGTCTAATTCTATGTCCTTGTCACGGCAGTGGATAGTGAGAGTATCGCCTTCTTTAACATTTCCGCCGCACGAAAACTGATTAGGGTGTTTGCCACGAATATCAAAAGGCAGCTTCACAACAGGGTATATCCACCTCTCCTCATGCGTTCTCATATCATTTATGCCCTCATCATTTACAAAATATTCGTAATCAGCGTCAAACCTGTAATTTATCATCTTGCAGTCCGCCTCAAAATCAATGCTTATATGATGTTCTGTTTCGACTTTTGCACCATCAGGAATAGGATAGAAATTGTTCATGTATTCATCACGGTATTCTTCGATATATTCACCGTTTTCGTTCGGCTCGTGCTTTATCATGTATGACTTGACCTCATATGCGGTCACGGTATAATGAAGCTTATCCGAGCTTATGGGGATAACTCCCACAAAAACGAACACAAAAACTGCGGACAGTACCACAAGTGTGCCGAAAATGGCAGCTATGACCCTGAGGGTGATGCGCTTTTTTATCTTTTTCAGCGGCTTTATGTCCTTCTGGTCGGCTTTTATTTCATCTTCCTTGTTGTTCGTGCTCTCGTAGATATTATTGCACTCCTCGCACTCGCGGAGGTGCTTTTCTATTTCCTCGTTGCTGTCCTCTGAGGTCAGCTTGTCGCAGTACAGCGGCAGAAGGTCTCTGATTATACTGCATTTCATAATATCAACTCCTTTTTTAGTTGAGAGTTTAGAGTTGAGAGTGCAGAGTTATTGTGTCTGCTTACGCAGACAGATCTGAATACTATCGCCGAAAGGCGATACCGCAACTCTCAACTTGTCGGGCGGATATTATCAGCCCCTAAAGGCGGTTATTCCGCTTCGGGCTCCCGTTCATGGTGATGTGCTTACTTCGGGAGGGCGGGGCACCCTCCCCTACAGTTGCCTGTTTGCGGTCGTCCCTGCGTTAATCGCCGCGGGCTAATTTCTGCTTGGCACGGTAATAGGTCACACGCGCCCAGTTCTCGGACTTTCCGAATATCTCCCCTATCTCGCGGAAGCTCAGCTCCTGTGAGGCGCGGAGCAGTATCAGCTCCTTTTCCGTCTCGGGCAGGGAGTGTATCTTTTTCAGCAGCCGCAGCCGTCCGTCGGCGCTCTCAGCAGCCTCGTCGGGACGGGGAGCCGTGTCCTCCGCAAGCTCGCTTATCTCCTCGCCCTTATGCTTGCTGCGCTTGCGGAGCTCCTCCAGCCATGCGTTGCGTGCGATACTGCACAGGCATGTGTACACGGAGCTCTCGCCCTTGTATTTCCTCAGCGATTTTATGGCACGGTAAAAGGTCTCTTGAGTGAGCTCCTCAGCGGTGTCGGCATCGCCGCAGAGAGTCATTAGGTACAGAAAGACCTTCCTGCCGTTTTCCCTGTAATATTGCTCCATTTCTCCCGACACGCCGACACCTCCCTTCCGAACGTTCACTTATTAGTTGCGGAAAAAGCCTTTTCGTTACAGCTTTTTCCGAAAAATTTTCAAATTGACATTGCGGAATTAACGTGCTATACTGAAATGTACTTAATATACGTTATTATATCATTTTTTGCGAAATACAGCAACCTGTCCCGCCTATCTGCAATGCAGAAATTTTACCTCTTTACTTTTACATAATAATTGTGCTATAATAAAAGAATAGCGAATTGAACGATATGGGCGGATCGTCCGCCCGATAATAACTTCTTCTGAGGTGTATAATGGCAAATAAGTATTCTCTCGGCATTGACGTGGGATCGACCACGGTAAAGACTGTCATAACCGACAGCGACGGAAATATCCTGTATTCCAAGTATCAGCGTCATCTCTCCAAGGTCAAGGAGACGGTGACTGACCAGCTGAAGATAATACAGGCGGACTATCCCGATGAGGAGTTCACTATATGTATCACAGGCTCGGCAGGTCTGGGACTGGCAAATTCTGCGGATATTCCCTTCGTGCAGGAGGTCCACGCGGCTTTTCTCGCAGTAAAGCAGAAGCAGCCCGACGCTGACGCTGTTATAGAGCTGGGCGGCGAGGACGCTAAGATAATATTCCTGACAGGCGGCGTTGAACAGCGTATGAACGGCACCTGTGCAGGCGGTACGGGCGCATTCATCGACCAGATGGCTACACTGCTGGGCGTTTCCGCAGACCAGCTGGACGAGCTTTCCCTCCACGCACAGAAGATATATCCCATAGCTTCACGCTGCGGAGTTTTTGCCAAGTCGGATATACAGCCCCTGCTCAATCAGGGCGCAAGGCGCGAGGACGTTGCCGCAAGTATCTTTCAGGCAGTTGTTGACCAGACTGTTTCGGGACTTGCTCAGGGACGCTCCATCGAGGGAAAGGTGCTTTTCCTCGGCGGTCCTTTATTCTTCCTCCGCGGACTCAAAAAGGCTTTCGTAAGGACTCTCGGACTTGACGAGGAGCACGCCGTGTTCCCGCCCGAGGCTCCTATTTTCGTGGCTTACGGCTGCGCTATCTACGCGGCTACTGCCGAGAAGGCGTTCCATATAAGCGATATAATCGAGAAGATACGCACCGCAAAGGCTTCCGACGCCATAGTTACGGGCGAGCCCCTTTTCCGCTCCCACGCCGAGTATGATGAGTTCATAAACCGTCACAAGAAGTTTGACCTGGGCTATGCGGACATACGCACCTACAAGGGTGACGCCTATCTTGGTATCGACGCAGGCTCCACCACCACCAAGCTGGTGCTCATAACCGATGACAGACGTATCCTCTACCACCACTACTCCTCAAATCTGGGACAGCCCCTTGACAAGATAGCCGATCAGGTAAAGCGTATTTACAGCGAGATGAACCCCGGTATCACCATTAAGGGTTCAGCTGTAACGGGCTACGGCGAGGACCTCATAAAGGCAGGTCTCTCCGTTGACCACGGCATTGTCGAGACCGTGGCGCACTTCAAGGCGGCGGCTTATTTCTGTCCCGACGTTGACTTCATCATCGACATCGGCGGACAGGATATCAAGTGCTTCAAGATAAAGAACAAGAGCATCGACAGCATCATGCTCAACGAGGCTTGCTCCTCTGGCTGCGGCTCTTTCATACAGACATTCGCAATGGCGCTGGGCTACGATATAGCCGAGTTCTCGCAGCTGGGACTCTTTGCGGAGCACCCCGTTGACCTGGGCTCACGATGTACCGTATTCATGAACAGCTCCGTAAAGCAGGCGCAGAAGGACGGCGCCACCGTGGAGGATATCTCCGCAGGTCTGTCCTCCTCCATCATCAAGAACGCCATTTACAAGGTGATCCGTGCAAATTCTCCCGACGACCTGGGAAAGAACATCGTCGTTCAGGGCGGAACCTTCCTCAATGACGCGGTGCTCCGCTCATTTGAGAAGGAGCTGGGCAGGAACGTTATCCGTCCCGCTATCTCCGGACTCATGGGAGCCTTCGGCTGTGCTCTCTATGCTAAGGAGAGAGCAGGGGAGGAAGCCTCCACTCTCATCTCCGCAGAGGAGCTGGAGAACTTCACCTACACCTCGCGCTCTGCAAACTGCGGCGGCTGTACCGCACACTGCCAGCTGAATATCATCAGCTTCGGCAAGGGACGCCGCTTTATCTCCGGCAACCGCTGCGAAAAGGGCGGCGGAGCTGCCAACAGGAACACCGTTCCCAATCTCTATGAGTTCAAATACGACAGCATTCTCAACACCGTCAAGACCCATCAGCCCAGACGCTTCCGCGGCACTGTGGGACTTCCCCTTGCACTCGGCTTCTATGAGCAGCTGCCCTTCTGGCATATGCTGTTCACCACACTGGGCTTCAGGACAGTGGTCTCCGACGAGAGCTCCCGTGATATGTATTACCTCGGACAGCACACTATCCCCTCGGATACGGTGTGCTACCCCGCAAAGCTCACTCACGGACACATCGAGAACCTGCTGGACAAGGGCGTGGACTTCATTTTCTACCCCTGCATGAGCTACAATCTGGACGAGGGAGGCAGCGACAACCACTTCAACTGCCCTGTAGTCGCCTATTATCCCGAGCTGCTCATGGCAAACAACCCCAGACTTAACAGCAATAACTTCATTCACCCGTATATGGACCTGAATATCAGGAAGAACGTCATAAAGGTGCTGGGACAGGCTCTCAGCCGATACAACGTCAAGGGCAGGATACCCGACGCTGTGGACAAGGCTTACGAGGCGCTCCAGGCTTATCACAACTCGGTAACGAAAAAGGCTATGGAGATAATCGACCAGGCAAGAGCCGAGGGCAGAAAGATAATCGTCATCGCAGGCCGTCCCTACCACATCGACAAGGAGATAAACCACGGCATACATAAGCTTGTATCCAGTCTGGGCATGGCTGTCATCACCGAGGACAGCATCGCAGGACTTACCAGCACTCCCAAGCTGGGGGTACTCAACCAGTGGACCTACCATTCAAGGCTCTACCGTGCCGCAAAGTTCGTCACCACACAGCCCGATATGCAGCTCATACAGCTGGTATCCTTCGGCTGCGGCATCGACGCCGTTACGGGAGACGAGGTGAGACATATACTGGAGAGCCGCGGAAAGCTGTACACACAGCTGAAAATAGACGAGATAAACAATCTTGGCGCTGCAAGGATAAGACTCAGGAGCCTTGTTGCCGCTATGGAGCAGGCAGAGCAGAAGCCTGCGAAAAAGCCCCAGGTGCAGCCCGTCTGAGCTGCACAGGCTATGAAGCAATGATACGGAGGTCATTATGCCTGAATATGCAAAGTTTACCGAGGATATGATAAAGACCCACACGATCCTCGTACCCGATATGCTGCCCATACACTTCAAGATGCTCATTTCCATATTTGAAGCCAAGGGCTATAAGCTGGAGCTGCTGAGGAACGATTCCCGTGCAGTAGTCGATGAGGGACTGAAAAACGTTCACAATGACGCCTGCTACCCTGCGCTCCTGGTCATAGGACAGTTCATGGACGCTCTCAAAAGCGGAAAGTATGACCCCGACAAGACCGCCCTCCTCATCACACAGACGGGAGGCGGCTGCCGAGCTTCAAACTATATCCACCTGCTGAGAAAGGCAGTTGCAAAGAACTATCCCCAGATTCCCGTTGTATCCCTTAACTTCAGCGGACTGGAAAAGGACAGCGCTTTCAGGATAACCGCTCCCATGTTCCTTAAAATGCTGTATGCCGTGCTCTACGGCGACCTGCTCATGACCTGCTACAACAAGTGCAGAGCCTATGAGGTAAACAAGGGCGAGTCGAAGAAAATGCTGGACAAATGGCACAGGAGACTGTGCAATATCTTCCTGAAGGGCAGTAAGATGTTCCTAAGGACAAAGAAGGTATACAGGGATATACTTGACGATTTTGCCTCTATCCCTCTCAGCAGTGAGAAGAAGATAAGGGTGGGCATAGTGGGAGAGATATATGTAAAGTATTCTCCCCTTGCAAACAACCACCTTGAGGATTTCCTTATTTCCGAGGGCTGCGAGCCCGTTGTGCCATCGCTTCTGGAGTTTGTCATGTACTGCGCCGCAGGTACCTTCAATGACGCTAAGATATATGACCACACCACCAAGCAGTCCATCTTCAACAAGATAGGCTATGACCTTATCTACGCCAAGCAGAAGGAGCTCATCAAGGTCATGAAGGAGCAGGGAAGCTTTGAGCCTCTCCACGATTTCGAGCACCTGAGAAAGCTTGCTGACAAGTACATCAATCAGGGCGTAGTCATGGGTGAAGGCTGGCTTATTCCTGCGGAAATGGCTGCACTGGCAAAGTCGGGAGTCGAGAACATAATCTGCACACAGCCCTTCGGCTGTCTGCCCAATCATATCGTGGCAAAGGGTATGTCCAGAGCCATCAAGCAGGACAATCCCAACGCCAATATAGTCGCTATCGACTATGACCCGGGCGCCACAAGAGTAAACCAGGAAAACCGTATCAAGCTCATGCTTGCCAACGCAAGGCTTAAAGTCCATGTGAAGGCTGAGGGGAGAAGCTTCAACATGATAAAGACAAGAACAGGCGAAATAATCGTTACCAACGAAAATCAGAACAAGCTGCTGAAAAAGCTCTACGGAAGCGTCCTCGGAAGGGTGCTGCTGAAAACACTGACCGCTCCTGCGGTGTCTTATATCGCAGGAAAGTTCATGGACTCAAGGGCGTCTGCCCTGCTCATAAAGCCATTCATAAAGCGCAGCGGCATCGACACCTCACAGTATGTGATGTACCGCTTCCGCTCCTATAACGACTTCTTTACCCGCGTGGTAAAGCCCAAAAAGCGTCCCATAGACTATGCTCCGGACCATCTTATAAGCCCCTGCGACTCAAAGCTTACGGTGCATAAGATAAGCAGGAAGAGCATATTCCGCATAAAGGGTTCACGCTACAGGGTCAGCGACCTGCTGAAGAACGAATTTCTCGCAAACCGCTTCTGCGGAGGCTACTGCATGATATTCCGCCTTGAGGTGGACGATTACCACCGCTACTGCTATATAGATGACGGCACAAAGACCGACAATACCTTCATCGCAGGCGAGCTCCACACGGTAAATCCCATAGCTCTTGAGCGGTATAACATCTACAAGCGCAACAGCCGCGAGTACACCGTGCTCCATACCAACAACTTCGGTGACGTGGTACAGGTGGAGGTGGGCGCCATGATGGTGGGACGTATCGTCAACCACCAGGGCGAGGGTGCCTTCTGCCGCGGCGAAGAAAAGGGCAAATTCGAGTTCGGCGGCTCTACCATAGTAATGCTCTTCGGCAAGGACGCCGTCTGCCCCGATGAGGATATACTCCGCAATTCAGCGGAGGGAATAGAGACCGTGGTTAAATACGGTGAAAAGATAGGAACAGGCTGCCGCTGAGCGCAGTCTCAAAGAGGAGAATAACATGAAAAAGACCATTATTGTGCTTGCCTGCCTGCTGACAGCAGTATTCGCAGGCTGCACCGACAAGGACGATATATCGGTGCCCCATCTGGAGATACCTCCCATTGTGGAGCCCTATACGGTTCCCGAGGGAACCTTTGATGTTGACGCGGTGCGAAGCAATATCAATATCAAGGGTCAGCATTTCGACCTGCCTCAGTACCTTACCAAGCTGAGCAAGGACTGGTCGTTCAAGTTCTACGACAGGAAGGATTACGGACTTGACGAGGGAAAGGGTATGGCTTCCCTTTACTACAATGGTACGGAAATGGGTACCGTAATGCTGGAGAACTGCTATACAGGCCATGAGAAGGAAAGCGTAATGTACAGTATCGCCGTAAAGACCGCTGACAGCGATATTTACGGCATAACTCCCCTTGTGTCCACAGTTGCGGACGTTGAGAGGCTCATAGGCCTTCCCGACGAGAAGCACAAGCTGGAAAAGCCCTATACCTGCACCTACCGCTACGGTATCATGCTGGGCGAGGACGAACAGGGCATTCTCAGAGGCCATTCCATCGTGGTATCCTTCAATGAGGAGGATATAGTGGATATGGTCAGCATAACCTACTCGGATATGTCAGATAAAAACATGCCTGTGGAGACCACCTGAACAAGACAGTATACAAAAAGCGTCCTTAGCGGACGCTTTTTTCGGCAATATCCCGAATGTGGAGGAAATTTCATCAAGCCGCTTGACAAAAAAGGACAGATGTAGTATAATGTGTAAAGTGATTTTGCATTACACCCAAAAGAGGTGCCCGAAAAATGGCTAAAGAACTGAAATTCGTAATGCTCCTTGACTGCTACGGCGACCTGCTCACAGACCACCAGCGCAGTATCATGGAGATGTATTACTGCGATGACCTCTCCCTTGCAGAGATAGGTCAGCCCATGAATATCACCAGACAGGCAGTGCGCAGCATTATCAAGCGCACCGAGGATATACTCCTCAACTATGAGGAAAAGCTGGGCTTCGCGGAAAGACTGGGCAGAATGAGGGAGTGCTTCGGCAGGATAGAGGCTGCCGCAGAGCATATCACTGACGGGAATATAAGAAATACCATACTCTCCGAGACCGCTAAGGGCGCGGAGCTGCTGTAATATAAAGGAGGTTCGGCATGGCATTCGAGGGACTTTCCGAAAAACTCAATAACGTCTTCAAAAAGCTCAAATCAAGAGGTAAGCTCACCGAGTCCGACGTAAAGGAGGCTATGCGTGAGGTAAGACTTGCGCTGCTTGAGGCCGACGTAAGCTACAAGGTAGTTAAGGACTTTGTAAAGAGCGTAACAGAAAGAGCTGTGGGCGAGGAAGTGCTGGCAAGCCTGACTCCCGCTCAGCAGGTAATAAAGATAGTTAACGAAGAGCTGGTCTCCCTTATGGGTAACAGCAACGCCCGTATAAATATGGCTTCAAAGCCGCCTACGGTCATCATGATGTGCGGACTTCAGGGTTCGGGTAAGACCACCCACGCCGCAAAGCTGGCTAAGCTCCTCAAGAAGGAGGGACACCGTCCCCTGCTGGCTGCCTGTGACATCTACCGTCCTGCTGCTATCAATCAGTTACAGGTTGTGGGCGGAAAGGCTGACGTAAAGGTGTTTGAGATGGGGCAGACAGACCCCGTTGTCATCGCCAAGAAGGCTCTTGCCTACGCCAAGGACTATGGTCACGACATACTCATCATAGATACCGCAGGACGTCTCCACATCGATGAGGCTCTCATGGATGAGCTGGTAAATATCAAGAAGGAGACAAACCCTGACGAGATAATGCTGGTAGTTGACGCTATGACAGGTCAGGACGCAGTAAACGTTGCCAAGGCGTTCGACGATGCCGTTGGTATCACAGGCGTTCTTATGTCAAAGCTTGACTCCGATACCAGAGGCGGTGCGGCTCTGTCCGTACTCTCCGTAACAGGTAAGCCCATCAAGTTCGTTGGTATGGGCGAAAAGCTGGACGATTTCGAGCAGTTCCACCCCGAGAGAATGGCTTCGCGTATCCTCGGCATGGGCGATGTGCTCACACTCATAGAAAAAGCTGAGAACGTAATGTCCCAGAAGGACGCTGAAAAGCTTACCAAGAAGTTCAAGGAGAATAAGTTCGATATGGACGACCTCCTGGATCAGATGAAGCAGATCAAGCGCATGGGCTCCATGAAGTCCATACTCGGTATGCTCCCCGGTGTTGGCGACAAGATAAAGGACGCCGATATCGACGAGAGCCAGCTGGGCAGGATAGAGGCTATGATAACCTCTATGACCAAGGCTGAAAGAGCCAAGCCCTCTATCATCAATCCCTCACGCAAGAAGCGTATCGCAAACGGTTCGGGCACTAAGGTCGAGGACGTTAACCGCCTCCTCAAGCAGTTCGACCAGATGCAGACCATGATGAAGAAGTTCACAGGAAAGTCAGGCAAGATGAGTCTGCGTAAGGCAAGAAAGAACCTTGCAGGTATGAACTTCGACAAGTACACAGGCAAGGGCGGCGGAAATCTGCCCTTCTGAAAAGACTGACACAGCTTTCAATGCGACGTCTCCCGCCGCATGGAATATATACTTTTTACACGGAGGTGAATTCAAATGGCAGTAAAGATCAGACTGAGAAGAATGGGCGCTAAGAAGGCTCCTTTCTATCGTGTAGTCGTAGCTGATTCAAGATACCCCAGAGACGGTCGTTTCGTTGAGGAGATCGGTTACTATGATCCTACTAAGGAGCCCTCTGTTGTCAAGATCGACGCAGATAAGGCTAAGGACTGGATCGCTAAGGGCGCACAGCCTACTGACACAGTAAAGGCTATCCTCAAGAAAGAGGGAGTTCTTTGAGCTGAAGCTTAATGGAGGAGGAGAGGCGTAATGGTCTCTGCCTCTGTCCGCAAGCTTATCGGAGGTTATACTAATGAAAGATTTACTTTATGCTATCGCAGCAGGCCTCGTAGAAGATAAGTCCGCTATAAATATCACCGAGGACGAGCCCGACGAAGAGGGCGTTATCGTATTCCACCTTAACGTTGCTCCCGACGATATGGGCAGAGTTATCGGCAAGCAGGGCAGGATCGCAAAGGCCCTCCGTACTATCATGCGCGCAGGTGCAGCTAAGAAGGACCAGAAGGTCTCTGTTACGATCGAATAAGCAGAAGCTCCCCGACAGGGAGCTTTTTTGTTTGTATATATATTGACAAACAGAATTTTTTCTGATAGAATAATATCATTATGATAAAGGGGGTTTTTACCATGAAATGCAAATACTGTAACTATGAAAACAAAGTGGGCGACAGATACTGCGAAAACTGCGGAGCTATGCTGGAGAACGCGTCGGGGGGCAATGGACGATCTCTTTGCAGCTTCAAAGGCACCTGTTGACACAACAGCATCTGAGCAGCCTGCCGCAGACAGCCAGCCTACGGGCGGCGGTCAGACTGGCAGCTATGGACAGAACAATAACTATGGACAGCCTAACAATTACGGTCAACCCGGCGGCTATGGGCAGCAGGGCGGCTACGGTCAGCCAGGCGGCTATGGGCAGCCTAATGGCTACGGTCAACCCAATGGCTACGGTCAGCCCGGTGGCTACGGTCAGCCCGGTGGCTATGGACAGCCCAGCGGCTACGGTCAGCCAGGCGGATATGGCCGTCCTATCTATGGACTTGATCCGTCATTCTACAATCAGTCGGACGGAAGCCCCAGGTATGTAGGCTTCGGCGAGGCTATCAAGCTATATTTCAAGAATTATGTGAACTTCAGAGGACGCTCCACACGAAGCGAATACTGGTTCGGCTACCTGTTCGTCTTCATCGTGGGAATATGCGTTAGTACGCTCACGACCACCCTTAATACAGCACTTGGACCTGACGCATCATTAATAACAAAGATCATCAGCCTGGCTGAGTCAGCTGTGTTCTTCCTGCCTAATCTTTCTTCTCAGGTGAGAAGGCTCCATGATATCGGCAAATCAGGCTGGTGGGTAATAGGTACTGTTTTGATCGCCATAGGAGGCGCAGGCTTTATGATCGCAACAGGTGCTACAGGTAATATTGAGGCTGTTGGTGCAGTATTCTGTGTAACATTCCTTTTCCTGTTGACCTATGCGATAATAATGCTCATTTTCCTGTGCCGTCCCAGCGAGGGTCCCAACAAGTGGGGATATCCTGCAATGCCTAAAATGAGATTTTAAGCTGAGACCTCACCTCTGAGGCAAGGCGCATACCAATAATTTATGCCCCTGAGTGTTACAAAGCGCTCAGGGGCATTGTGTTTGTTATGGTTACTCTGATAAATCATAATTTAGCGCGTATGCGCTAAGTTGATAGTTGAAAGTTGAGAGTTGAGAGTTAATGTGTTCGCTTCGCTC
>Ga0208459_1002122_pt1 | contig 17214 bp, 8 predicted proteins | sample AD_UKC087_MetaG_FD_184433 | JGI IMG/M metagenome (GOLD analysis project Ga0208459, IMG submission 184433) | Active sludge microbial communities of municipal wastewater-treating anaerobic digesters from USA - AD_UKC087_MetaG (SPAdes) (version 2) | ecosystem: Engineered > Bioreactor > Anaerobic >... | reverse complement strand
TTAGACACGCTGGATTATTCCTACGCTGGCGTGCCATTTTGGGGCTTGGAAGTAAGTGGAGGCGGTCCGCAAAGTTACACCCTCACTTGCGCCGCTGGTTCGTACACGCTTACTGGCTCATCGGTAACGCTCACGCACACGCCCGCATCGCAAAACTTGACGCTTGCTTGTAATGCCGGTTCATACTCGCTTACTGGCACTAACGCCGACCTCACGGTCACCCGACATTACACGCTAACCTGTGAAGCTGGAAGTTACAGTCTGACTGGCACGAACGCCGACCCGACATTAGGGTACACTGCAAACGCCTCTCAGCCTGCATATCTTCAAGGTAGAGACCAAAGCAATGGGCAAAACTCTGCATATCTAAGTGGCAAAGTATCGCTCGATAAATCTCAATCGGCATATTTAGAGGGAGCGTCCGTAGAGTGCAGCGATGTAAATAGAGCTTATCTAAAAGGAAGTGGTGATCAATACTCAACAATTTCAGTATGGATAACTGGAAATCAAAGATCGATTGGATCAAACTATGCATATATAAAGGGATCGGCAAATACCCTAGAAAAGAACTCTGCCTATATAAAAGGTTACGGACAAATTATTACACCCGATGGAGATATTGGCTCAAGTAGTGCTGGATCATGGTTGGACCAGGATAATGGAACGGCACTTTATGCTGCACTCAAGGAAACCTTACCAGACGATGCTACTTATGTTTATCTATCAGGAGAAGTAGCAGTCAATGATTACTTTGAAGTTTCATTGGAAGATCCTGACCCTGATGAACCAGGTGCTGGAAACATTGTTGTATATTGGCGTGGTCGAGATCAAAATAATGCAGGAACTTTGCAAATCAAGGTTGAATTAAGACAGGGTTCTACTGTAATTGCAAGCGATACGCAGACAATGACTGCAGTAGCAACCACATACTCGTTTACTCTTACTGCAGAACAACGAAACCTTATTAGCGATTGGAGTGACCTTCGGTTGCGATTTACAATAATGGCGATCTAGTCAAAGAGGATTACTATGGCTGATTGTATTCCCGAAATTCAATGGAGTGTTGTTGTACTTCCAGAATCCGCTCCCAGGATTCGTTCAAGTGTTTCGGCTTACTTAACGGGAACAGCCATTGACCTATCCTCTAGTAACGCATATTTATCCGGACAAGATAGTGCCATAAGTAATACTTCTGCCTATTTGACGGGAGAGATTTTATCTTCTTCGTCATTCTGCGCTTACTTGAGTGGCAGCGACTCACCTGTTGATTTAACATTCGTTTATTTGGAGGGGGCACCAGGATACGCTATAAGCAGTTCTGCGGCTTTCATTCGGGGAATTGGCACGGAAGCCTCGATTCAATCTGCTTATATTTGCAGTGAGGATATCCTGACCTCCTCAACCTCAGCGTATTTGGCCGGGGAACAATTTACCACTTCTCAAGTCAATGCCTATCTTGGAGCGCAGAACGACGCAGAAGATAAAACCCCAATCTTTATTAGCGGTTCCTTTGCACACCGTGCAAACCAAATAGCCTGGCTTGCAGGGCTAGATTATAGCACGGACTCTATTCAGGCGTATTCTGTTGGGTCTTTAGTAAACACAAGTCAGATAACCGCTTATCTGGCAGGTGGTACATCAACGCAAGATGCTATTTTTGCATTCATTTATGGAAAGGAGACAATTGGCACAACTGAGAATGGCTATCTCGCTGGTTCGGAAAATGCGCAAAGTTCAAAAACATCTTATTTACAAGGACAAGACTATGCTCAAAATTCTATTCCGGGCTATCTTAAATCTGAAGCGCAACTCGAAGGAAGCCAATTATCATTCACGGATACAGCAGCGACAATACAGGGAGCCAGTACGTGGGGACAAGTACAGAGCGCATCATCACAAACATCCTATCTAAAAGGAGAATCGAGCACACTATTACCGAGCATGTCCCTTGAAGGGGATATGTATTTGGAGTACAATCTAAATGGAAGTATGACAATCAAATATGAAAAGAATGGGGAAATGAAATCGAGCAAAAGTTTGCTCGGCAGTCTTACATGACAATTAATGACATGGAATGTCAATGAACATGGCCGAATCATTATTCGCAACTAGGAGGATATACCATGTCTATTGTAGCGAGCCAACCTACAGTTCGATTCAATGCCGCAGGACCTTATGGCATTGAAGGTATCTCTTATGTTCCAAAAGTAATCACCGTCAAAAAAACTGTTACTACAGCAACCGAGAATGATGATTTTATGCTTGCTCCAACGGGCACATTCATCACTGAGGTTATTGCAGTCGTAACTGACGCTTGTGACGGAGATACTACGGTAACTCTTGGAACAGATGGAGATGCGGATGCGCTGATCAATGCTACCAATTTTTCTGTTGAGACCTTAGGGAATTTCTACAAATTCTCTACTGGCTATTACCTTCCATCAGGTGATACTTTACGGATCGCCGTTGGTGGCACTCCTGCTGCAGGAGAAGTCGAATTCTTGATCAGCTATTTTGAAATCCCATCAATGATGGGCAATGGAATTCATTTTGAACTGTAATTGAAAAGGACAAATTATCATGAATACAACTGACGATCAGAAATATGGTGATGAGGCGAAACCGGAAAGTGGTTCTACACCTACGGACGCTTCCCACCAAACGACTGAGTCCCCCTCACCTTCGCAGAGCGGAAACCCATCGGGCTACGTTTCTGAGGATGCCTACAAGGGGTTACAACGAGCCGCCGAAAGACAAAAAGCAAAACTGGAAGCGGAACTGGCAGAAGCCCGCAAAAAAGCCGAAGAGCTTTCGACATCACTAGAAGAAACAAAGCTAGCCGTAGCTGAAAAAGAAAAGCTGGCAAAAGAGCGGGACGAATTGAATGCTGGTATTCAGGCTTTACAGCAAGAACGCGAGAAGCTGGCAATTCAATTACAGCAGCAGCAAATCGTATTGGAAAAATACCCAGACTTAGCCCCATTAGCGAATTACATTCCGCATGGTGTAAGCCTTGAGGAATTTCAAGCAAATGCAGAAAATTTCAGAAAAGCCGTTGAGAGTTATCTGTCAATGAGGTTGCGTCAAGAATCGGCTGGCGCAACGCCTCCAATTGGCGGAGGCAACCAGGGAACTGATGCAGGAAAAACACAACGGCTCTGGGATAAGGTATATGCCCTTGCGGGAATTGAGGGCAAAGAACGGGAATTTGAAGAGGCCTATGAGGAACTTCTCAGGGCCATAAATCCGTAAGGAGGATAACATGACCGTAGGTGATTTCGATACCTATTATTCAGACAATCCGTGGACGGTTGTAGATAAGAATCAGCGGGTTTGGTATGATCCCGAACTGACAAGTCTCTACCGCCGCTCGGCTATCTTTACTCCAACGATCCAGTTTATGAAGAATCTGGGCGACATGCGCGCCACCAAAATGGTGATGACCCAGCTTCTTTCGCCACATCCTGACTATACCGCACTGGCGGTTCGTCAAATGTGGATGCCAGCGAGCCATATTGATTCGCGCTCCGTGGAAATTACCTTTAGCCGTTATGGTGGTAAGGTAGCTTACACGGTTTACGACGATATCGTGAGTTACTGGAAACAAAATGGAGTCGCTGGATTGCGCCGGATTATGCGCGGGGCATTGGGAGAACACATGATTGAGGTTCTCGATATGCTTGCTCGAAACGCTTATCTGGATGGAGCAATTGATTCGGGTTTTGTGTTGTATCAGGGTGGTGGTTCTGATTTCTCAGCAATTGGAACGGGTGACACCTTTGATATTAACGTCGGCCTTGATATTTGGCTCGGCATGACACAACGTGACGTTGCTCAGGTAATTGGCCCGAATGGTGCTGGTGGTTCTATTGTTTGCTATACCTCTCCTGGTGTTATTTATGACATCCAGAAGGGCACTGATGGCAAAGATGGCTGGGTGGCTATCAATCAATATGCCAATCCTGGTGCATTATTGAGGAACGAAGTTGGTTCCTTCAAGAACGTTCGTTTTGTTCAGTCTCCCAAACTTGTTTTGTGGAACTGCGGAACGATCATTGCTCAGGGTTCAGTCACTACTGCCATTAATGCCGGAGATGGTGCGCCAAATCCTGGTACCACCAAAGTGGACAATACCTACATGGTTGGGCAAACCACTGCTGGCGTGAAGAACTACATTGAGGTTGGCAGTTGGGGAACTGGAACGCTGGCAAGCATTAATGTTGGCGATATCATCACCATCCATGTGACCCGCACCAGTGCAAACGGTATTACCAATGGTGTCAATTTCCAGGAAGGCACCCTGCACAATCGCCGTGTTGTGTCCAAAACCGCTACTCCAGATCGTATCGTTCTTGACAAGCCAATCATGGTTGACATGAACACTGATCTTGGCGGTGGCGTGTATGCCTATGTCACCAAAGGACGCAATATTCATGGCTCCATCTTTGTTGGTGGGCCAAACGGTATTGTTTCAGGCGTTGCTGCTCCTCCGCGCATTCACACTCCTGCACCCGTTGACGACTACGAAATGATGCAGCGTTTCTCCTGGGACGCTTACCTTGGTTATCAGACCTATGATCCCAATGTGTTTGAAGTCGTGTTCAGTGCAGGAACAACTCGCGTAAAGGGTGACGCAACGGTGCAATAATGTTATACGGCGACTTACGTGATCGTATCCTTCGTTTACTCGGCAATCCTGATGGGGAAGGTATTGAGCCGGAGATCATTGTCGAGGCTATTGCAGCATCCCACGACGCCATTCTTCCGTGGGTTCCAAAACTTGCTCAAACTACCATCGTAGGAGATGGATCCTCTGTAGCATTTGATCTCCCATCAAACTTTTATGCAGTCGAAGCCGTTATTGTAAATGCAACAGGAGAGATTTTAGGTCGTTCCGTATTTACGCCGAATGCCTATTTCGGAACAAACACGCAGGCTACCAATAGCTGGATTTTGTTGCCCACAAATCATATCTCGTTCTCAAAGGCTCCCGGAACAAATGTTGTTTACAACCTCTATTACATGGCGACATGGAATAAACCGACAATTGGGGTGCGGGATGATGATGTGCTGGAACCACCAGATCACTTGATAACTGCGATGTCGTTCTATAGTACGGCATACTTACTCATACCAGATTCAATGAGTGTATCAACTGGTATTGCGCCATATAAAACCAAGGTAGATTCAGGAAACCCCGAACACAATCCGATTGAAAGATCCATTATGTTTATGTTGAATCTGTTCAATCAGGAAATGGGAAGACATCCTAAATATCAAAGGTCACAGGTATGACGACACTAGAAAATGATCGCATTCCAAGCTCCATAGTTCCAATGATCCTTTACAAGATCAAGGAGCATCTGGAAACGTCTCTTGTGTTTGACATACCGGACTCCACAGCAACGCGAGCGATGTTGGTAAAGATTGGACGTTTTAGCGACAATCCGCTTGATAACCCAATTCGGGTGGCAATATCCAGTGGAGACTTTGAAGACCCAAGCTATTTGGATGGCCGGATTGATAATCCAAAATTTGACAATCTGAAAATTCCTGGACTTCCTGTTGGTGAAATAGGTGGTGGAGTATATTGGTGGCGGCGAGGATCAATTGATTATCAATTGTACTTTGTGCGCCAACGATTACCAGAAGAAGTAACGATACAGTATGCCTATGAGTTCCAAAGTAGGCTAATCAAAGCCGTAGAATCAACGCCAATTGGAAGATTGCGCGATGATTGTAACGAACAAGCATTTGCTCCCATCTACGTTGAGTCCGTTTCTCTATTTGAGAGTGGTGGTGGGAATCAACGATTATGGCGGGGAAAATTGCTCTGGAGAATTTTAACGTGGAGACCATAGGAGGTTAACATGGCTGTAACTGCACAGGCTGGTGTATTTTCCTGGGGTCCACAGGCAGATAAAGGAACGGTAGCGGCAACGTTTTACCAGCATCGTGCTGGCAACATTGATCTTGCTCCGATTTCTGATGACCGTCTTGGACCGCCTGAGGTTGGCGGCCTGCCCACCCCCACTTTCCCGTATCGGGCAGGTGTAATGGCAGTGGGAGGCGCAACACTGTATCCGCGCCTTGAGAATACTTTCGGCTGGTTGCTGGAAGGTGTATCAGGCGCATGGTCTGTTACTACAAACCAGGATGTTTTGGATAACACCGTAACATCGTTCTATCATCATGAATTTACGTTTGCGACAAATGCGGGATACGTTCCGTGGATGTCCTTCCGAAAACTCATTCCAGGTAGCGATGCTGGTGGAACCGATCAGCTTGGCGAAACGTTTATTGACTGTAAGGTTATTGGATTGGCATTAGCTTTATCCAGCGAAGATCCAATCTCTGCTCGTATCGATGTATTAGGACGTACTCCTCAATTTTCGGATGGCACTGCCTTTACATATTCGAACACAGAGTTTGAGAGCTATGAAAGTATTCCAGTCGGATGTGTTCTGAATGGATACCTGCAAGTTCCTGGATTTAGTACTACCGAATTGCCCGTTACTGCAGCGAATGTAACGATTGCCAATCAGCCATTAGATGTGCGTCAAGAGAAGGTATATGGTTCTCCGTATCTGGAGGATGTCACCATTATTGGTCGCCAGCTTACGGTGGACATGGTCGTCAAGTGGACTGATCCACAGTTATATCTTGATATTCTTACTGGATCAACCACTGGAACGGCCTGGAGTCCTTCACCCTGGGTAGAGGATCTTGATATTCTTGCGCTTTCAACTGGACTTGCTACTGGAACAACCCCGTGGCAATTACGGATTGAAGCTGCGGAAGTCATGTATCAGGTAGTGGGTGGTATTCGTCTTGCCGCGAATAATGCAGTAATGATGAGGATTCAGGGCACGGCTATTGCTCCTTCCTCTGGAAATTACTACACGATTCATCTTGGTAACGAGCATACAGCTTACACCTGGCCAACTTAGCGTATTCATTTAGGGGGAGGGAGTGGAAGGGCTCCCTCCCCCTTATGAGATTTTCTGATGTTCATGGAGAAAACAAATGCCTATTAAATTATCTTCACCGATCTACAAGACATTTGAGCTTGTACGTTCAGATGCCAAATATGGAAATGAAGGCGAGCCAACCATTGTTACCGTGCGACAGGCTAGCCAAGCGCAACATCGTCTAAGGCAAGATTTTTTTGCTACGCTGGAACGGCGATTTAGCAACAGTGAACCGGATGAAGTTTCCTTGATCCAAACACTTTCAATGGAAGAATTGAAAGAATTGGAAGTTTGGCTTTGTTTATGCGAGTGCAACATAGCGGATGAGAATGAACGTCTTCTATTTCCATCACGTATGGAAAATGATCATCCACGTCTCGCAATGAAACGCGAAGAGTTTCATAGCTCATGGGGCAAATTATTTCCAGATATTGCCAATGAGATTCATGAGAAGGTTCTAGAAGTCAACCCACTCTGGCGAGGGTCGGAGGGGGAAGAATTCTAGAGGGGGAAATACAAACACTTCGCGAAGAGTTACGAAATTACTATGGAGCACTGAATGAGCTTGAAGCTGGACTGCGTTCTAGCGCAAGGATACCGGAAAAGCCCGAAGCATTAATATTACTGGAACAGTGTGAGGCTCTGAATCTACCATTAGTAGCAGGAGGCCTCATGGACCAACCGCATATCTGGTTAATTTTGGTAGCCGTAATCCGAGAGGAAAAACGGCTATTCGAGTTGGCGAATAAGCGCAGTCAAGGAGCAGAACATGGCAAGGACAAATAATCCGGCGAATGATCCATTCGAACAATATGATCCAAATGTCCACAAAAGAAGTCCGCTTTGGGCCTTTGACCTTGAGACGAATCTTATTGGCGGCAGGAGTACAGATGATCTATTCCCACTTTCTATTTCATTTAGGCGTGTTAGACGTACTGGTTCTCGATTCAAACTTACAGACGAAGGATTAGACACGCTTGTTTATCCACCAGGCACGAATGAACAGAACTATCTGCCTGCATTGACAAGTATTCTCGATCAAAAGATTACAACCGGAAGAAACAAAGGACAAACACTTGGCGAACTGCTTCATCTGACTCCAGAGACGTGGGCTCAGCAAGGTGCTATTACACAAGAAGAACTGGCTCAACGTGTCAATGAAATGCTTGAAAGTCGGGGGTCACGATCCCCCGTACTTATTGGCCATAACATCAATGAATTTGACACCAGAGTATTGTCCAATGTTCTTACCAGGGGAGGTCTTCCAGGATTAAGTGACCGCGGCGTTATGACGCTAGATACCTTGAAATTAGCGAGGGAAATTGATGCAGTCGGTGGAAGATTAGGGGCATTTGGAAATTACACCCTGGATAATCTTGCGGTAAGATTTAATATACGAGTTCCTGGTCTCTCGCATGCAGCTGCTCACGATGTTGAAGCATCTGTTGGCCTCGCTAACACGATACTTCCTTATTTACTTGGCAGAACTCCCGCACGATCCCAAAATCCAGTAGCGCAAGGACAATTGCCCAATCCGGGCGTGCTTCAACCATCCTCCAATGTAACTGTTCAAACGGCAATAGGAACACTGAATAATGCTACAAGGGCTGGTCAACCTACTATTGGCTCTTCTATCAATACGCAACCAGCACAGAAACCGCCAATAACAATTAGCAGCAATCCTGCAGTTAAGCCAATCTCTGGTATTCGCCTTTTTCGCCCATCAATGTCTCTTGAGCAACTCGAAGAGAGAGTAAAAGAAACACTCGCAGCAGCAAATATTCCACTTGCTGTGACTTCTCGAAGGTACGAAGAAGAAGGTTTTGTGCGTTTTGGGATTCAGAAGGGTAATGTCGCCAGTGCTGGTGGAGAAGAAGATGGTAGTGAAGTGGAACCGAATTTAATCAGTATAGATCTTATGCCCGGGCCCTTTGGCAGATTTGGAGAAGATACCCTTGCCATAAAATATCCAGGTGGATGGCACCGTTATTTCACGCCACAAATCATGGCAAAGTCAGAAAATGAAGCCGAATTGCTTCCGAGTGGATTTGACACACTGAAGAGAATAGTCGAAAGATCATATACGGATCCGAGTCTTTTAGCGGCATTTCCCAACAAGAGCGTATCAAGTGCCCAGCAAAGATTTGATACAGCCGTATATGCAAGTGGAACAGAAGTAACGCAGGGATATCCTCACTCCGAAAGAGTAATGGGACAAACCGTGTCGTCTATCACTGTAAATTATGACGAAGACATTAAAGATCGTTCTTTAGCAAGTCAGAATATTTTCCAACGCATCAAGACAAGTCATATGGAAATTGCGGCTCCTGGCGGAGTTCTTGATCGCATGAGGGCTGGAGAAAAACTTTCCCAAATGACGCAAGCAGAACAAGAGGCATTCTATTGGGGCAGATTATTAGGCTTTGTTCCAACAAAAGACAACGATAATATTACACGATTAGCTCCATTGTTTGTACCATCTGGAGATAAGGATAATCCTTTGACCGTTTTAGGCATTGGCGGTAGCGAGTTAGTATCAACCATAAAACGCCGAACCCTTGTGGCTGGACGAGAAACAGCAAATCTCTATCAGCTTGAAACGATCGTGAATGCAGAAGGAAAAAAAGAGCAGCATTTGGTGTTGGCAGAACCTGGAGAAATTAGAGGGAAAAAACGAAGAGGGCGTGAAGGCTATTTAAGACCAGCAATAGCCGAATACGGAGAAACAAATCGGAATCCCAGCGTTGTTCAAAACGATGTTTTGTTAGTTCCTGGGACACCCTGGTCTGGAACTGGATATCTTTACCGCGATCCTCTTGCTGGACAAAACATTGTTACTGGTGGATATCCAACAACAGTAAGGGCTCCAATTGGTGAAAGGCTCGAAAATCTAGCAGAGGCCAGTTTTCAGTTTGGAATAATGAAAACAAACAAAAACAAGGAGACAGGAGAGATAACTTATGAAAAGGTTCGGGATCTAGAAGGCACTGTACTGGAGCCAAATAAAGAATATGTTGTTGGTCATTATACAATTGGAGGAGAAACGCAACAAAAGCCAATCAAAATTTCTACTGAAGGAGCACCTATAATCCTGGCTGGTCATCCATATATGGCATTTCCCTCACATATGAATATTAGTGGTATGGCTGATCCTGGAGTTGGTATAGGAAGAAGGTTTTACTCAACGGATAAACTTCGAGAAAGGTTTCGCGCTAAAAATCCAAACCTTCAGTTGGTAACAGATAGGTTGGACACAGAATTATATTTTCCCACAGCGACTATTACTGGCGTTGCAGCCAAAGGACAAGGGCTCAAAGGCCTTTGGCACATGGCACCTTCAATTCAAGAACGAGGAAACAGAATAAACATTGAGCCATCAGTAATGGTAGAGGGAGAAGAGGCAATAGCAAAAGAATGGACAGTCGGTGCAATCACTGGGACTGCAAAAGACTTAACGCAGGTTTTCTCTGCTTCTTTTCGTTTCACTGAACTAGAAACTCAAAAAAGGTGGCTTGGAGAGCTTTCAAGACTTCAAGGAAAAATTCCATCAAAAACACCTTGGGCAGAGGTCGCAGCTAAACTACAAAATTACTATACGGCTCAATTGAGTAGCGGCGATGAAATCCGTCCAGAGAGTTTGGCGGAAATTTACGCCAGAGCTACAACGGGTGAAGATAGAAGCTTTGCTCCTGGAGAACCCATGCACTATCGCGGTCAATTATATTGGACAGAATTGATGGGCAATTTGCGATATGCCACGGAAATGATGCCTGCGAATAAAGCCTATCAGAGATATGGATGGGCCAGAGTCGGAAGGCAAAGCGTTGATTATGCATTTGTTAATGATGCTGAGAAAAAACGTCTTGAACTAAATGCCCAAAGAGCGATGCATCTTTGGATGAGAAAAGAGAAGGGAATCGATTATCTTGATGAAGAAGGAAACGTAAGACCAGAGGGAGAAGCTTTGTTGCGAAAGATGCTTCCGGGTGGTATGGAGGATATTATATCTTTCAGGCCTTCTGGTGGGAAAAAGACTCCCTGGCTAATGTCCATCACAACTGGCGAAAATGCAATTTTGGCGAGAGTCGCATCGCATCTAGCCCCCGAATTTATCAGTGATTATCCACGTATTGGTTTTGAAGAGGCAGCAGGACTTGAAAAACAATTTCCTGGTATCTCTAATTTCACAGGAATTAGTTCTAAAGGGCCAGAAGCTCCAGTAGATACCAAATATGGATTCCGGGCAGGACGTGTATATGCTTATCAGCAAATGGCAAATATTGTTCGATATAGGGAAAGCGGAGAAAACTTTCCATCCATAGATGAATTTCCTGATGTTGAAGGTGCGGGTAGAGTATTTACGCCAGAAGAAGCTCAGCAAGAATTAGCATGGATGCAAACTCAAGAAGCGACAGGGTCTCTCACATTGGAAACGCTCAAAGCAAGATATGGTGATGCTCCACTTATTGCTCGTGGTAGAAATCAGACAGTTCTTGATAGGGAAGTTTCTTTGCCAGAAATGGTAATGATGAGTCCAGGAGCAATGTCGGCACTTTCTTACTCCAAGTTTTCGAAAGAATCTGAGTTTTACGAACCCGTCAGTAGAATGGGAAAAACATATACGCGTGCCCTAAAATCCTTTTTTGAATTTGCTGGTGGAAGACTACCAGATCCAACACTTCAGAGATTTTATGAAGAAGAAAGAAGCGTATTTAGAACCGCCACAGATACAATGAAAAATCAGCAAGCATCTCAAACAAGAACGTCATTTGGCGGACGATACGGATTAGCAACTGGCACCCCAACAAATATTTCGATTATTTCTGAAGACACTTATTCCAAGATGTTATCTGAGATAGCCGTAAACGCCGGAATGACTCCAAGAACATCGGAATATAGAAAATGGATGAAAGCGGCGCGGCAACAATTACTAAGAATTGGTGGCATGCCATTATTGAGTACGCGTTATCCGACTGAATCAAGAGAACATGCATGGCTTTTAACAATGGGAATGACGCCAAGAATGATTCAAAAACGATTTGGTTTGAGCATAGAAGAAGCCAGTAGATTGACAGGAAAAATAGTTCCTGGAAGTGTGTGGACGACTGGATTGGCTGCATTGTTGGGTCGTGGATCAGATATACAGTCTGGCGACTACGATGCAGATCCATTTGCTGGCATAGTACCGCTTAAGGGAAATCGAAAATTTGGAAAAAATAATCCTCCTATTATTCTTCCAGAAGAGACATTGCAATACATCAATCAAGGCCCGGAAAAATATCATGGAGAAATTGATGAAGCCCTTAGAAGTTTTTTGGGTACTTCCGGTGGAGTTCCAGGTGGAATATGGAATCCATCAGTTCAAGCAATGGGAGACATCATAGAAGGAGTTTTAGGATCTCCCAAAAAACAGCCAGCTGGCATTGTTTCGGGAAGTGCCGCTGAAGCGTATGAAACTGCAGGGGCGTTTCTAGAAGCTGGAAAAAATAGTATGGGTAGTGAATACAATATGCAGCGTGCTTTGACGGTTGGATCAGAATATTTAGGAATGGGTAATGCCGCTCGAAGCGCAACAAGCGTGCATTATCAAATGCCTTTGGATGCAATGTGGAAACAATATCTTAAGCGAGGCGGCCCTTCATACCTGCGGCAGCTTATTTCTAATGCATTTATTAGCAACCAGAACGTTACCAATCTTCAAGGAATTGGCAGAATGTCATCACTTAGTTTGATGAGCGTTTATGGCAAAGATCAGAAAACTGGCAAACCGCAGTATGTACGCCTTTGGGGACAGAGCGAATCCGCCGAAGGTATGTGGAGAAGTCTTGTTCCACTAATAGACCAAGATTATTTATCCTTTGAAAAAGTTCTCGGACAAACGCCACCCACAGAAATGCTTGGATCTCTATTAGCCATGCGGAGCGAAGACATTAACTGGATTGGAGAAAGATACCTTGAAATTAAAGAACAGAGAAAAATGTTAGGCGATTCACAGAAAGACAACCCATTGGTGGAGGTAATAAGTGAATATGAGAAAATACTTGGACGAAATTACAATATATGGGAAACTCCTGTTGGTGTCGCTATAAGTGCAAGGGCATTGGCAAAAACAGCATATAAACCAGCTGAAGCAGGGAGCGAGTTAACACAATTGCAGGCATGGGGATCAATGCCTTATGGAGCACTTCCATTTCTTCCACAGGGAGAAAATGTCACTTTGAGGGAAGCAGTAGAACGAATGGGTGTGCCAAATGCAATGTATCAGCATCTTACAAGAAAGCCTGGTGATCCAAAAGGCATTGCACCATTAACACCAGAACAAGTGCGAGCAGTTTCGGCCCATTTTACCAGCAAAGGAATTGTGTCTCAAATAGCAGAAAACATTTCAAATATTTACGGAATGGATACCAACGCCAGACCGCAAAAACAATCCATTAGCCCTGCATTTGTTCCTAATCCTCCTAACGCGCAATATGAACTATCTTCTTCTAAATTGGCGACCATCTCATTTGCAGATAGACCAGAATACGTGAAAACTGCTATGGCGGGAATCTTATATGCCAATCTCCAACAAGCAGGAATGGGAGCAGTTCGTGTGTCAGAAGAACAAGCGATTCAAGCTGGACTTACCATCAATCAGAGTCTTAAAGAAAGAGGAATGGCAGCAGAACAAAGGGTACTGGAGCGTCTAAAGGCAACGGGAGAAGTTAGCGAAGATCTCACAAATGTGATTCATGGCATTCCATACGATCGGGGAGCCCAGATTCCACTTACTCACTTATATCGAGCAAGTGAACTTGATGATCAGGGTCAATACATTGGGCAATTTTCAATGCACGTTACACCAGATATCATGGCTCTTGGTGGAACAGAAAAAGAACCGACAGTCAAACTTTGGGAAGTAAAAGCAGGGCCCAGCCAGAGAGCATCTGCTCCTCATCAGGTAGCCGGATATGCAATTATGATGTCTCGTTTGGCTGGGTTTGACTCATTGACCCAAAAACCACAGGGGGATAAAGAAGCTCATTGGAGAAAATTCAGGCCTGTTATTACCAATTATCTTCAGGCGAGCGGGGTTGAGGGTAATGAGCAAGAATTGAATCGTGTTGCAAGAGCGTACTTTGAAGCATTTCGGTCTGGACGAGTAGAGGCTTTTACAGCAATTGGCAATCAAGAATTTCAACCAGTTGATTGGAAGAGTCCTAAAATGGAAGAAGCGCACCTGAGAGCCGTGCGCGAGGGAATGTCTATACTGACAGTACCGGGAAGAACTGCAGAGGTGGCCACCAATCTATTTTCCAGGCTGAGGGATGCTGGGGTGCCATTAACATCTGAACAAGCGAGCTTTCTGGAAAACCAATCGCCTCAAAATCCGTTTGTGCCGTTTGTACAGAGAACTGGTGGTAGCAATAGCGGAAATGCAGGTAGAGGTGGTAATAGCGGAAATAATGGCGGAAACAATAATGATGACAGAGACAATAACGATAATGGAAATGATAATGGTGGTAATGGAAGAAACTCTAGAAACGCGGGATCGCCTAATGATGATGTTACAAAGATCATCCAACAAATAATGGAGACACTAAAAGCGATACAAGACAAAGGTCTTCCAATCAAACTCAATACAGGCGCGACGGTATCAGCATTTGCGTTGAATGATAATTTACAGGAATATCTGAATTTGAAGAAAACTGTATTGGCTGGAGAGCCATCGCCAAATGCGCCGCTAGAAGAAAGACAGAATTTTGTTGGCCCCAAATCGCTTGAAGCTCGTTTTCGGCAGCGATTTGCTTCAGATGCAAATATAAATGAGCCTATGGAAGATATATTGGCAAGAGTTAGCAAAAATAATCCAAGAGAATTGCAGGCATTTCTCACGGAGAATTGGGGTGATATACGTTCGATGGCAAGGATGCACGATCTTGCAGTTAGACTCGCCTCGAAAAGCACGGCATTGAGCATGGCTGGACGTGATGCATCTTTAATTCAAGAACTCCAGGCTGTTGCAACGGGAAAAGATACAGAAGGCGGTTTTGATGCATCGTTAATGGGTTTGCCTGGTTCTGCATTTCTGGCTTCACAATTAAAGAGATTTAACCAAGTAGAGAGGATTGTTAGTCCTTCGACTGGACTTCCGGTTACAACACCAATTTTCCCAGGAATTAGCAAAGAACTTCTTGCAAACTTATTCGTACAACAAAATGCGAATCAGCAGCTTTTCAAAAATGCGAACTATGGATTTCTCTCGCTAGGTGAGGCAGAACAAAAACTGGTTCAAACGACTACCAGAGTGTCTGCTTACAATGCAGCGATGGACTTCCATCAAAATAAGATGGACATACTGCTGAAAAAGAAAAATCTGACCCCAAAGGAACAGGAGGATCTAGATAAGACAGCGATAGCATACGCAAAAGCACAGGCCGCATACATGGGAGCATTGCGTGAACAGTCAAAAATACGTGATGAGATAGCATGGAAAGGTACCGAACGTGCCACGGAATACGTTACGGCTGGATTCGCAGAAGCAAGATATTCTTTATTTGATGAAAGAATGGCTGAATTGCGAAGCAGAAATCCATTGGCATCTGATCCTCTTCGCCGCATGGATATTGCTGAGCGTGAACGAACACAAGGGTATGAAGAAGCAAGAGACAAGGCCGCTGAGAGCGTCTTGAAAACGCAAGCCACGTTAAGAGCATTGGGGATTTCGCCAAAAAGATATCAAGGAGAAACACCAGAAGAAACTCTCAAATTACTTCGAGGACTGTCCGTAGAATCTGTTTTAGGGGAATCGTATTTTAATAGATTTCAAAAGGAGTACGAAAGTATCAATAATCGATGGAAAAAACTTGAACGTCCCGAAGACTTACAAACAGAAGGAGATATTGCTCAATGGGCTATCAAAGTTGTTGAACAGAGAATTGCAATTGAAGAAAAGAATCAGCGCAGAAGAGGACTTTCGGAAGAAAGAAAACAAGAAATTGGTAAAAGATTGGACAGTCTGCATGCATTAAAGCAAGCTATTCCATATGGCTTATCCGGTGAAATGGTTAAGGGCGGACTAGGGAAACAAATAACAGAAGGCGTGGAAGGTGCTCAAGCTATTATCGAGCTTGATATAAAGAACGAAGCATCTGAACGGCTATTTGAGTACGAGAGAGCACAACTCGAAATTCAACAAAGGGGAGAAAGAGCACTTACTCTTTCATCGGTCGAAAGTCGTGCCGCATTACTTGAAAGACAGGCAACTTATCAGGCAAAAAAGAAAAGGTTCCAGCTACCAGCCAGGGAGCTCAAGGAAAAATACGAGGAAGCGATTCAAGCATACGAAGATGCTCAAAAGCAACTTGATATAAGAGAAAGTACCCTACTGGAAAGTATTGAAAAAACCGGCGGACTCGAAGATACTCTTGTCAAATATAGAGCCGCAAAAACTCCAGCGGAAAAAGCGAAAGCGGCAACGGAGCTTCTTAGTAAAGTTCAAGCAATGGGAGCGGAAGCTCCTGTGCAACTACAGCAGTCAGCAAAAGAATTGACAGAACTCGCGCTTACCAGCCAGGAAACCGAACTTGGGCGTGCCAAAACAGAAGAGGCCCTTGAAGAGATGAGCACTCTTGGGGGCAAATTTGGTTCAATGGCTCGCAAGTTATTTGGTGGTTTTGGTTTGCTTTATATGCGTTCCATTGCTGGATTGGTAACGACTGGCGCATATACTGGATATCAGGAGCGTTTAGCTTACGAACAACAAATGGGTCAGCAGTTCTTGGGTCTCGGCGGGGGATTGCCATCAGCGGCGCCAGAGCGCATTCGTAGAATTGAGGCACTGCAATATGGTGGTAGCGGCGGACTTGGCTTGCAGCAGGCAAGAGAATATCTTATGGGCAATATGCAACCAGTCTATAACCTGGCTACCACGGCACTTGCTGGTGTTTCCGCTGGGGGCATGGCCGCCTGGGCTCTGCAGGGATCGGTTGGCGATAAACTTGCCGGAAGAATTGGTGCTGGTGTAGGAGCTTCAATTGCACTGACAAACTCAATGCTCAATGTGGCTTCTGCTTATCAAGATATATCTGGTTCAGCGATAAGTCTTTCCACCAGGGAGGCAAAAGGCCAAAATCCATACGCCCAGCTTGCTTTATCCACTGCCGGAACAACAATTCTTGGGGGGGCTCTTGGGGGGGCTTTATTGGGTACGGCACTAGCTCCCGGTGTAGGTACTCTTATTGGTGGAGCGGCAGGATTA
>Ga0208459_1002113_pt1 | contig 17297 bp, 19 predicted proteins | sample AD_UKC087_MetaG_FD_184433 | JGI IMG/M metagenome (GOLD analysis project Ga0208459, IMG submission 184433) | Active sludge microbial communities of municipal wastewater-treating anaerobic digesters from USA - AD_UKC087_MetaG (SPAdes) (version 2) | ecosystem: Engineered > Bioreactor > Anaerobic >... | reverse complement strand
CACGTGATTGGTTATGTCATTTTGGAAAACGGCATTGTGCTGCTGGCTTTTTCGGTTGGCAACAATATGCCGATGATAGTCAATGCGGGAATACTGCTTGATATCCTGGTCAGTGTGTTGTTGTTTGGCTTTTTTATGAGCCGGATACGGTATATTTCCAAAGAATTTGAAATTTCTTCATTAAGTAAACTGAAAGACTGATGGCGCTGGCATATTTTATAACGGTTATTGTCCTCGCGTTGATACTGGCTTTTGCGAAAAACAGGTTGGCGCAATTGCTGGTCATGACGGTGTTTTCGTTGGTGCAAACGGCCTTTACCGCGTATGTTATCTTTTTCAGAGAGGTCGGTTTTAGTGGCTATTTTGCGGTGGACTCCCTCTGTCTGATTTTTCTCTCATTACTGACTGTGGTTACTATAACCACCGTTATTCAGAGTTTTGTGTATCTGCGGAAACGTAACGATACCCTGGCCCATAGGTCTTATTATATGGCTTCGCTGGTGTTTTTTATTGCCAGTATGACCGGGGTGTTTCTTTCGGATCATATCGGCCTGATGTGGGTTTTTGCCGAAGCCACCACGCTGTCCATAGCTTTGCTCATTTACCACGAACGCACACCTGAGGCGATCGAAGCAACCTGGAAATACATTTTTATTTCCACCCTCGGACTTTCTTTTTCTTTTATCGGTATTTTGTTGCTCGATCTCAGCCTGGGCGGATCGGTGGCCGAAGTGTTTACTTTTTCAGGACTTTCGCAGGCCTTGGCAGCGGTGCCCGATAAAATAATGCTGCAACTGGCGTTCATATTGATTGTTATAGGCTTCAGCGTGAAGATGGGTGTTTTCCCGTTGCATACCGTTTGTATCGACGCCCATTCAGTGGCGCCCAGCCCAGTCAGCGCAATGGTTTCCACTTCGCTGATGAATGTGGGATTTGTGGCGGTTTTTAGGTTTTATATGCTTTTATCGGGCTCATCCATAGTTACCTGGATGAATCATGTGCTGATGATCCTGGGATTTCTGACGGTGCTGGTAGCGGCCATTTATCTGGTTAAAGTCAAAAATTTCAAACGCTTGATCGCCTATTCAAGCATTGAAAATATGGGCCTTGTGGCCATAGCCATCGCCGCCGGAGGTATCGCATGGACTGCGGCTATACTGCACCTGGTGATACATACCTTCGTAAAATCCGGAATATTCTACCAAATGGCTCAGATCATACGGGTGTTTAAGACCAAAAAGGTGTATCTCATGGGCCGTTACCTTGATATAAATCCAATAGGCGGCATCGTGATGATCCTGGCCTTCATCATCCTGTCGGGTATTCCCCCTTCAGGATTGTTTTTTACCGAGTTTATGATTTTCTCATCCCTGTTTTCGGGCGGGTATGCCTTTGTGGCTGTGCCGGTTATGCTGCTGCTGTGTTTTATCATTTATACCCTGGCCAAATATTTTTTCAAAACACTGTTCGGCCCGCTGGAGCCCGAAACCTTTGAACAGGCAGAAAAAATCAGTAAATGGGAGAGCGTACCGCAATTGATCCTATTGATCCTCACGCTGGCAATAAGCATTTATCCGCCTGCCGGCCTGCTCGGATTGATAGGTGATTCCCTTGCTTTTTTACCAAAATAACCATACCGGCGAACACTGAAAAGAACAAAATATACTGACATGAGTTTCATAGAAATAGAAAATAACGCAGCCATCCCAATGCAACAGATTCCTGTGCTGGACTATACTGGTTTCTATGAAGAGGTAGGGCGCCTGCTGCACAATGAACACTGCCATTGTGTGAATTACTATGCGCTGCCTGAACAGCAGGGGTTGAGGCTGATATGCTGCATTGCCAACGACCAGGCGCATAGCGTTGGGGTGGCATCAAGTATTATCAGCCTGACGGATAAACCCGTGATAAAATCGCTTTCTCAGGTACATACCTGTATGCATATTTTCGAGCGGGAAATTCATGAACGCTATGGTGTTGGTTTTGAAGGCCATCCCTGGCTTAAGCCGGTGCGCTTTCCGTTCGACAGGGTAGATGATGTGTCCAAAATGGCTGATTATCCTTTTTATGGCATCAGCAGCCACGAATTGCATGAGGTTGGCGTGGGGCCTATACATGCAGGTATAATTGAACCCGGACATTTTCGTTTTATCTGCCATGGCGAAAAAGTGCTGCACCTTGAGATACATCTTGGTTATCAGCACCGTGGGGTAGAAAAACTCATGCTTGAAAAAGAAAATTTTTTGTCAGCCTCCGTGCTTGCCGAAAGCATCGCTGGTGATACGGTGGTGGGGCACAATTCGGCCTGCTGTCAGGTGCTGGAAGCTTTGGGAGGCATACCGGTTACGCACAACATGCAGATAGCCCGCACCGTGGCTGCCGAGTTGGAACGCATTGCCATGCATACGGCAGATTTGTCAGCCTTGTGCACCGATGTCGCCTTCCAGCTGGGGAGCGCTGTTCTGCAAGGATTACGCACCATTATTATCAATACTTTTATGGCCTGGTGCGGAAATCGTTTTGCACGCAAACTGATACGGGTAGGGTATGAGCCATATCCTGTCAATAAAGATATCGTAGCAGTTATTCTGCAGAATTTGGATAATTATGAAAAACGCTACTGCGAGGTGGTAGATAAGATGTTTGATATGCCAAGTGTCCTCGCGCGTTTCGAGCAGACCGGCGTCGTCAGCGAGGCACAAACCCGCTTAATTGGTGCCGTAGGGATGGCGGCTCGCACCGCTGGTATCCCTAGAGATATAAGACAGTCGCATCCGTATTCTTTTTATAAAAACCTGAATCATAAGCCTGTGCTGCTCCATAGCGGTGATGTGAAAGCCCGTGCAAAAATCCGCGACCTGGAAATAAGGCAGTCACTGAAATATATCAGGGAAATGCTGGCGCATTGCAATATTTCCGGCGAAAGCAATAACCCGGTTCCCGCGTATAAGCTTCAGCCCTCCGGCTTTGCTATATCACTTACCGAAGGATGGCGGGGGGAGATATGTCACTGTGCTGTTACGGATAACACCGGAAAACTGGCTCATTATAAAATAAAAGAAGCCTCGTTGCACAACTGGATGGCGTTGGCGCTGGCTGTTCGCAACAATGAGATTTCCGATTTTCCTGTTTGTAATAAAAGTTTTAACCTGTCCTATTGTGGTTACGATCTGTAAACTTCGCGCTTATGTTAAGAACTATAAAAATTGTAAAACACCAGGGGCGACAGTATATTAAAAACCTTCAACAGGTAACCCTTCCGTTATTGAACAACGGACTGCCGGTGATTTCTTCCAATCCCTGTCCGGCTGCCTGTAAAGCCTGTGTGGAATTATGCCCGTCGGAGGCTATATCCAAAGATCCGCTGACCGTCAACCTGGGACAGTGTGTTTTTTGCGGCGAATGTGTCAGTTGTAAAGAAGGCATTATCAGGTTTACCAATAACTTCCGTATTGCCACCAATAACAGTTCGTGCCTTGCTGTTTCATCCACTACGGACCACATTTTTTTTGATCCTGAATTAGTTCGCAAAGAAATCATAAAGGTATTTGGCAGGTCTTTAAAACTGCGCCTGGTTTCCGACGGCAGTTGCAACGGTTGTGAACTCGAACTGAATGCCACTGACAATGTAAATTTTGATATCAGCCGCTATGGTATTGAGTTTGTGGCTTCGCCGCGTCATGCCGACGGTATCGTGGTAACGGGGCCATTGGTTGAAAATAGCGCTAAGGCGCTCGAACTTACCTGGGAGGCCATACCTGATCCAAAAATACTTATTGCCGTGGGAACTTGCGCTATCAGCGGAGGCGTATTTAAAAACAGCAAAGCGCTGAACCGTGGCTTTTTTGAAAAACACACCCCCGACCTTTACCTTCCCGGTTGTCCGCCTCATCCGCTCACCATCATCGACGGCCTCCTGAAACTTACCGGAAGAATTACTGCCGAATAGTACCTGATTGAAATATTTAGTAGCCATCAGGAGGTAATGGATACCTCTCATAACCTTTTCCGGCAGGCACAGTCAGCGTATGACAATGTAAAACGTCTTTGGCCTGTCTGCAATTTCACTTTTGTATTTTTTTGTACAAATTATTATTGCCTGTTTACTTGCTTTTAGGCTTTTTGGTGCCTGATTCACGAAAATATATGTATTCTGTTAAATATGTTTTATTTATTTTTATTTTGGTTAAAATTTTATAAACTTAAAAAAGTTAGATGTGTTTAATTAATAAAATTTTCGATTAATTGTGATAGAATTAAATTTTTACTAAATTTGTCCCTTAAAAATCATATTATGTAAAACCATCAAAATCATAAACAAACCCAACATCTATGAAAGAAAAAATTATCAGTATTGTCGAATCTTACGGAAAAGATGCCTACCGGCTGATGGATATCCTGTCCTGTGTTCAGTCAGAATTCGGTTGTGTTTCCGGAGAAGCCGTGGGTGTGATTGCGGAACAGCTTCATATTTCGGAAGTTGATGTTATTCAAACCCGTTCGTTTTATCATTTTTATACCTGCCGACCGGTAGGGAAATATGCTGTTTACCTCAACAACAGCGTTGTTTCCTGCATGATGGGAATGGCTGATGTTGCCGATGAATTTGAAAAACAACTCGGTATCCGGTTTGGAGAATCCACAACCGATGAATTAGCCAGCCTGCATTATACCGCTTGTATCGGTATGAGCGATCAGGAGCCTGCAGCAATTATTAATGATGTGGTTTTTACCTCCCTCACCCGTGAAAAAGTGAAGGACATCATTGCCGGCATGCGTGCCGGAAAGGCTGTAGCCGAAATGGTTACCGAGTACGGGGATGGCAATAATGCACATGCCTTGATAAAGGCCATGGTAAAAAATAATATCAAAAAGACCGGCCCGGTTATTTTTGATGCACATCAAACCGGAGCAGGACTGGCCAAAGCCCTGGGTATGGATCCCAAATCAGTAATCGGAGAAATTAAAGAATCCAACCTTCGCGGACGTGGCGGCGCCGGATTTCCTACCGGATTAAAATGGGATTTCTGCTCACGCGAATCAGGTGATAAATATGTGTTATGCAATGCCGATGAAGGCGAACCGGGTACTTTCAAAGACAGGGTACTGATGACCGAACGCTCGGAAATGTTGTTCGAAGGTATGGCTATCGGCGGTTATGCCATCGGGGCTAAAGAAGGTATCTTATACGTTAGAAAAGAGTACAAATACCTGAAAGCATTTTTGGAAAATACACTCAAAGAAATGTATGCCAAAAATCTCCTTGGTAAAAATATACTGGGCAAAGGTGTTGACTTTGACATCAGGATACAGTTTGGCGCAGGCGCCTATGTGTGCGGTGAAGAATCAGGCCTGATAGAATCATGCGAAGGTAAACGCGGCGAACCGCGCAACCGTCCTCCTTTCCCTGCACAGAAAGGTTACAAGAGCAAACCATCCATTGTAAACAACGTGGAAACTTTCTGTTCGGTGGCCAGGATACTGGATAAAGGCGGTGCATGGCACAATGCTTTGGGAACAAAAGAATCGTCAGGCACAAAAGTAATCAGTGTGTCGGGCGACTGCAAAACCCCGGGCATTTATGAAATCCAATGGGGTATGAGCATCAAAGAAATGCTCGATATGGTTGGTGCCGAAGATGTTCAGGCTGTTCAGGTAGCCGGACCCTCGGGAATTTGTCTGCCTCCCAGCCAGTTCGACAGAAAAATAGCCCTGGAAGATTTGCCAACCGGAGGTTCCATGATAGTTATTGGTAAAAAACGCGACCTGATAAAAGATGTCGTGCTGAATTTTATGGATTTCTTTGCCGACGAATCCTGCGGCTCATGTGTTACCTGCCGTTCTTTCAATATGATTCTGAAAAAAGCTATCGAAAAAGTGGTCGAAGGTCATGCAGTACAAAAAGATGTAGAAGATATGCTTGCCTGGAGCGAGATACTCCGTAAAACCACCCGTTGTGGCCTTGGGCAGACATCATCCAACCCTGTTGCTACCACGATCCGCAATTTCAAGGAATTGTACGATGCCCGCGTTCACGACCAGGATTTTCTCAGTAATTTCGATATGCACAAAGCCGTGCTCGAATCATGCGAAGTGGTTGGCCGCGAACCCAAAGTTCATGAATAATTCAAAAAATCAGATATTAACAATTATAAAGAAAAATAAATATGAGTGAAACTGTAAAATTCACAATCGACGGCAAAGAATGCGAGGGGACAAAAGGCCAGTGTATCGTTGATGCTGCAACAGATAATGGCATATATATTCCCGTACTTTGTCATATGAGAGATGTTGTTCCGGCCGGCTCATGCAGAATATGCACCGTAAATGTCAACGGCAGAAAAATGGCCGCCTGTACCACTCCGGTGGAAGATGGCATGGTGGTAGAAAACATCACTCCTGAACTTACCGATATCCGAAAAGCTATTGTCGAAATGTTATTTGTAGAAGGAAACCATTTCTGCCCCGCCTGCGAAAAAAGCGGAAACTGCGATCTGCAGGGCCTGGGATACAAATACCAGATGATGGTACCCCGTTTCCCTTATGCTTTTGAACGCAGGGATATCGATGCTACCACACCGAAAATTTACCTCGAACGCAACCGTTGCATTTTTTGCAAACGTTGTGTGCGCATTATCAAAGACAGCGAAGGCCGTAGTATTTTTGCCTTTAAAGGCAGAGGAAAAACTTTGCAAATCAATATCGACAGAAAACTTGCCGCCACCATGTCTGACGAACTGGCACAAAAAGCCATGGATATCTGCCCCGTCGGCTGTATCCTGAAAAAAGAAGTCGGCTTTAAAGATCCTATCGGAAGCCGCAAATACGACAAAAAACCCATAGGATCCGATATTGAAACCATTCATCAATAAAACAGGAGGAAAAAAAATGAGTAAACCTATTATTGCAACTGCATCATTAGCCGGCTGTTTTGGCTGCCATATGTCATTACTTGATATTGATGACCGTATTTTAAAATTAATTGAACTGGTAGAGTTTAACAAATCTCCTATCGATGATATAAAAACATTTACCAAACAGTGCGATGTCGGCATTATTGAAGGTGGCTGCTGCAACAGCGAAAATGTGGAAGTGCTGAAAGAATTCCGCAAACATTGTAAAATCCTCATCTCTTTGGGCGAGTGCGCTATCATGGGCGGGTTGCCTGCCATGCGCAACGGCATCCCCGTGAAGGAATGCCTCAATGAAGCATACCTCGGCGGACCAACGGTTGGAGAAAACAAGGAAAAAATAATGCCTAACGACGAAGAGTTACCTATGATATTGGACAAGGTATATCCGCTGCACGAAATAGTAAAAATTGATTACTACCTGCCCGGATGCCCCCCGCGTGCCGACCTGATTTGGGAAGCCGTTGTTGCCCTGTTAACCGGTAATGAACTGAAAATACCTTACGAATTAGTAAAATTTGATTAATTTTTTTAGTCATTCATAGTCATTAATAGTCATCAGGGAAAAGTACTTTTTGAAAATAAAAAAAATGAAATTAGAAGAATTGCAAGTTTATCAACTATCTATGGAAATTGGTGAAAGGGTATGGGAAATAGTTATTAAATGGGACTTTTTTTCTAAAGATACGATTGGCAAACAATTGGTTAGATCGGTGGATTCGATTGCTGCAAATTTGAGTGAAGGATTTGGAAGGTATATTATAATGAATCAAAGCATTTTTATTATTATTCAAGGGGATCATTATACGAAACAAAAACCTGGCTGACTAAAGCAAAAAGCCGTCAGTTGATAACAGAAAATGAATTCAATACATTAATAAATAACATTAACATTATTGGAATCAAATTAAACAACTATATCAACTCTATCGGAAAAAAATCAAATCATTCTTTATCAATTAACGACATCGAAACGAATGACAATTAATGACAGCGAAGCGAATGACAATTAATGACAGCGAAGCGAATGACAATTAATGACAGCGAAGCGAATGACAATTAATGACATTGAAGTGAATGACAAAATTATAAACCTAAATAAAAAATAAAGAAAATAATGAAAAAAGTAACTATAGAACCTGTAACACGAGTTGAAGGTCATGGCAAAGTAACCATTCACCTCGATGACAATATGAATGTGGCTCAAACCCGCCTTCATATTGTTGAATTCCGCGGATTTGAACGTTTCGTGCAAGGCCGTCCTTATTGGGAAGCGCCTGTTTTGGTACAACGTTTATGCGGTATCTGTCCTGTAAGCCATCATCTGGCAGCAGCTAAAGCACTCGACGTAATCGTTGGCGCAGGAACCGGACACGGACTTACCCCGACCGGCGAAAAGATGAGAAGGCTGATGCACTATGGGCAGATGTTCCAATCACATGCACTGCATTTTTTCCACCTGGCTTCTCCCGATTTCTTGCTTGGATACGATGCCGACCCTGCTATCCGCAACGTGATTGGTGTCGCTATCAATTTCCCCGAATTGGCTACTCAGGGTGTTCTTATGCGTAAATTCGGCCAGGAAATAATTGCTGTTACAGCTGGTAAAAAAATTCATGGAACCGGTGCTATACCCGGCGGTATCAACAAAAACCTCAGCATTGAAGAACGCGATGCATTATTAAAAGGTGCCGACCCATTGAATATCGATAAGATGATAGAGTGGGCTTATAGCGCAGTGCAGTTTTTCAAAGATTATTACATGAAAAACCGCGATTTTGTTGACAATTTCGCATACTTCCCATCGAACCATCTCAGCCTCGTTAGAAAAGACGGCGCTCTTGATTTGTATCACGGTGTCATCAGGGCGGTGGATGCCGAAGGAAACAAAATTCTCAATGATGTTGACTATCAGGAATACTACAAATACATTGAAGAAGAAGTACGCTCCTGGAGTTATATGAAGTTTCCTTACATGAAACATCTGGGAAAAGAAAAAGGTTGGTATCGTGTTGGGCCTCTGGCTCGTCTGAATACCTGCGATTTCATTCCGTCGCCTTTGGCACAGAAAGAATTCGAAATTTATAAAGCCCACACCCAGGGAAAACCCAACAATTATTGTCTGCACACCCACTGGGCACGCCTGATAGAACTCCTGCATTCGGCCGAAGTTATCAAAGATTTGTTGAACGATCCCGACCTCCAGAAAAATGACCTGGTAACCAAAGGGACCAAACAGAAAGAAGGTGTCGGTCTTATTGAAGCTCCGCGCGGAACGTTGTTCCATCATTACCGGATCAACGATGACGACCAGATAGTAATGGCGAACCTCATCGTATCAACCACCAATAACAACGAGCCTATGAACCAGTCGGTGAATTTTGTGGCCAAGAAGATGATGAACGGACAGAAAGAAATTACCGAACCCATGAAAAACGCCGTGGAAATCGCAATCAGAGCGTACGATCCCTGTTTGAGTTGTGCCACTCACGCCCTGGGTAAAATGCCCCTTGATATCAAATTGTTTGACTCGAAAGGTGAAGAGTTAGACCATTACAGATCTTAATTTGCATTGAATAACAAAAAGTCCGTCTTTTCCGGCGGACTTTTTTTTTAATTTCTTATCATGAAAAAAACGCTGATTTACGGTTATGGCAATCCCGGAAGGCAAGATGACGGCCTGGGTGCGCGTTTTGTTGAAATGGCCGAAAAATGGATAGCAGAGGAGAGGATATCCCAAATTTTTACCGACTGCAATTATCAGTTGAATATTGAGGATTCCGCAGTGATTGCCGAATACGATACGGTAATTTTTGTTGATGCATCTGTGGCTGATGTGAATAAATTCAAACTTGAAAAGGTTGATCCGGATAATGCAAGTATTGAATTTACCATGCATGCAGTGTCTGTCTCCTTTGTGCTGGATTTATGTCAGAAAGTATATCACAAAAGCCCCGAAACCTACGTGTTGCATATCAAAGCCTGTGAGTTTGATTTCATAGAAGCGCTGACCCCGCAGGCTGAAGAAAACCTGTTGGCGGCTTTTGAGTTTTTGAAAAGATTTATACAGCAGATCTAATGACCGTCATAGCCTCATTCATGCTTATGAAAAACATAATGTGAATGAAAGTGTCCGTGTACTTCATTACCATGCTTGTGAACATGCTCGTGTATCAGATTTACACTGATCAGAAACTGTTCATCATTCAGGATTTCGGAAGCAGCTGCGGTTTTTTGAATCGTATGATCTTCTGAAAGTACTGCTACTGTTGGTTGCAGGTGGTCGATCAGGTCAAGGTGGTGCGTGCTGAAAATGATTGTTTTCCCATTTTTATTTAATTCTATGATCAGTTCAATAAAAAATGTTTGCGTCTTCGGATCAAGCCCGGCAATAGGTTCGTCAATTAAAATTACATCAGGATTCATGGTGAGCACCGAGGCTATGGCTACTTTTTTCTTTTCTCCGCCTGAAAGCATTAATGCCTGACGGTCCTTTAATTCAGTGATGCCAACAAAATTCAAGGTTTGTTTTGCTCGTTCAATGGCCATGTCGTAAGGAATTCCCATCTGCAGCGGACCAAATAAAAGTTCATCCATTACAGTGGGGCAAAATAATTGAATGTCAGGATTCTGAAAAATATAACTTACACGGCTGCGAAAATTTTTATTAAAATCTTTATTCTGAAGTGATTTCTCGCATATCGCTGACCCGTCAAAAAAGATCTTTCCTGAAGCCGGGTATATCAAACCATTCATGATATTCAACAAGGTGGATTTTCCGCTACCGTTTTGCCCGATGATTGCAAAGAGCCCGCCCTTATTAATATTCAGGGATATATTGTCAACAGCTTTGACATTCCCGGGATAAAAATAGCTTACATGATCAAGTAAAAAAAAGTCTTCCATAGTTATATAAACGAAATTGTGATTCCAAACGCAACAACAATAGTCAGTACGATGATATCGGTGTATATTATTTTTTGTGGCCGGCCAAGGACTATTTTTCCGGTATATCCTCTCGAAACCATCGCCAGATAAGTCAATTCGTAAGTCTGTTTCGACCGGCGAAAAATGTAATGAATTCGTCCGGCAATCAATATGCGGATGTTCTTATTCCGGACATGTCCCAGCAGCCTTGATCTCATTGCAAAATATGTTTCTTCTATACTCAGGCTCAAAATCAAAATGTATTTGTATGCCAGCATGATGACCATCAGAAAAGTATCAGGAATAAACAGTGTCTTCAGTGATTTAATAAGCTCGGCAAACGGGGTGCTGAACACCACCAGGTAGGTGATGGATATTGAATTGAATACCCTGAAAAAGAAACGCAGGACCAGTAGGGCCCCTTCTTCAGTTACATCAATGTTTTGGGGCACATGATAGATCCACAACCGGTATTCTTTGGGAAAAGAAAACAAATGCCAGAGTGTTTTTCCAGGAGTGATAATATTGAATGCTGCCGGAACAACGACGATAAATCCAAAGAAAAAGCCGAATACCAGAAGCCGTTTGTATGTTTTAACAAGATTGAATGAAGAAAATACAAAACACAGGAACAGCATGCCGCTTATAATACCTTGGGCTGCCGGGCTGTTCACAATGCTGATGATGACAATGATATAAATCAATGAAAATAGTTTGGTTGCAGGGTGAAGCTTACCGGTAAATGTTGGCTTTGATGAATTATTGGCCTGGTAATACACTGTATTCATAGCCTTTGCCGTAGCCTTCAGCGTGCGGTCGATAAAACCAAATCCTGATTTATGCCCTGGTGTTTGATTTGTTACGGGTACTTCCGGCTTTAGCAAAAATTCAGGAGTGCTGTTATCCATTCTTTTTTACGATTATTTTGGAAATAATAAACATGACAATTAGAATGATTATAACACCTAACACACCTGATAAAATATAATACCCCGATTGATGTATTACCGACGGATCCCCACTATTTGCTGAATAATCTGGCAATGGAGCTTTATAGTTGTCGGTATATTTTGCCAATCCTTGTGGAACATAGCCGATCATATCTTTAACTGTTTCGGCCGACCATTCGCCCCAGGCATCACCGGCGTTAAAGAATATCGGCAATAAAATTCCGGCAGGTGTCAGTAACGTCAAAATAATAAGAAAAACCAAAATCTTTTTTTGAAGCTTATTCATGGTGCCCTCCTTTATTTAGCGCATAGATCAATGGTTTTTCGTGCCTGTAAAAATACATCACAATCATTGCTGTGATCAGACCTTCGGCAATACAGAACAGTGCCAGGTGCTCAATAGCCATAGCTGGAATTGCAATTTTCAGGTCGTAGGGACAATAGAGCGCTTTCCCGTCAGGAGAATGAGCGATCATAGGCTGAATGCCAAATTCTACGGCTGTTAGTACCGCTGCTAAAAAAAGGCTGATATAACCGGCAACAAACGATGACCAGAAGACTCCGGATTTTTTTTCACCATGGCGGCAAAAGATTTTAAAAAGATAATATGCCGCAAAAGGCATGAAGATCGCCATGTTGAAACAGTTTGCCCCGATGGCGGTAATGCCGCCGTCACCGAATATAAAGGCCTGGATGATCAGGGCCACCGAAACAGCAATCACAGCAGTCCAGGGTCCTAAAATGATGGCCACAAGCGCCGACCCCACCGCATGCCCCGTGGTTCCGCCCGGGATGGGCAGGTTAAACATCATGATAATGAATGAAAATGCTGCAGCCATGCCAAGGTAAGGAATGTTTTTTACCGAAACTTCTTTCCGGATTTTTTTAACGGCAACCGCCGTAACAGCAATAAAAGCGCCGTAAAGAGGCACGTAGGTCTGCGGACTTAAATAACCATCGGGTATGTGCATAATTATTTGATTAAGTTTAAAATCTAAATGTCAATCCTGCAATAAATGAGTGTTTTGTTTCAGGTTCAGTACAACCTAACTTATATCCAACTGAAATTTCGACATGTTCATTCAACATACAGTATAACCCCAAAATTGTAAATACAGAGGGTATATTTGAAGTTATGTCCGGGTTTTTTTCGGCACCGGCATTCAAAATAGCATGAACCCCATTTCTGATATTATAATCCAACCCAATAGAAGCGTGCCAAATATCCTTAGCATCGCCACATCTGTTCTCATTTCTTATGTAGCCAAAATTTGAATGAACAAATATTTTATTAAATGACAATGTTGTAATGAGAAACGCTGAATATCCAAAACGGCCATTACCCAGTCCGATTTTATAATTGCCTGTGGGAAATGAAATGCCTGGTTTAATAGCAAGTGATAAGAATTTATAATCCAGGAAACGATACTTTACTTCTATGCATAAATCCGAGAAACCGGAATACCTTGAAATAACCGAATCATCAACTTCCGATAAAAAAAGATATGGATAACCTAATACAATATCCACTTTATCGTGAACACCCACGGTTAGCACCGGGGAAATTTCTGCCACAGATTTAGTGCACCGGTGTCCGTTGTCGAAACCAATACCATAAGACATTTCAATTTGTTTTGTCCATTGTCCGACAGTCCCACTGTTATCTGTGATAAAAGGCAACTGTGCCATGTTTTGGATAGAAAAAAGTACTAGAATTGTTACTAATATTAAAAAACGTGTTACTCTCATTTTAAAAAAAAATTATTCTTTTGTTGTGATTACCAGTTTGCCGTGTTTTATTTCTTTTATGGCGATAAGTTTATCAGCTAATTCTTTCAGTTTGCCCGATTTATGTTTATGTGATTAATTCTTTGTTTCTCTTTTGTAGTGTGATGTGAATATGAAAAAGTGCTTTAGGATAATTATTTTCAATAAAAAATTACTTTTCCGTATCCGTAGCAATATATAAATATTTTAAGGGCTTTTTCCCTGTATTTTTAACATTATGAGCCGTATTAGGCGGACAATAAGCCAAAACACCAAACTTTAATTCCAGCAAACTGCCGTTTTTAAAAATCATCTGACCTTCTCCGCTCAAAACAACCAATACCTCCTCGTAATGCTCGGTATCGTGCTCACCTACTTTTTCGCCCGGCTTCAGGGTAACAAGTCCTGAAAATATTCCATCGGATGACGGCCTGCCGTTGAGGAGCTCCTGGTATTCATCCAATTCAATATTAAATGTTATGGCTTTGGGTGTGAGCGGAATTTTTGTTGAATCACCTTCCTGGGCTACCGCTATGGAAGATATGTTATTCATGGCGAAGAGCGCAAAAACAACATAAAAAATTTTTTGACAAATGCGCATATCTGCTTTTTTCAATTTACTTAAAATATTCATAATCATATATGAGTTCGGTTACCGGCATATTTTTACTGTCGAAACTTTTCATGCCCGTACAGTTTCCATGTTTATCAAACGAATAATTATCCGACCAATCAATCGTTCCATCCGGCTTTGATTTTGATATTTTTACATTATTCCCCGATTTGTCGTATTCATAAGTAAAAAAATACAATTTATTTCCACTGCCATCATATACAGCTTTTTCAGTTTGCCGGAAGTTATCATTATATTTTTTGGTTACCTTTATATTTATCGTACCGTCACTATTGTATTTAACTGCTTCCGTATAATCGGTCTTGTCAAAATCATCATCATAAGCGTATGTGATTTTATAATCCGTGCTGTTATCTGCTTTGTACTTAATAAAATCAAGCTTTTTTTTATTATTACTTTTTTCAATGACAAAGCGGCCTTCCAGTGAATCTTCTTTAATAAAGGATTTGCCTGAAACAACCCGCCCTTGCATATCAAAAGTGTATAAGTTTTTTTCCAGGGGCAAACCCTGCGGGGAATAATCAATATCGGAAATTATATTGTCATTACCATCGTATTCATAACTTACAGTTAAATTTAATGAGTCATTTTTATAAGCTTCAACGCTGATGAAATTGCCGTGTTCATTGTATTTCATTACAAACGTTTTTTCTTTTTTTTCAATCTGTTGTTTATCGTTGTATATGATGGTATATAAGACAAGCGATTTTATCTTGGAATCTTTGATTTTTTTTCTTTCCGCTTCTTTCTGATTCTTTTCTTTCAGTGTTTTGGCAGGTTCTTCATGGGCTTTGATTTGAATAGGGCTGCAAAGTATCAGGGCCAGGAGAAAGAGAATACTGTTATTTATTAGTTTCATGATTAATGTGTTATCTTTTTTGAAAATAGTGTTACCATAGAAATAAAAAAAATTAACTGGTAGCTGTTATAACCAGCTTCCCGTGTTTCACACCTTTAATAGCTATCAGCTTGTCGGCCAGTTCTTTTAATTTGCTGGCCTTGCCCATCACAGCAATGGTTTCAAGGCAATTATGGTGGTTGATGTGTACGTGCATCACCGAAAGGATGGTTTCGTGATAATCATGTTGAATACTGGTTGATCTGCTTTGCAATTCCCTTTTATGATGATCGTAAACCAAAACAATACTCCCTGCCACAATTTTATTCTCATCAGCTTTTTCTTCAACAAGGTAATTGGAAATCAGATAACGTATGGCTTGCGAACGGTTCGGAAACTTCCGCAGGTTGACAAAATGATCCAGTTCAGCCAGGATACTTTCATCAAGCGATACACCAAAACGTTTTACCTTCATGTGTTACTTTTTTATAAAAAGTTGGCACAAAAATAAAATAATTTTCGATAACAAAAAGAAATGATAAAAAATTAAGGTTTTGTTAAAGTTTTTTCAGCCATCCCAGCCAGGTATCCATGCCTTCGCCGGTTTTAGCGGAGATTTCAAAGAATTGTAAATGGTGATTTACCTGCAGGGCGTATTCTTTTGCTTTTTCAACACTGAAATCTACATAAGGCAACAGATCAGTTTTGTTGATAATACAGACGTCGGAACTATGAAACATGTGAGGGTACTTGAGCGGCTTGTCTTCACCTTCGGTCACACTGATAATGACAACACGGTGTGATTCGCCAAGGTCGAAGAGGGCGGGGCATACCAGGTTGCCAACATTTTCAATCATCAGGATAGAGTTATCGGCCACATCAAGCTGTTTTACCGAATTGCTGACCATTTCGGCATCCAGATGACAGCCGCTACCCGTGTTTATCTGTATTACCGGAACGCCGGTAGCATGAATACGGTTGGCGTCGTTCATGGTTTGCTGGTCGCCTTCAATGACATATAGTAAAAGTTCCTGTTTCAGTTGCGAAATGGTCTTTTCAAGCAGGGTAGTCTTGCCGCTACCCGGAGAGCTTACCAGGTTGATGGCTTTTATTTTTTTTGCATCAAAATAACCACGGTTGCGTTCGGCCAACATTTTGTTTTTGTCCAGAATATCGTGTTCTATTTTATATTCTTTTTCGTGAGTATGGTCGTGTTCATGCTGGTGGCCGGTATGTTCATGGCTGTGGTCATGGTTGTGGGTATGTGCATCGTGAGCATGCTCGTGGGCGTATGCATGATGATGAGTATGGCTGTGATGTTCCTGGCCGTGTTCGTGCTCATGGTCATGCTCGTAATGATGTTCATGAGTATGGTTATGAGGCGCCTGATGCGTATGTTCTTCACCGGGCTTATGGTAACTGACTCCCGCATTTGGGTCACTGCAACCGCATGTATCGCACATAATAAAAAGTTTTTGTTTTTTGCAAAGTTACAAAATCAGCCTGTAAAAATGGATTTTATTTGTAATTCTTTACCGGCGGTTATTTCTGTATTCATTGATTGGCATTCCGGGCATGGCGTGTACCAGTCGGGATTGTCAAATTCGTGCTTGCAGGCCTGGCAGATAGATTTTCCGGGTATTTCCGTAATTACCACTTCAGCAGATTCCAGCACCGTATTTTTCACTGCCAATTCAAGGGCAAACACCAAACTTTCCTTAACGATACCGGAAAGCTGACCTACTTCAATTTCGATACGGTTGATTTTTTCTGCCTGGTGGCTGCGGGCAAAATCTTCGGCAATTTCGATGATACTTGTTGCAATGGAAAGTTCGTGCATAGGGCAGCAAAGATAAGATTTTTCTGTCTTTCAGCTTTTATTTTCCGGTAACGGTTATTATAAAAAACAAAAGTAAAAGCGGTAAATTGTAAGAGATTTCTAATAAAGCTGCTTTCATCCTTCCTGATCTCTCATTCACATGCCCGCCTGAATGAAGCAGAAGGGCAGGAAATAAAGCTAACTGAGGAATCTTTATTTAATTATTCCGCCTCTAAAAAAATTAAACCCTTTAAGCTTATCTTCCGGAACTAATACGACGCTTCCGCGAAGTTTCAACAAACATTTGAATAAAGAATTAACATCATTACTGATGCGTTAATATTTGATTGAAATTAAATAAATTAAGTTGTTCATTGACATTTTGATTGATTTGTTGTTTGGCAAATAGTTCATTAATAGGTGTTTTAGCAAAAGCAGAAATTCCTAA
>Ga0208459_1002106_pt1 | contig 17341 bp, 11 predicted proteins | sample AD_UKC087_MetaG_FD_184433 | JGI IMG/M metagenome (GOLD analysis project Ga0208459, IMG submission 184433) | Active sludge microbial communities of municipal wastewater-treating anaerobic digesters from USA - AD_UKC087_MetaG (SPAdes) (version 2) | ecosystem: Engineered > Bioreactor > Anaerobic >... | reverse complement strand
TCACGGTAAATGGCCTGGGCCAAAATGGTTGCCGTGGTTGTTCCGTCGCCGGCGACGTCGCTAGTTTTGCTGGCGACTTCCTTGACCATCTGAGCGCCCATGTTTTCGAATTTATCTTCAAGTTCAACTTCCTTGGCCACGGTCACGCCGTCTTTGGTGACGGTGGGGGAACCGTAACTTTTATCAATAATGACATTGCGGCCTTTCGGTCCCAATGTAACTTTTACAGCATCGGCCAGAGTGTTGACACCCTTCAGAACCGATTTCCTTGCTTCTTCATCATAAAGAAGTATTTTTGCTCCCATTGTATATATTCCTCCTTAGTAGTTTCTTATTTTTCGATGATGCCGAGAATGTCGTCTTCTCTCATGATCAGGTATTCTTCGCCGTCAATCTTGACTTCCGTTCCACCGTATTTGCTGAAAAGGACTTTATCGCCCACGCTGACTTCGGGTTTGATGAGTTTTCCGTCATCGGCTACCTTACCCTTGCCCACGGCAATAACTTTGCCTTCAATCGGTTTTTCTTTGGCTGTGTCGGGAATGATGATTCCCCCTTTGGTTTTCTGCTCTTCTTCCAAACGTTTTACAATGATTCTATCCTGTAAAGGTCTGATTTTCATAACTTTTACTCTCCTTTCATCCTTTTTGAAATTATATTAAGAGTGCTCATTGACAGGGGTATTTTATGCACCTTTTTTGAGTTGTCAAGGTGCCTGAAGGCATTTATATCAATTAAAATAAATTTTCCAGCATTTCTTTCAAGGAGCCCGTTTTACAAATTTCCATTTTAGCCGGTTTTTCAAGCTGCACCGCGTTTGATTTCGGTATCAGACACCGCGTAAAGCCAAGACGAGCCGCTTCCTTTATCCGTACTTCCATCTGCGAGACGGCACGGACCTCCCCGGCAAGCCCTACTTCTCCCAGAACAATCGTCCGGCCATCAATCGGCTTATCCAGAAAACTGGATGTCATGGCGGCAACGATGCCCAGATCAACCGCCGGTTCTTCGACTTTTACCCCGCCGGCAACATTGATAAAAATATCCGAACCGCCCAGATGCAGACCGCAGATTTTATCCAGTACGGCCACCAGCAGCGAAACGCGGTTATAATCCACCCCGATGGCCGTGCGACGCGGTGTTCCGAAGCTCGTGGAACTGACCAGCGCCTGAATTTCCACCAGAATAGGCCTGGTTCCTTCCAGAGACGGCACAACCACCGAACCGGCAACATTCTGAGGCCGCTCCGCCAGAAAGAATGTGGACGGATTAGGCACTTCCTTTAATCCCTTATCCCGCATTTCAAACACGCCGATTTCGTTCGTGGGGCCGAAACGATTCTTCATGCCCCGGACGATACGGTAAGAATGGGAAGAATCGCCCTCGAAATAAAGCACGGTGTCCACCATGTGTTCCAGCACTTTCGGGCCGGCGATGGAACCGTCTTTCGTCACATGACCGACCAGAAAAACGGGAATGCCGTGTTTCTTGGAAAAAAGAATCAATCGCGAGGATGTTTCCCGTACCTGCCCGACACTGCCCGGTGCAGACATCAGTTCCGACGCATAAACCGTCTGAATGGAATCAATGACGACAATCGCCGGCGCAACAATTTTAATCTGTTCCAGAATTTTTTCTAGGGATACCTCGACCAGAACAAATAAATCCTTGGCCGCAGCGCCAATCCGGTCACTGCGCAATTTAATCTGGCTGGGGGACTCTTCGCCGGACACGTATAAAACTTTCAAACCCTTTTGCGCCAGATTGTGCATCATCTGCAACATCAGCGTCGATTTACCGATGCCCGGTTCGCCGCCGATCAGAATCGCCGACCCTCCGACAATCCCGCCGCCCAGCACCCTGTCGACTTCCGCAATTCCTGTCATCGTACGATTGCCTTCAGTAATCGGAATATCCTCGATGGGCAGAGGCTTGCCGTCGAAACGCATTTCCGCGCGGCTGTCGGAGCCGACTTCAACGATCAGTTCTTCAGCAAAGCAGTTCCAGCCGTTGCAGGACGGACATTTCCCCAGCCACTTGGGTGACATATAACCGCAATGCTGACAAAAGAAGCCTGTCTTGCTTTTTTTCAAATCTTATTTCTCCCCGGGTAAGTGTAAGAAGAAAAGCATATTTCCTCGGACTGTGTCAATATGAATTAACATCATATCATCATACGAATCATCCGTTTCATCAGCGACGCGCGGATCATACATTGTATCACGCATCCGGAGCGTTGGTCTGTCCGGTCAAGACCATCACTAAAATCCATCTCGGCGTAACATTATTTGACCACGCTGCGTCTAATTCTCTCGCTCATGCCCCACATCAACGAACCGACGACTATACCGCAATCCAGAATGCTCCCGGAACGCTTACATCTACCCAGAACGGAACGTAACCGTGAGGTCTGTCTGAATTGCGGTGTAAACGACCGTCACGTTCTACTATGCTGGACGAAAGGTTTACCCGACAGGTGCCATTGACACGTCTGCGCACGGCTTCATTCGACGTGACCTACATCTCACAGCGATAATCTCCTTGACACACAAGAACGCGTTACTTATACTCCGCTCACAAAAAAATTTCTTATCAATCATTCAATGAAAAGATTTGCCATTCGGAGTCCACTGCTTCTGATAAAAGGTGTGCAACGACATCCTTACGAAAAAGAAATTCTTCCCGTAATGATTGGAATGACAACCATTCCAGAACGACTCGTGAAAGGAAAAACTCAACAAGCCATTCAGTCGATTTTAAACAATTACGTTTCTCCCCAAAAAATTATTTTAACCATTCCCGCCAAAACACTTCGCGGAGAAACTTATCCTCAAAAAATATTTGAGCAAGCCCTATTTCAAAATCCTCGTGTCAAATTACACTTTGTCGATGAAGATGAAGGTCCTATTTTGAAATTAAACGGATTATTAGATTTTTTAAAAAAGGAAAACATTCCTTTAAATAAATCTTTTATGTTAATGGATGACGATATTATTTACCCGCCAAATATTTTACAGGATCTTTGGGGCCATTATAAAAACATTCCCCAGGCATCTATTGGTTATGCGGGAAGAATTTGGCTCAAGAAAAGAAATAGGCTCATATTTTTTAATTTAAATTGGCAACTGCAAAAACTTTTACGCGTTCATATCATTGAAACGTTTCATCTGGCCCTGCATCCTCTTGATGTCTTTTTTAATCGCCATCAAGAATGGCTTTCGTTTGTTAAAGAAGTTAAGGAGGAGTGTAAAGAAAGCGTGTTTACGGATGACATTGTTATTAGTCTTTGGTGTAAAATGAATAGAATACCGCGTTTTATCACGAAAGGACCGAAAGTAAAAAATATTGATCATGGTACGGCAAAGCTTTCAGATATGAATTTATGTGGCAGAAATGATTTCGTATTTGCCAGAATCTGGAAGAATCCATAATTTTTTACATTATCGTCATAGTCTTTAATCACCTATCGACTGCACCGCCGCATTCATCCATCACAGCCACCTGCTCGTCCTTTTTTTGCATTGCCACAAGCAGTGCGCAGACCTTTCGAGAACATGCTTGTGCTGGAAGATCATGTGCGATTGCGATTATTTCTTTTTTAAAAATGTTTAGACCTGAAAATTAATGTTTGAAAAATAATGGCTTTAGATTTCTGAAAAAATTGATGATTTCCCACCCTGCTTTTTTACAAAAATTAATCCGGACAACAGGCTTGTATACACTGGTATAATGAGACTTAAAAATATGATGATGAGACTTCTCTCCGTCCCTGCCATATATGCTATATTGAAATCCTCCTTCAGACATAATGTCGAGATATCGATGCGGATGCAGGCCGCGAATCGGAGCTATCGCCAGTGTGTATGCTATAGGACCCGTCGTCATCCAAAGCGCATGGTATCCTATGCCATGCAAAAAAGGATCATAGGTTTCGATATTGTTTAAAACTTTTTTAATAACTGCCTTAAGAAAGGGATGCCCCTGCACCGCAACGATGTGCCATTGCTGAAATTCGCCTCCATCGATTAGGGCAAGCGACGTATGCTTTCCCCAGCCTTCAAATGATTCTCCTGATCCGTTTTTCCATTGCGAGAGCAAAAATCGATCATCAGGTCTAATGACGCTATCCAGAGGTTTTTTTAAAGTGCTTTTGATGTCGATGTATACTCCACCGAACTTATAGATACACAAATATCTGAAAAAATCGGCTTTCCCTGCGCCATAAACAGGATTGATCCGCAAATAGTAATGCAAAATCCGGTCGCCATAATTTTCCTTGATGAACCTGATAATGTCTTTATCATCATACAAACGGTGCTCCCACCCCGGATTTATAGCCTTAATATATTCGATGTTGTCCTCTAATTCTTTGGGGAGATTGTTACGATCGTAAAAAGTTTGATGTATCAATTTAGGAATTTGACTACCTTCTAAAATACGCGGGAGCATACGATCGGTTGCTTTATCGTTGAGATTGAGCGTTTCTTTTTGATTAATTTTAATGGCCATTATAAGTATGGGTTGAGTAAAAAAAAGATTCCGTATGCGTAATATCTTTGCATGTTTAACATCCTGTTCATCGAATGGCAAATAAAAATGTTTTCAGTAATTCAATGCGTTTTGAAGAATGATCCTGAACAAGGGAAAGATCTCGAAGGAGATGATTGTCATGCTCTCGTCATGGCGGCATTCCGGGTTCCATGTAGAATTGCGCCGAAAGGTGAAACCTCTATGGAAAACCTGGTGCGTTAAATCATCCAGACGTCGTTCTCACAGGAGCGCATGAGCTATCCGGAGTATGAAGGCACGGTGGTTTATAAAGCGAAGGTCTGCCTTGGACGCCGATCCGGGGATAGGAAGGATCAAAAAACATTCCCCGCATCCTCGAACCGGTGACAAACAATAAAGCCCTCAGAAAAAGCTGGGCGCGTTTAATCCAAAAGATTTATGAAGTTGATCCCCTGATTTGTCCGCATTGCAAGGGAACCATGCGGATTATCAGCTTCATCGAAGACGCTCAATTCATCCGGGAAATTCTCACACATTTGGGAATCTGGATTATTCGATCACGACCGCCGCCCAAAATCTGTGCCGCCATCACATTACTGGAATCCAAAACTTTTGATTCGAATGCGCACTCCCCGCACCTCAACGCTGACGCCTACGCCGATCCTGAATACGCCTGGGATGATTACATACAATCATATAACCTAAAGGTCACGTGACGCATTGTGATTTTTTTCAAGAATCATTTAAGACGTGCCAATGAGGTCTGTCCGGAAAAGCTAAAATATGCCTGTTGTGTCTCGGCAAATTACAAATGGACACATTGCAGGAGATAATTGATGGCGCTCTCGATAGCACATCTCTCTAACATCAAACACAGGCACAATATCTTGTGGCAACATTTTCTTGACATACAGACCGCGTTTCCTATACTTCCACACACAAAAAGCAAATTTTTATCAATCAATTCAATTCAATCAATATATGTAAACCATCGTGTAAGTCACTTATCGTAATTTTCAACACTTACTTATCACACCCCGGTAAAGTGGTAGAATGCTCTTGACACACAAGAATACGCTACTTATACTGTCGACAACCAGAAACAAGTTCTGATCAATATAATTATCTTATTCATTAACCTGTCTGCAAAAAAGGAGGCAAAATAATGGTTATCATCGGGATGATTTCTTTCCCCACGGAAAGTTCAAAAGAAATGGGCAGGTGTTTCATGGAAATACCTCCTTACATAAGCAAGAAAGGACCATATTTCAGCAGTGAATTAGGCGTGGGAATTAAGACAATCTCCATATTTGAATTTGATCCGGCAAAACTGGCTGAAGCAACTGAATTTATCAATGATTACTATGCGCGCTATATTGGCGTGCCCGGATATACATACACCGTTGGAACCTGGCTGGATGCATCGGAAGCACTTAAGCTGGTCGGATTGTGTTAGCCTGCCCATACCAATCATTCATTCTTGCGCATAACCAGGAACTTGGCTTACCGCAATTAAGCAGTGTCATTCATCAAAACGGATTAAAATTTTTACTGTGAATATTACACAAACATTCATCATGAGTAATGATTTAAACTATCGGCAATTTATGACGAAACAGTTGAACTGAAAGGGGATGTACCAATGAAGAATGATGCTATCCTGCATTTTAAAAACGGCCAGAAGGTTGAAGTCGATCTTGTCGGCCCTTTCCTTGGTAATGAGAACGAATTGAAGGTCATGACGGCTGAAGCGGAAGAACAATACATTTTTCTTGACGAACTAAGTGCTGTTTTTTTCCTGGAAGGTTCCTGCCCCGCCAATATGGAACGGATTGATCATAATCTGGAAGACGTCATAACGTTTGATAACTCAAGCTACCTCGTCTATGCCGAAACAGCAGGAAAGTCTTCCAAAGGATTTTATGCCGTTCCCGCCGCAGAAAATGCTTCATGGCGCTTCGCTTTCTTCATCTCCGGTGGCATTAAAATGCGTAATCACAAGAAACCGGTCGGCCGCATCCTTTCAGACGCAGGCATGGTCAGCAACGAAGATATCGGAGAAGCGCTGGACATCCAGCAAAGACTCCGAGAACGGAGGGTCGGAGAGATTATAGCGGAAACCGCTCATGTTAAGCGGGAAAGTATCGAAAAAACATTGGAAGATAATACCAGACAAGGTAAAACTTCCTCGCATGTCCGAATCGGAGATATTCTTGTTTCCGCCGGGCTCGTAACCCGAGAGCAGGTGGATCTTGCTCTCGCTATTCAAAAGAAGGATAAAAGCAAGAAGATCGGCGAGATTCTCATTGAAAAGGGTCTGATAACCGAAGAACAGCTCCTTCAAGCTCTCGCTGCAAAGTTCCGACTTCGTGTAGTTGATCTGGAACAGGAAACTCCCGGTCCCGAAACCATCAGAGTCCTTCCAAAAAAAATCATAAACAGATTTAAGGTATTTCCGATTAAATCAACGGACAGGCTTCTTGTTGTGGCCACATTTTCTCCCACCGATCAAAGCATTACGGACAGCCTCCGTTTCATTACAAACCGGAATGTTGAATTAGTCGTGGCCAGCAAAGCTCAAATTACAGAGGCCATTGATAAATTTTACAATATTAAGGATATTTCGATGGTCGATAAACTGACCATTAAAGATGATAATAAACAGGCTGTGGTTGCCGATGATGATCTGTCAGAGGAACTGGTAATTGTTGAGCCGGATTCCGAAGTGATTACCTTTATCAATCAGGTTCTCATAGACGCCTATGCAAAAGGAGCTTCCGATATTCACTTTGAACCGGGAATGGGCAAAGAACAGTTCACCATTCGTTACCGGGTGGACGGGGAATGTTATGTCGCCCATCGGATAGAGCCCGCATATAAAGCCGCCATTATTGCGAGATTGAAGATTCTATCCGAACTGGATATTGCGGAACGGCGCAGACCTCAGAGCGGGAAGATCATGCTCCGTTACGAAGGACGAAAAATTGAATACCGGCTGGAAGTTACCCCTACCATCGGCAATCAGGAGGACGCTGTACTCCGAATCCTTGCTGCTTCAAAACCCCTGACGCTGGATGAAATGGGTTTTTCAAATTCAAATCTGGTCAAATTCCGGGAAATCATTGCCAAGCCCTATGGCATCATCCTTTGCGTAGGCCCGACCGGCTCAGGCAAAACTACCAGCCTCCACTCCGCCCTCGGACACATCAATACACCCGGCCGCAAAATATGGACGGCTGAAGACCCGGTCGAGATCACGCAGACAGGATTGCGCCAGGTACAGGTCCACCCCAAGATAGGTTTTAATTTTGCTGAAGCACTCCGCTCTTTCCTCCGATCCGATCCCGACGTAATCATGATCGGTGAAATGCGGGATGCGGAAACCGCTAAAATTGCCATAGAAGCATCCCTGACCGGACATCTGGTTTTCAGCACACTTCATACCAACAGCGCTCCGGAAACAGCCGTACGCCTTATTGAAATGGGTATGGATCCTTACAACTTCTCCGATGCATTGCTCGGCATCCTCGCCCAGCGTCTAGCCCGCAAACTTTGTGAGAATTGTAAAAAACCATACCATCCGAGTCGTGAAGAATATGAGGAAGTGATTCATGGTTACGGTGAGGAATGGTTTGCGGATCACAAAATGCCAGACTACTCACCGGAATTGTCCTTTACAAAAAAAGAAGGTTGTGAAAAATGCGGCGGTACCGGGTACAAGGGAAGAATCGCATTTCACGAACTGCTTATCGGCACAAAGAAGATCAAAGAGGCTCTAAAAAAGAACACGGACGCAGAGCATTTGAAGGAATTGTCCATTGTGGAGGGAATGAGGACCCTGCGGATGGACGGCATCCTGAAGGTCTTTCAGGGGATTACGGATTACGAACAGGTTAATAAAGTCTGCCTATAGCACAAGCATCAAGGGCAATGCAGTTCACAGCAATTTAAAATATAAGAAACAGCGATAAACGGTGCAGGAGCGCCGGAAGACCTTTAGCGCAATGCATTACCTCTTTCGGTTGCAGAACAAGAGATGAGACAATATTCCTCAAAGAATGTGTGGCCGATTCAGTTCTGTATAGTGTTTTGACCGCACCACGCCATGAAGCCAATCAGCGACGCAATGGAAAGCGCTCCCCCCGTCATAAGAGCAACAAACAAAACCCCGGTATTGGAAAGAAACACAAATGACTCGACACAGCCCACTGCGACAATCGACGCATAAATCAGGCAGGGCAGGAAAAAATCGCGGTCCCGTTCGGCCAAGATGGATCTATTTCTGAAAAAGACAATCCGGTATGGAATGAATATCATCATGGTTGTAAGGAGCCAGCCAAAGTAGTTTTGTGTTGGAATTCCATAGAAGACGGAGCTGGCGGACAGCGTATGAACTGCTGTCCATACCCACGTGCCTCTCGTTACCCAAAGGGGATCAATGAGGATATCAAGCGCGGTCATAGCCATAGCATCAAGCACCGCAAACAGCGCCGGTGCCGCCCAGCCAATGTGACGCCTGCCAAATGCTGCATCAACCGTTATGGTTGAAACGTACATGAACATGAACCACGACAAAGGAATGAGCCAGGGAACCGTTTCGAGCGCTTTGGGTCCGAGAACATCTCCGTAATGGTATTCACCGAAAATCATCCCAGTTTTTACCCCTGCATATTCCATAATGAAGGATATGACAAACGTTAGCGTCGCGAGGGTGATCGTGCTCTTTCTGCCTACGTAACTATCACCATGGAGCAGCGCAAATAGTGTGAATAGCGCACCCATTATCATATTGTAATAGAATGGAGAGGTTAACCTGGCCGCATCCCACACGAGGTTCAGATATATAGAGAGAAGTACGATCGAGAAAAGCGCATAAAGCACCTTTTTATTCATGGCTTTGTTTCTCCCATCCTTCAGATATTTTTTAACAGCAGGCGATCACGTTTCCTATCATGATGGCGTGTCGGAAAGAAATATTTTATATCCCTTCTCCTGTACGCTTCCCATCAGGCATTGATGTGCATGCAACTCATAGTATGGTTAAAAAATATATGATAAAAAGAAATATGGCAAGACGTATAAAACATGAATGCCGGAGATACAATGGTTCTGACGTTTGTTCAATCTGGCCTGCTCATCCCGGCCATGTCAGCGTTCATGGCCGATGTCAAGAGATAATCATGAATGGATTTTTTATGAATCCCGATGGAAATCCAGTCAACTTTCCGCTTGATTATTCAATGATACTGAAATAAGTAACTTTAATAATTGGTTTATTTAAAAGGACAAATCCCATTCGTTTACGTTCAGGGATAATTCGCTCTGCGATTTTCACTACACTGCGTTTGTGACAATCTAGAATTCATTAGGACTCATTATGGACGACATGACAAAAACAGATCAAAAAACGATTGAACCGGATGATGTTCTGCCGGAAATTTCCATAGAAGAATTAACACCCGAGATGCGCGACGCATGCGTTCGCGCCGGATGGGAAACTTTGGTACCCGTGCAGGCAAAATCCATTCCTTATTTTTTAGCGGGCCGCGACATGATGGTGCAATCCCGCACCGGCAGCGGCAAAACCGGCGCCTACATCCTGCCCATTTTGCAAAAGATCAACGCCCAGCAAAATGCTGCCCAGGCTCTTGTGCTTGTTCCGACTCGCGAGCTGGCCCTTCAGGTATCCCGAGAAGCCCAGATGCTGACCCAGGGAACAAATGTAAGAATAGCCGTTGTGTATGGAGGCGTGGGCTATCATGCGCAACTGGAAGCTTTTCGCGGCGGTGCCCAACTCGTTATCGGCACGCCGGGACGCATTCTTGATCATCTTCTGAAAAACACTCTTTCTCTGGATCATTTAAAAATTTTAATTTTCGACGAAGCGGACAGAATGCTGTCCATGGGGTTTTATCCCGATATGGTAAAAATCCGTAAATATATTCCATCGAATAAAATTCTCAGCTCAATGTTTTCCGCAACGTTTCCGCCACAGGTGATTCGTCTGGCCGATCAATTTCTTCATCAGTCGAAATTACTGAGCCTGAGCGGCAATCAGGTGCATATTGCCGAGATAGAACACCTTTATTACGTTGTGCCCGGCATGCGCAAAGAAAGATCGCTGGTGCGCATCATTGAAATTGAAAACCCCTCTTCAGCCATCATTTTCTGTAATACAAAAGACACGGTGCATTATCTTTCGGTCGTGCTCAAGCGTTTCGGTTACGACGCCGACGAGCTCAGTTCCGATCTGTCTCAAACCCTGCGCGAAAAAGTCATGTCTCGCGTCCGGCGCGGCGCCTTGCGATTTCTGGTAGCCACCGACGTGGCCGCCCGCGGGATCGACATTCCCGAATTATCTCATGTCATTCAGTATGAACCTCCGGAAGATCCGGAAGCGTATATTCACCGGGCGGGCCGTACCGGGCGCATGGGTTCCAGCGGGGTAGCGATTTCCCTGGTCGCCGAAATGGAAAAATTCAAGCTGCAGAGCATTGCCCGCTATTACAACATCAACATGGAAGAACGTCCCCTGCCCTCGGAAGACGAGTTGGAAAGGGTTGTCGCTGAAAGGATAACGGCGCTTCTGGAAGCAAAACTGCGCGCCCGCGACAATCTGCAGATCGAAAGAATGCGGCGTTTTTTGCCGCTGGCGCGAACTCTGGCGCAGGCGGAGGACGAACTTTCATTAATTACCATGCTGCTGGATGATTATTACCAGCAATCTTTGCACGCCCCGCCGGCTCCGGCCGCCGATATTGATCAGGCCAAGGGCCAAATACAAACGGACAAAAGCAAAAAACCCCGTTCAAGAAATAAAAACAGAAAAAAAAGACAAGAAAGCCCTTCATAAAATCCAATCAATTTGGCTCATCACCCGAATTTCCGGCTTCATGATTTCCGGGGTTTTTTATTCCTAAATATACAGATAAATTAATATTTTCAGGAGGGGAAAACTTATCCGATTGGATTGCCTCTAATTTTTGCCCGTTGAGCTGTTCTAGAAATCCCCATCGGTGCAAAATGTTTTCCCCTGTAAAAATAAGCTAAAATTTCTTGAGTAAAGATTTCAATACTGATATGAATGGTAAGGTTTTAAAATTTATTTTAAGGATGTTTAATTATGCAAAACCCCAACTTTAGTTCCGGTCCCTGCAGTAAGAGGCCAGCGTGGAGTATCGACGCGCTGAAGAGCGCGCCGGTCGGCCGCTCACACCGTTCCGCACTGGGAAAAGAAAGAATCGTTAAAGCCATCAACGATACACGAAAAGTTCTCAACATTCCGGCAGATTATCTTGTGGGTATTCTCCCGGCTTCCGATACCGGCGCTTTCGAATGTGCCATGTGGTCACTTTTAGGCCCTAAACCGGTCACCGTGCTGGTCTGGGAAAGTTTTTCCAACGGATGGGCAACCGACATCAATAAGCAACTCAAGCTCAATGCAACCGTCATCAAGGCGGACTACGGCAAGATTCCCGATCTTTCCAAAGTGGACTGGAAAACCGACGTGGTCTTCGTAGCCAACGGCACGACCAGCGGCGTCAGGATTCCCGACTGGAACTGGATTCCGGCCGACCGCGAAGGTCTGTCGATTTGCGACGCAACCAGTTATACCTTTGCTAATGAGGTTGACTGGAGCAAAATTGACGTTCTGACCTTCTCCTGGCAGAAATGCCTGGGTGGCGAAGCGGCGCACGGCATGATGATTCTGAGCCCTAAAGCTGTCGCGCGTATTGAATCATACGATCCACCCTGGCCGATGCCCAAGATCTTCCGTCTGAAAAAAGGTGACAAAATCAGCAAGGCGATCTTTGACGGCGATGTCATCAACACGCCATCGATGCTTTGCGTGGAAGATTACCTGGACGCTCTTGATTGGGCGGGCAAAATCGGCATTGACGGTCTGATCAAGAAAAGCAAGGCCAATTTGAAAGTCGTCGAAGACTGGGTCGCCAAAACCGACTGGATTGAATTTCTGGCCAATGATCCCAAAGTACGCTCCAATACGTCTGTCTGCCTGAATGTTATCCATCCCAAGGTAGCGGCAATGGGTCCCGACGAAAAGAGCAAGTTCCTGAAAAGCATCACGTCCGATCTGAGCAAGAAAAACATCGCTCATGATATCAACTCATACAAGGAAGCGCCGGCGGGTTACCGTTTCTGGTGCGGCCCGACGATCGAAGAGGCTGATCTCAAAGCGGCGCTTGCCGAGTTGGAGAAAGTTTTTAACGAAAAAGTGAAAAGCCTTTAATGAATTTTTACGAGATGTAAATACGCATACGGCAGCGGAAAGCTATCTGATCAGGACACTGTCCAGGCTGCCGTATGTTATTTCTATCTAACCGATTAAGATGTAGGAAATAAATCATGGCCAATGTTGTTATCGTAGGCACTCAGTGGGGTGATGAGGGCAAGGGTAAGATTGTTGATCTTTACACTGAGAAAGCCGATATTATCGCCCGGTTTCAGGGCGGCAATAATGCAGGCCATACTCTGGTGGTCAAGGGTCAAAAAACCATTCTGCACCTGATTCCCTCGGGGATTCTGCATGATAATAAAATATGCGTCATCGGCAACGGCGTGGTATTTGATCCGGTAGTGTTTCTCGAAGAGCTGGAACAATTGCAGCAGGGGAATCTTTTGCCGACCAACACAAAACTGTTTATCAGTGAGAAAGCCCATCTCATCATGCCCTATCACCGCAGTATCGATCAGGCACGCGAAACCCATCATTCCGGTAAAAAAATAGGGACGACCGGCCGCGGCATCGGCCCTGCGTATGAGGACAAAGTTGCCCGCACGGGTATCCGCGTGGGCGATCTTTATGAAGAAGAGTTGTTCCGGGAAAAACTGCGCAACAGCCTGGAAGAGAAGAATTTTCTACTGACTCATTTTTTTCGGGACAAGCCGCTGGATGAAAAAGAAATCGCAGACCAGTATCTGGTCTATGCTCGAAAACTCAAGCCTTATGTCACGGATGCTTCTCTGATTCTTGACCGCGAAATAAAGAAAGGAAAGAAAGTTCTTTTTGAGGGAGCTCAGGGTTCTCATCTCGATATTGATCATGGAACGTATCCTTACGTAACATCGTCCAACACGGTTTCAGCCAATGCTTCGTGCGGTACGGGAATCGGTCCGAATGCCATCAACAAAGTGGTCGGCATCTGCAAAGCCTACACCACCCGGGTCGGCGAAGGCCCCTTCCCTACGGAGCTGAAAGATCAAATCGGCGAACACCTGCAACAGGTCGGACAGGAATTCGGAGCCACCACCGGTAGAAAACGGCGTTGCGGCTGGCTGGACATGGTATTGGTGCGGCAGGCGGTGCGTGTTTCCGGCATCAACGCTCTGGCCATCACCAAGCTGGATGTTTTAACCGGCCTGGATAATATAAAAATATGCGTCGGTTATAAATCCTCGTCCGGCGAATACACTCACGCTGCACCGGCCAGTTTAAAAGTGCTTTCCGAATGCCAGCCGGTTTATGAGGAATTCGAAGGCTGGAAGGAAGACATCCTTTATGCCAAGGAGATGACTGAATTACCTCCCAACGCCCGAAAATATTTAAAGAGGCTGGAAGAATTGGCGGAGGCTAAAATTATACTCGTATCCGTAGGACCGGGCAGAGAAGAAACCATCATTATGGAAGATCCTTTCATGAACAGGATTTAACAGTTTTTTCTTGACACAGTGCCAACTAGTTGCTAAGAGGGCACGCCTTCAAATTTGCAAACAGAGGGCTGTTAGCTCAGCGGTAGAGCAGTGGACTTTTAATCCATTGGCCGTGGGTTCAATCCCCACACAGCCCACCAACTTAAAAAGGGTTTCAGGCTAAAAGCCTGAAACCCTTTTTTTAACCGGAGCCAGTTGTAACCTGCCACTCGGCTCCGGTTCTGTTCTTTGCCACACTATTTCTTTCCGGATTGATCCTTCTTGAGACGCTCTGCAATTTTCTGCTGGCGCTCCGCCGCATACAGCATGACGGTCTCCACGGTTTTTTCCAGCGGAACCATTTTGCCGTCAAACTTCTTTTCCAGCGTAATCGCATCGAACTTGCACTTCGTGGTACAGACGCCGCAACCGAGGCAGACATTCTGATCCACAATACTTACACCACAGCCCAGACAGCGCTCCGTTTCCTTTTTCATCTGCTCTTCGGTGAATGTGCCTCTCTGGTCATGGAAACATGCTTTCGCGTCTCCGGGAGTGCGGTGCGGCTTCTGGCGCGGGGTATGATCGTAATCCTCCACGACAACATCGCCTTTGTCGAGCATCTTGTAGACGCGGCGGTCGCGTCCGATGGTCAGGCTCTGGCCCGGCCATACTTTGCGGTGCAGCGAGATCGCGGCCTGCTTGCCAGCGGCAATCGCGTCGATGGCATACTTCGGACCGGTGTAGACGTCGCCGCCCACAAAAACGTCCGTTTCGCGCGTCTGATAGGTCAGATCGTCAGCCTTGGCGGTGCCGTTGCCATTAATATCCACACTTAACCCAACCAGCAGATCGTCCCAGATGATGGACTGGCCGATGGAAACGAGAACACAATCGGCCTTAACGGTGATGGTTCTTTTCTCGTTATACCTCGGAGAAAACCGGCCGTTTGAGTCAAATACGGCCGTGCATTTCTTGAATTCCACTCCCTTGACCTTGCCGTTCTCTACAATGATGCGCTTCGGCCCCCAGCCGTTTTTCATCGTGATGCCTTCCTCGACCGCTTCTTCAATCTCGTCGGCGGATGCCGGCATTTTCTTCTTGGACTCGAGACAGTACATGGCCACGGAAGCGGCTTCCGTGCGAACAGCCGCTCTTGCCACGTCCACCGCGACGTTGCCGCCGCCGATGACTAAAACCCTGCCGCTGATTCCCGCGGGTTCACCCAGATTGATTCTCCTGAGGAAATCCACGCCGGAAATAACACCCTGCGCATCCTCGCCTTCAACGCCGAGTTTCCGGCCGCCCTGCGCGCCAATGGCAAGGTAGAAAGCTTCAAAGCCTTCCGTTCGCAATGCCGGAATCGTGACGTCCTTTCCGACATCGACGCCCGTTTTGAACTTCACGCCCATTTCTTTCAGGATGTCGATCTCCGCTTCGATGACATCTTTTTCCAGACGGAAGGAGGGAATGCCCAGCGTCAGCATGCCGCCCAGCTTGTTTTCTTTCTCAAATACCGTAACATCATAGCCGTCTATCGCCAGATAATAGGCGCAGGACAGACCCGCCGGACCGGAGCCGATGATGGCAATCTTTTTGCCGTAGTCGTGCATTTTCTGCGGAATGAAGCGCGTCGCGGGATTGAGTTCCTGGTCGGCAATGAACTTCTTGATTTCGTCGATGGCGATGGGTTGATCGACATCGCCCCGGGTACACTCGAACTCGCAGCGGCGGTTGCAGATGCGTCCGCAAACAGCCGGCAGCGGATTCTCCTTGCGGATGAGTTCCAGCGCCTCTTTGTACTTGCCGAGGGCGGCCAGCTTGATATAGCCCTGCACCGCAATGTGCGCGGGACAGTTGACCTTGCAGGGCGCGGTGCCGGTGGGAACCACGTTGACTTTGCTGTCGCGGTAATTAGGGTTCCACATTTTTTCAGTCCACTCATGGTCGTCGGGCAGGATGGTTTCCGGCTGCGCGATAAGCGTCTTGGAAGCGATCTTCTGACCCAGTTTGACCGCGTTGGCGGGGCAGTATTCCACGCACTGCCCGCAGGCAACGCATTTTTTGTCGTCAATCTTCGCCACGAAGTTGGAGCGGGACATATTCGGTGTGTTGAAGAACTGCGACGTGCGCAAGCCGAAGCAGGAGCAGCGGCAGCAGTTGCAGATGCCGAAAATCTTGTCCGGCCCGTCAACGTTGGTAATCTGATGCACCAGGCCGCTGTCCTCCGCCTTCTTGAGGATTTCAAGGCACTCATCATAGGTGATCCAGCGCGCCCGCCCGGTTTTCACGGCAAATTCGGCCACATCGCCCAGCGCGATGCACATGTCTTTTTCCAAATGACCGCAGCCCTCGCCCATCAGGCGTCGCGTGATGCGGCAGGAGCAGTCGCCGACAGCAATCTTGTCGTATTTCTTCAGCCAGTGTGAAAGCTGTTCGTAAGACGCTGTTTGGGTCTCAGCGGGAATGGCTTCTTCAACGGGAATGACGTGCATGCCCAGGCCGCCGCCGCCCACGGGAATCATCGGTGTCGCCCCCTTGAGAGGCTGTAAAGATAATTGTTCGAACGCGCGGGCGATCTGCGGAAATTTCTCAACCTGTGCAACATTCATCACCATGAATTCCATGACGCCCGGCACGAAAATGGGCAGGGTATATTCCAGTTCGCCATGTTCGCGGGTTGCTTCAACGACTCCGATTACAAGCAGTTCCTCTAAAATCCGTGTCGTTTCCTCAGGGGATTTCCCGCATTTTTGAGAAAGCTTCGCCGGCGAGATCGGGACGCGAACATCCATGTTCAGCGCCACATCCGCATGTTCATCTGTGACCACGCATTCCAACGCGTAGTATTCCGGATCCTGTTGAGTAAACTCTTTTTTAGAACTTGCGATTTTTTGCGCAAGCTTTACGATTTTTTGTCTTGTTGCCATTGTTTTTACCTCCTTGCTCCGCCGGGGCTTACCCCGGTCATTCAGCCATTGCATCCACTCCTCAATTTCCTCTCCGGTTTTATTCGGAATGGAATGATGGTTATATTGAAATTTTGTCTTTTCGGGTATAAGCATAGGTAAGGTGTTGGTATTTAGTGACCGTTTTTAAGGTTTATATACCAGGCAAAATAATTAACCCTATGCTTCTTCGACATCCCACGATGCTTTCTATAAGTTTCCTTCATCCTTGA